>OGRI01002878.1_pt1 | contig 11588 bp, 8 predicted proteins | sample 1553391 | NCBI WGS metagenome assembly OGRI01 (sample SAMEA2580052, study PRJEB22360) | human gut metagenome | reverse complement strand
TTATATTTTAATTTGGCAACATTTCTGCAATTGTTGCATTTTTTATGCAACAAAAGTGGTGATTTTCGGGGATAAGTAGAGAGCGTTTTGATACTTGCGGGCACGTACAAGCCCTGCGACTTAGTGAAACCGAGGTGCGTTTCTGGAACAGGCTGTAGAGTACTTGTGTCAAAGCGTGGGTGTGCATTGCGGTATTTTGTGTATACGCAACCAAGGGCATAATACCCAATGTCACACCCCGGACGCAACTTGAAAATTGAATAAAAAAAATCGGACACACTCATAAAATTACGGCAACAAATCTGTAGGGGCGAACAGCGTTCGCCCGTCGAAGAAACAAGTCCACGATTACAACCATTGTAGGACAGAACAAAAAACTATCCTATCACGCTTGTAGGGGCTGGCGCCCTCGACGTCCCATTATTTCTCGCACGTCACCATTTGTGTTTTTTCACAACAACCCCGAATAACCACACAACGCATTTGTAGGGGACGGCGCCCCCGACGTCCCGCCCCTCCGACATTTCGTCTGCAATCTCATTTGTGTTATCCACATAATGTTTTCTACATGAGCTCTTGATAATTCAAACCTCGCTCCTTCGAGCGGGCTGTCGAGGGCGCCAGAGCCCCTACAATTTTTATTGATAGTTTATTCCTCCGCAAAATCGCTCCGCTCTTTGCGTATCTACATTGCGCTTAGGGCTAGAAAGGCGGTGCAGATTTTATACTCCAATATCACTTTTATCTGATATTTGACTTCTATATGCTTTTGATACTACAATCTGCACCTTGTCGGCTTGCGCCGAATGAGGCTCTGCCTCATACTCCGCTAGGGGCTTTGCCCCTAGACCCCACAAGCCCTCTAGCGCCGGGCTTGAGCGTGCGCTTTATCTCTCGCTTCGCTCGGTGCTTGGGGGCAGCTTTGCTCATTCCTCACTCCTCACTCCTCACTTCAATTCCCCCTCCGACAATTTTTACACCCAAAACTGTGTTATGTTTAAACTGAGTTTATAAAACCCTATTATAATATCTTTACAATAACAAAAATAGGAGAAAATATATGCTTAGTTTAAAGGACATAAAAAAAGATTATGTCGTTGGTGATTCCACCGTTTCTGCCCTTAAAGGCGTTAGCATTGATTTTCGTGAGAATGAGTTCGTTTCTATCCTTGGCCCGTCAGGCTGTGGTAAAACCACTCTTTTGAACATTATCGGCGGTCTTGACAGATATACCAGCGGTGACCTTAACATTAACGGCAAATCTACCAAGGATTTCAAGGATTGCGACTGGGATTCCTACAGAAACCATTCCATAGGTTTCGTGTTCCAGAGCTATAACCTTATACCGCACCAGACAGTGCTTTCAAACGTTGAGCTTGCTTTGACCCTATCAGGTGTTTCAAAGTCAGAAAGACGTGAAAGAGCCGTCAAGGCTCTCGAGCAGGTGGGTCTTGGCGACCAGCTCCACAAAAAGCCTAATCAGATGTCAGGCGGTCAGATGCAGAGAGTTGCAATTGCAAGAGCGCTTGTGAATGAGCCTGACATTCTGCTTGCAGACGAGCCTACAGGTGCGCTTGATACTGAAACAAGCGTGCAGATAATGGAGCTTTTGAAGAGCATTTCAAAGGACAAGCTTATTATAATGGTAACGCACAATCCTGAGCTTGCAATGAAATATTCTTCAAGGATAATCAAACTTCTTGACGGAAAGGTCATAGACGATTCCGACCCTCTTGACAAGAATGTTGTTGAGCCTATCAAAAAGCCTGAAAAAGAGCCTACAAAGGCTGACAAAAAGGCGGCGAAGAAAGAGCGCAAAAAGCTTAAAACTTCCATGAGCTTCCTCACTGCGCTGTCTTTGAGCCGAAACAATCTTATGACAAAAAAGGCAAGAACGCTTCTTACCTCTTTTGCAGGCTCTATTGGTATAATCGGTATCGCACTTATTCTTTCTATCTCAAACGGCGTTCAGCTTTATATAGATCAGGTGCAGTCTGATACCCTTTCAAGCTATCCGCTTCAGATAACAAAGACCACCGCAAGTATAGGCGAGATAATGAACACCATGGCGAAAAACCATGAGGATTCAGCAAACCACGATAAAGACAAGGTCTATTCTCAGAATGCCATGGGTGAGATGATAAACACTCTCATGGAAGAAACAAAGGTCAACAATCTGGAGAAGTTCAAGAAATATCTTGACGATAACAGCGACCTGAAGGACCTTACAAGCGACGTTCAGTACACATACGCCACTACACTTAACGTTTTTACGGAGAGCGACAGCGGTGTAATGCAGGTCAATCCGTCAACGCTTCTTGAAGATATGGGATATATGTCCTCAACTCAGATGGAAGCAATGTCCATGAGCGGCTCAATGGGTGGCATGGGTACTGATGTATGGAGCGAAATGATAGATAATGAGGAGCTTATCGACAAGCAGTATGACGTTATCGCAGGACGTTTGCCTGAAAAGTATAACGAAGTTGTGCTTGTAGTTGATAAGAACAACGAGATAAACGACTATGTGCTTTATTCTCTCGGACTTCTCGACCCAAGCTCACTTAACGGCATAGTAAGACGTGCCATGGCAGGAGAGGATATATCCGTTGACAGCGAACAGCACGTTTACACCTATGATGAGCTTCTTGACCTGAAATTCAAGGTCGTTCCTACTCCTTATCTCTATAAGAAAAAAGACGGTGTGTGGGAAGATATGACAGGCGATGAGAGCTACATGAAAAAGGCTGTTGCAAACGGCACAGAAATAAGTGTAGTCGGTATCCTGCGACCTGACGAGGACGCTTCTTCTGCTTCCATAAGCGGTGCGATAGGCTATCGTCATGACCTTATGACATATCTTATCGACGAAGTAGATAACAGCGAGATAGTAAAAGAGCAGATAGCAAATCCTGACATAGATGTTTTCACAGGACTTAAGTTCAAAACGGACGAGAATGTGGCAGATACAGACAGCAGTTCAGAAACCGTTTCCGACAGCACAGCCGATACAGAAAGCAAGGCTGACAAAACAGCAGACAGCTCCGACACAGACAAGAAGGCTGGTTTGGTGGCAGGCGACAGCTCTATGGAGATACCTGAGGGAATGACCGAGGAGCAGTATAAGGCTCTTATGGAGCAGAGTGGTGCTTCCGATACAGGCGAGCTTGCAGATATGGGCATGAATGCCATGGGTTCAATGGATATGTCAGCAATTCAGGGCGGTGACATGTCATCGCTTACCGAAACTCAGAAGAAGTATATAGCTTCACTTTCTGACGAGCAACTGGAGCTTATGAAGCAAATGCTCAAAGAACAGTCCGACACAAATGCGGATCAGCTTGCAAACAGCGGAAAATATTCCACTTCAAACTATGACAACAACATGAAAACTCTTGGTTATTCAGTTGTTGAAGACCCTGACAGCATAAATATCTATCCTGTGGACTTTGCTTCAAAGGAAAAGATAATAGATATTATCGACGATTACAACGACAGTGTCGGCGAAGAGGACAAGATAGAATACACCGATTATGTTGGTCTTATGATGAGTTCTATCACCTCTATCATAAACGCTATCGGCTACGTTATTGCATTTGTTGCAATTTCACTTGTGGTATCATCTATCATGATAGGCATTATAACCTACATCTCAGTTTTGGAAAGAACAAAGGAGATAGGTATTCTGAGAAGTATAGGTGCTTCAAAGAGGGATATATCAAGAGTGTTCAATGCCGAAACAGTTATCGTGGGATTTGTGGCAGGTGCATTGGGAATAATTATCTCCTATCTGCTCACAATACCGATAAACATGATAATCGCACATCTTACGGACGTGCCGATAAGAGCTTCAATACCTGTCAGTGCGGCAGTTGTACTCATTGCAATAAGCGTTTGCCTGACGCTTATCGCAGGTCTGTTCCCGTCAAGAGTGGCGGCAAAGAAAGACCCTGTTATCGCACTGAGAACAGAATAGTTTATTTTAGACCATAAGGAGGTAATCACTATGAAAAAGCTTACAGCAGAAAAAATTGACAACATCATGGGTGCAATGAGTTGTATCGTAACAGGTTTTTGTCTTATGGCTCTCATTATGATGGGACATTGCTGATTTTCTGACATTTCCATAACAAATTCCTATATAAGCTCTGCCCGTCATACCATTTTGGTTGGCGGGCAGTAGTTTTCTTGTGAATTGGTGCGGTATGGCTTAGAATATTCTATAAACCGTCACAAATTTTACACAATAATAGGTTATTATATAAGCAAAGAATATGAATTAAGGCAGCAACACAAAAGGATTGCGTGCAAAGCCAATAGGCGGTTCTTGTGCGGTGTTGCCTGAATAGGAGGGAATAACTATGGCAAAAATTCTTGTAGTCGATGACGAAATTAAAATAAGAGAGATAATCAAAGAGTATGCCGAGTTTGAGGGATATGAAGTAGCTCAGGCTGAGGACGGTATGCAGGCTGTGGAAATGGTGAAAAATCAGGATTTCGATATCATCATAATGGACGTTATGATGCCGAAGCTTGACGGCTATTCCGCTTGCAAGGAGATAAGAAAAATAAAGCAGATACCTGTTATAATGCTTTCCGCAAGGGGCGAGGAGTATGACAAGCTTTTCGGCTTTGAGATAGGCGTTGACGATTATGTAGTAAAACCGTTCTCGCCAAAGGAGCTTATGGCAAGGATAAGGGCGGTGCTTAACCGTGCGTCAGCTTCTCAGCGCACTGAGGACGTTATAAGATACGAGGGATTAGAGATAAACTTTACAGCCCGTGAGGTAAAGATAGACGGGGAGAAGGTTTCCATGACTCCGAAAGAGTATGACCTGCTTTTCTATCTGGTGAAGAACATGAACATTGCGCTTTCAAGAGAGAAGCTTCTTGAAGAGGTATGGGGCTTTGATTTTTACGGTGACGACAGAACTGTGGACACTCACATAAAAATGCTGAGAAACAGCCTTGGAAAATACCGCAATCTTATTGTTACTCTGAGAGGAATGGGATATAAGTTTGAAAAGATCCAGTAAGCTTGCAGAAGTCAAGGAAAAAGTCAGCAATAAGACGGCGGAGATAAAGGCGAAAAGAAGTCTGCGGTCATATGTGTGGATGTATTTTATCTTCTTCACGGCTTTTATTCTTATTCTTATTTGGCTTTTTCAGTATTTTTTCTTGGAAAGATATTATCAGTCGGCGAAGATAAGAGATATCACAGACGCTGCAAATCAGATAATCCAAGCATATGGCACTGACCAGCAGGAGGTAACGAACCGCTCGCTGGCTTTTGACAACAGCCTTTGCATTGTTATAACGGACGAAATGGGCAATCCTATTGTGATGGAAAACAACATGGGAGCATATTCGCATCTTAACAAGGTCATAAACAAGGGCTATGGCATCGGACTTTTCAAGATGATATCTCAGCTAAAGCAGTCTGACGATAACTACATCACGAAAATTGCTCAGAATGAGAATTTCAAGAGCAAGGAGATATTTTACTGCACGTCTATCTACACTGATGATTCGGATAAGCAGGCGTATCTTTTTATTGAAAGCTCAATAGAGCCTATAGATTCTACTGTAAGCATTATAAGAGAACAGCTCATTTATATCACTATCATACTTTTTGAGCTTGCTTTTATTGTAACTATGTATATCTCAAAGCGACTTTCAAAGCCTATCGTTGACATTACGAACACGGCGAAGAAATTCGGTGAAGGGGATTATACGGTGGAGTTCAATGGTCATGGCTATTGTGAGATAGAGGAGCTTTCCACGGTGCTTAACAATGCCAAGGACGAGATACAAAAGGTATCGGAGCTTAGGAAAGACCTTATTGCGAACATATCTCACGACCTGAGAACACCGCTCACTATGGTGAAGGCTTATGCGGAAATGATAAGGGACTTGTCGGGGGATAATCCTGTGAAGAGGCAGGAGCATATCCAAGTCATTATCGACGAGGCTGACAGGCTTTCAAGTCTGGTAAATAATCTGCTGGAGCTTTCAAAGCTGGAGTCGGGCAATGCGGAGCTTAAACTCACGGACTTCTCTATTGTTGACAAGCTCAATGACTGCATGACGAGGTATCAGATACTCATAGAGCAAAACGGTTATGATATCAAGTATATCCCTGATGAGGACAGGATAATAACGGCGGATATTGCAAAGCTTGATCAGGTAATTTACAACTTTATAAACAACGCTATAAACTACACGGGTGACAATAAGGTCATTCGTATCAAGCAGATAAACAAGGCTGATGTGGTTCGTATTGAAGTAACAGACAACGGAAAGGGCATTTCCAAGGAACTTCTGCCTAAGATATTTGACAGATACTATCGTGACGCAAAGGTAAAGCGTGACGTGGTAGGCACAGGACTTGGACTTTCCATTTGTCAGGAGATACTCAAAGCCCACGGCTTTGCATACGGCGTTCAATCGGAGGAGGGCAAAGGCTCGACCTTCTGGTTTGAAGCAAAGATCGCAAAGCAGGAGAGCAAGACTGTTCAGAAAATGGAGAGCAGGCTTTCGCTCAGCGGGCTGGAGGAAAAATAGAGTAAAATATAAGAGTGCATTATCTGAGGTGGTAATGCACTCTTTTTTTATTATATCAGCGTCTGCCATGGTGAAATAACAAAGTTGGGTTTATAAATAATGATCCATGAGCGGCAATAAAAAAACCGCCTTACATAAAGTAAAGCGGATTGGGTGCAGGGGCACGCCCCTGCTGGTGGAGGTGAGGAGAATCGAACTCCTGTCCGAAAGCCTATCCCCACGAACTTCTACGAGTGTATTCTGTTATTGCGGAAAACTCCCATTCCCTTGCACAAAGGCAAACAGACACGCCTGTGTGTTTGGTAGGCTGTGATACATCACAAGGCTACAGCCGTCGCTTTGTAACGTTCACCACTGATCGACGCCTTTACCAAAGCCGTGGTACTCTAAGGCAAGACGAGCGCTGACTTAAGCAGCAGCTAATTCAAAATTATCGTTGTCGTCTAATTTTAAAACGTACGCCGTTTAAAGAGTGTGCGCTCCTCTACTCGCTTATCGTGCTTCAAAACCCCCGTCGAAACCTTTACACCCCCATGTTAGTTTCGCTCTTTCATGGCACGCTCTATGTCACGCTGTGCGGCTTTCTTTGCCATGTCGTCACGCTTGTCATAAAGCTTTTTACCTTTGCAAAGCCCAAGTGCAAGCTTGACTCTGCTGCCTTTGAAATATAGCGACATCGGGATAAGCGTAAGACCCTCCTGCTGTACCTTTCCGAACAGCCTCAGTATCTCACGTTTGTGGAGCAGCAGCTTTCTCTCCCGGCGTGGATCACGGTTGAAAATATTGCCGTGTTCATAAGGGGATATGTGCATACCCTTGACCCACATCTCTCCGTCCTCGATAGAACACCAACTGTCTTTCAGATTGACGCCGCCATTCCTTATAGACTTGACCTCTGTTCCCACAAGCTCGATACCGCACTCGATCTGCTCAAGCACGAAATAATCGTGACGTGCCTTTCGGTTATCGGCAATCTGCTTTGTGCCTTTTTTGTCTATCGCCATACTGCTCACCTCCCGTGGAATATTATTATAACACCATTTCATGCCTTTGTCAACAGGCAAAGAGTTCAAAAAATTGTACAAATGGTCGTAATGTTTAGATTTTTACACATCTCTGTGTGTGCTTATGTGCAAATTCGGGTATTGAAATAGCTTTGATGGTGTGATATAATATTAGGTATGAGAAATAGTTAGTTGAAAGATGAGAGAAGATCTGGTATGAAAAATAAGAAAATAGATATGTTAAACGGTCCGCTTGTGGGCAAGATCGTTATTTTTGCACTGCCCCTTGCATTGTCAAGTATTTTGCAACAGCTTTTTAACTCTGCTGACCTTGCGGTGGTGGGCAGATTTGACAGCGACAAAGCCATGGCGGCGGTTGGAAGCAATTCTTCATTGGTGAACCTTATTGTAAGCCTTTTTCTGGGGCTTTCTGTCGGTGCAAACGTTGTGGTGGCCAGGCTTATAGGTCAGGGGAGAAAAGATAAGGCAAACGAGGCTGTACATACGGTGGTGCTTTTGGCGGTCATAAGCGGATTTATCATACTGGGTGTAGGCGAGATACTTGCGCCGATACTCCTTGGCATGATGAATGTGCCTGACGATGTTTTAAAGCTTGCAACGCTGTATCTCAGGATATTCTTCTTTGCAATGCCTTTTATCGAGATATATGACTTTGGTTCGGCAGTGCTTAGGAGCAAGGGCGACAGCACCAGACCTCTTTACGCTCTTATCACCGCAGGCGTTATAAATGTTATTCTGAACCTTGTGTTCGTGATCGTGTTCAAAATGGGCGTGGCAGGCGTTGCAACGGCAACTGTTATATCAAACTTTTTCAGTGCCTGCATGATACTTTACTTTCTTAACCACGAGGAGGAGATGCTGAGACTTGATTTCAGAAAGCTCAGGATACGCTGGGAATATCTCCTTGGTATCATAAAGATAGGCTTGCCGGCTGGTTTGCAGAGCATGGTTTTCTCACTGTCAAACGTTGTGATACAGGCGGCGATAAACAGCTTCGGTTCAGACGGTATCGCTGGAAGCACAGCGGAACAGAATTTTGAGTTCATGGCATATTTTGTGATAAACGCTTTCGCTCAGACTGCGACCACCTTTACAAGTCAGAATTTTGCGGCTCAGGATAAGGAACGCTGTAAAAAGATATACAGGCTTTGCACCTTTATCGGGCTTGCAAGCTGTCTTGGGCTGAGTCTGATATTCCTTATTGGCAGACACCTTTTTATACAGATCTTCTCAACGGACGAGAACGTTATACACTACGCAATGATAAGAATGTGGAGCGTTTGCCTTCTGGAGCTTCTTACGGGCGTTTACGAAATATCGGGCGGCTGTCTTAGGGGAATGGGTCACTCTATGACACCTGCGGTCATAACTGTGCTTGGCACCTGCGTGTTCAGGCTTGTGTGGGTGAACACGATTTATGCGGCTCACAGAAGCTATCTTATGCTCATGATAGTTTACCCTGTTTCCTGGGTGATAACAGGCACTGCGGTAACAGTGGCTTACTTTATCACAAGGCGCAAAGAGTTTGCACAGATAGGTAAACGCAGGGCGGATATTATTTGATAGACAGGCGACAATTCAAATAGACGTGGGAAGGGGCAAACGCTGTTCGCCTCTACAGAAAAAGATAATTCTGCACTCTGAAAGCTTTGGGATTTTCAGAGTGCAGATTTTTTTGAAAAAAGTCGCAACTGTCCAAAAAAAGTTACCACAAATGGTTTTTAGTGTGATATAATACATACATCAGGAACGAATCAAGGCAATACCGCACAAGGATTGTGCGCAAGATGCGCCGTCAGATTTTTCGTCAGATTGTGCTAAAGCGACGCAGGAATACTAGCGTATTCAAAGCTGGTAAACCAGCTTGAGAGCTTTGGTGCGATATGGCGGAAAATCTGCAAGCAGATTGCGTACAAAGCCGACAGGCGGGCCTTGTGCGGGATTGCCTTATGACTTCTACACACTCCTTCTAAGTTGTTTAAATTGTGTTTTATTTGTTATCTTATGTTTACTATTGACTCCTTTGTTTTATTTGTTTTTTTCATAATACCCCCTTTACTGTGTTCCTGAGAGCAGAAGTCATTTTTTTACCGCAGTTCTTTTTGAACTGCGGTATCTTTTTTTTTTATGTTATATAAGCCTATAAAAACAGGCGTCATGCTTTTGATACAAAGCCTTTTCGCATAAAGGGGATAAGTATTCCGCCAATGGAGTTGCCAAGGGACATTATGATAAGGTAGCCAAAGGCTTTAATGCTCCATAAGTCTGCCATGGCAAAGAAATACATATTAGCGACGCAGTGTTCAAAGCCGCTGAGGATAAAGACCACAACGGGGAGAAATACTGCAAGTATCTGTCCCACAGGGTTTTGGATAGTTTTATAGCCGTCTGCGGCAACGAACATAAGTATTCCGCAGAAAAATGATAGGATAAAAACGCTTGTGATATTATCCCCAAGCTTTATATTGCAAAGCTCTGTGGCTTTGTCGCTTATGGTGGATATGCGTGTTTGGGTAATAAGCAGGGCGGAGATGACTGCTCCTGCAAAATTGCCGAGTCATATTATGCCAAGCTCACCGAGATAAGAGGGTTTGTTTTCCACTGCGTAGCCGACTTTTCCTGTGAAGAGATTAAAGCCGAAAGACAGTATCACGAAAAGTCCTATGCCGAAAAGAAACGCTCCCAGATATTTGTTAGGGCAGGAAAGATAGACTGTTCCGCCTATGGCTATCGCCACGCCTGTGAGCAAAGAACGCAGAAATATGTCGATAATTTTCTTCATGTAAATTCTCCTATAACTTTTTTGTGACAAAGCACTGTGTTATTATACTATATTATAATGGCTGTTTCAACAAAAAAGTGGCATTGTTTACACTTATTTTGATTTTTGTTTCCAAGTAAGCCATGGGTAACATGAGTTTTGTGACATATTTCTTGCAATATGGGAGATATGCAATGTGAAGAATAGTCAGAACAGATCCAGCATACTGTCGAGATAAATTTGCTCTCTGACCTTTAGCTGATGTTCGGGTCTTGTCATATAGTAGAGCAGAAATTCAAGTATCAAGGCGCTTCCAAGGTTTCTGCCCTCTATTTTGAAGTTTGAAAAGCCCATGGGGAGATAGGTGTTTTGGATATCCTCTATGCCGATAAAGGCGGGGCTTTCCATGGCTTTTGAAAAGCGGTAGCCCTCTGAGGCATTGGGTGCTTTGCAAACATGGTCGGGACAGTTTTCGCCTAGATTTTTGCGGCTGACGTTTTCATAGCAGTTTTTTCGGTCTGCACAGCCTACATAACAGCACTCGTTGCAAAGAAACTCAACTTTGTTTTTCTGCTCAGTGGTGAGATCGGAGAGTTTATCCAGGGCTTTGTTCAGGCGAAAGTCTGGGACTACATAGGAAAAATCGTCGCGGTCAAGCTCGTTTACAAGCTGAGAAAACTCGGTGAGGACTTTTGTGGTAGAGGACACAAAATAGAGGTTGGGATAATTCTCTTTCAGATATGAAAGAAGCAAGTCGGAGCATATTATCACGCCATTTTGTGGAGGCGGGCTTTGGGAAAACAGCCTACAAAGGTCGTTGCACTTTTTGTCTGAAAGGTGTTCTTCTCTTAGCAGGGAATTGCTGAAGGTCAGCCGTGAGGAGATGTTGTATTCTTTCATAAGGTCGAGGACTTCTCGTGGAGAATGTTCGCCGAAGCCTGCTCGTCCGCCGCCCCATATACAGTCGGCATGTGCGCCATAGACAGAGCCTATTTCGCACCAGTCATAGAAATAATCTCTATGTTTACGGAATATGGGCAGGAAAGCGGCGTAAAGGTCATAAAACTCGAAAAGCCCCGGCAGGTGGTAGTATGCTTTATTGGTCATGTGGGGTCACCTCTTTTTTTATCATTATAGCATGGTGGGGGTGGGAAGTCAAAGTTATTTTTCCATTACTACTATTTTGTTTGAGATATTGCTCACAGGCTTTATTTTTTTGAGCAGTTTGAATATTGGGA
>OGRI01002875.1_pt1 | contig 11605 bp, 6 predicted proteins | sample 1553391 | NCBI WGS metagenome assembly OGRI01 (sample SAMEA2580052, study PRJEB22360) | human gut metagenome | reverse complement strand
AATCGGCGCGATAATGCAGACCGGTGCTGCTGTCGCATCAATAATATATGCCAGTTTTGCACGTGATACTTTGAATCGGTCCGTCACAGGGCGCATAACAGATCCTACTGTCAGACAGTTAAAATAATCATCTACAAAGATCAGGACACCAAGTCCGGTTGTTGCCAGCATTGCACTTTTTTTGTTTTTGATCTTGGTTCCGGCCCATTTACCATACGCAGCCGAACCACCCGATTTCGACATCAGAACAATGATCATTCCCAGCAGCACATCAAATATCAGAATATTTAAATTCATGCTGTTCTTCATGATATCAAAAAAAGCAACAAATGCATTCCACGGATGGAAACCTGTATAAAGCAGTGCTCCCATTGCAACACCGATAAAAAGTGAACTGTACACTTCTTTGGTTACTAATGCCAGCACGATTGCCAGCAGTGGTGGCACCAGAGACCACCATGTTCCGATAAATATTGATCCATCCATTTGAGTTCCCCCTCATATTTTATAGTTTTTTGTTATCCCGAAAATCCAAAAAAAATCCACCCTACTCCATATCCGCCGCAATACTTGCAAAATCAGGTGTTCCGTACAGATCAAACGGTGTGCTCTGGTATACGTAATAATTCAGCCAGTTTGTATACAGATTGTTGGCATGGGCTCTCCACATCAGAAGCGGACCGTTTTCAGGGTTGTTGTCGCGGTAGTAGTTTTCAGGCATTTCAATAGGGAGCCCTTTGCCAAGATCGCGTTTGTACTCGCCGTCCAGGGTGACACGGTCGTATTCCGGGTGACCCATTACAAAAATCTTGCGGCCGTCTTCTGCCATGGCAAGAAAAAGGCCTGCTTCGTCGGATTCTGCAAGGACAGTAAGGTCTTTGCAGGCGTGTACAGCTTCAATAGGAACTTCTGTATGGCGGGAATGAGGTGCCAGAAATACATCATCGAACCCTCTGACCAGCGGAATTTTGCGGTTCATTACCTTGTGCCAGAAAAGGCCAAACATTTTCTTATCCAGCTTACGTTTCTTCAGTCCATAAAAATGGTAAAGCGCAGCCTGAGCAGCCCAGCACAGGAAAATAGTGGATGTCACATGGGTCTCGGACCAGTCCATGATCTTGGTAACTTCCTCCCAGTAATCAACCTCTTCAAACTCCATCTGCTCTACCGGTGCTCCTGTAATAATCATTCCATCAAACTTCTTATCTTTCAGTTCAGAAAAAGTCTGATAAAATTTGTTCAGATGACTCCTGGAAGTGTTTTTCGCCTGATGGGACTCCACTGCCATAAAGCTTACGTCAACCTGCAGAGGAGTATTGGAAAGGGAGCGAAGAAGCTGAAGCTCGGTTTCCTCTTTCAGTGGCATTAAATTTAAGATCAGAATATAAATCGGACGGATATCCTGGTGCATAGCACGGTTCTCGTCCATAACAAACAGGTTTTCTTTTTCCAGAATCTCCTTTACCGGGAGATCACTTTGTATTTTAATTGGCATTGCAATTTCCTCCTACTATTATACATACTTTTTGTCATTCCTTTCGCTTCGCTCAAGGCACAAGCAAGTTATGAAAAAGTTACTGTTCACTGGTAACGTTCCGCGAGGTGTTTTTTATAAACAAAGTTCACAGAAAACCCGAAAACCTCGTCGCGAGATCATGGGATTGCATGATTTTTATGCATCGCAAAGGGGATTGCTGTAAACGAAGTAAGCAAAAAACACAGATTACCAAAAGGCATTCTGCAAAATATACCGCAAAGTACAACGTACAGATTACCCAAATTTTCTTTTAAATCCCCGCCAGCTCCAGGAAATCCTCCTCCGACAAAATCGGGATTCCCAGTTCCTGAGCCTTCTTGTTCTTGGAAGAAGCAGATGTTTTATCGTTATTAATCAGATAGTCTGTTTTCTTTGTTACAGAGCCGGTCACCTTACCGCCGCGGGCTTCGATAAATTCCTTTGCCTCAGAACGGTTGGAAAAATGCTCCACACTGCCTGTAATAACAAAGGTTTTCCCTGCAAAAACCTGTTCTGCTGAAGTCTCCTCATGAACCAGATGAAGATGACTGAGCAGATGATCCAGCTTCCGATTGTTCTCTGCGCTCTTAAAATAATCAGCCAGACTTCCGGCGATTACCGGACCGATTCCTTCAATCGAGCTGATCTCTTCTTCATCTGCATGGCGGATTTTCTCTATATCATCGTCAAAATATTTACAGATCACCTTGGCATTTGCAAGACCGATACCTGTAATCCCAAGACTGTAGATCACCTTGGCAAGAGTGGTCTCTTTCGCCTTCTCCAGACTCACCATCAGATTATCAAAGGACTTCTGACCAAATCCTTCCATTTCTACGATCTGATCTTTATATCTTCCAATTTCAAAAATATCACCAAAATTATGAATAAATCCCATTGCAATAAACTTCTCCAGAGTTGCCTCTGAAAGTCCGTCAATATTCATAGCATCACGGCTGGTAAAAAGGCTGAAGGACTTAATCTTCTTGGCAACACAGTCCGGATTCATGCAGTATAATGTCTCCACATCGTTTTCCTTGCGGATACGCGCTTCCCGGCCGCACACCGGACATTTATCCGGAATTACCAGATTGCCGCTTCTTGTAAGATTCTCCGCAATCTGGGGAATGATCATATTGGCTTTATACACCTTAATGGTATCTCCAATTCCAAGCTGCAGTTCCTTCACAATACTGATATTGTGCACGCTGGCACGGCTTACTGTAGTACCTTCCAGCTCCACTGGTTCAAAAATTGCAACCGGATTAATCAGTCCGGTTCTTGACGGACTCCATTCCATATCCACCAGCCTGGTTTCCCGCATTTCATCCGCCCATTTAAAAGCGAAGGAATTTCGCGGAAATTTCGCAGTACTCCCCAGAGACTCCCCATAGGCGATGTCATCGTAGGTCACAACCAGTCCGTCTGATGGAAAATCGTTGTTTACAATTGTCTTGGAAAAATAATCCATGGCTTCATCCAGACTTTCAGAGGTAACCACCTTATACTCCACCACCTCAAAGCCCTGTTTCTTCAGCCAGATAAACTGCTGCTCCCTTGAATTAGAAAAATCCACATCCTGGGCACTTACCAGGGCAAAGGCATAAAAACGCACATTTCGTTTCGCCGTGATCTCGTTATTCAGCTGACGCACGGAACCACTGCAAAGATTCCGTGGGTTCTTATATTTGGCATCTGCATCACCTATAGTCTCGTTGATCCGCTCGAACTCAGAATAAGTGATAATCGCCTCACCCCGAAGCACCAGCTGACCTTTATAAGGGATGCGAAGAGGAATATTCTTAAACACCCTGGCATTGTTGGTAATAACCTCACCTACAATTCCATTCCCCCTTGTTACTGCTTTCACAAGCTCACCGTTCTCATAAGTAAGAACAATGGTCAGTCCATCCAGTTTCCAGGATAAAAGGCATTTGTGATTTCCTATAAATCCACGGAGCACTTCCCTGTCTTTTGTCTTATCAAGGGATAGCATGGGGCTTGGATGTTCTTCCTTCGGAAGTTCATTGACTGCCTCGTATCCTACACGGACAGTAGGACTATTTGTGAGTACAGTGCCGGTTTCTTTTTCCAGCTGCTCCAGCTGGTCGTACAGGCTGTCGTACTCCTGATTGCTCATGATTTCCCTGTCTTCCTGGTAATATGCCTTCGCGGCCTGATCCAGCTTTTCTACCAGTTCTTTCATTCGCTGTAGAGAATTTTCCATGATGTCCTCCTGTTTTACTGTTATAATTACTGCAAGCAGACTTCCTCTGTGAGACAGACTGCCTTTTTTCTGAAATAGTGCGGGAAGCAGCTGGCTTATTTTGCCTTTTTTCTTCTGGAATTGAAGAAAAGGGAATGCTGTCTCTTCCCTGTTTTTTGGAAAATACAGGCACACTGTCCTGCCTCCTGGCTGCGGGAAGCTGGGAGGAATCTGCAATTCCACGTTCCAGCTTCTTCCACTCCTCCTGGGTGGCTTCTCTGTACCCGCCCTCTTTCAGGCCATCTATTGTCAGTTCCATGATTCGTACGCGCTTCAGACTAAGCACCTGATATCCCAGATATTCACACATTCGGCGGATCTGCCGGTTCAATCCCTGGGTGAGAATAATCCGAAAAGAATTTCTCCCTGTTTTTTCCACAAAACACGGACGGGTAATGGTATCCAGAATAGGAATTCCAGATGACATTTTTTTCACAAAGTCACTGTCAACTGGCTTATTTACAGTTACCAGATATTCCTTCTCGTGGTAGTTCCCCGCACGCATGATCTTATTTACCAGGTCTCCCTGGTTTGTTAAAAGCAAAAGCCCTTCGGATTCCTTGTCAAGGCGTCCTATAGGATAAATTCGAACCGGATAATTCAGATACTCCGTAACTGTGGTCTCCTGACGCTGTTTTCTGGTGCTGCACACTACACCACGAGGCTTGTGGAATAAAAGCAGAACTTTTTTTTCTACTTTTTTCACAGGCTTGCCATCCACAAATACAACTGTATCTGTTGTAATCCTTTCTCCCGGTTCTGCCACATGACCTTCCACCGTCACCCGTCCGTTCCGGATTAGGCTGTCAGCCTCACGTCTTGAACAGAATCCCGCTTCGCTTAAGTATTTGTTGATTCTGATTTTTTCGTCCATTTTTCCATTATATAGTTTTTCCCGGGCATATGCAAGGCAAACCTTGCCCCAAGCTCTAGAACACATTTAAAAAAGCTTTCCCGCAAAGTGTAATGCACATCTTGCAAAAAACCTTCTCCACACACGCTCCAAAGCGAATATTAAGCAGCCAATAAAGAAGATAGAAGCATGCAAAAAAGCCAGGACAATTTCCCCGTCAATACTCTGCAGACACTGTAAATTCTTCCACACTGCCGCAGGCATTACACAGGAAAATCCATCCCGGCTTCCACATTTTTTCTTATTTTTCCAATAAGAAAACCTTCTTTATTCCGTTTTCAGATCTGAGAACTTCATTTTTACAACACACATAGCTCCCATCATCAGTGCTACACCAATGATCAGGCACAGCGGACTCTGGATAAAGCCGGCAAAAATGTAAGTTACAAAGGATACTACTGCTGCCACAATGGCATACGGCAGCTGGGTTGAAACATGGTTTACATGATCGCACTGAGCTCCCGCGGAGGCCATAATAGTCGTATCCGAAATCGGAGAACAATGGTCACCGCAAACAGCACCAGCCATGCAGGCAGAAATGGAAATGATCATCAGGTCTCCCGGTGTGTTTTCAAATACATGAACAACAATCGGGATCAGAATACCGAAGGTTCCCCATGAAGTACCAGTAGCAAATGCCAGGAAGCAGGCTACCAGGAATATAATAGCCGGAAGCATATTTACCAGCCCTTCTGCTGAGGACTTCACCATTTCCGCAACAAACTCAGCAGCACCCAGACTGTCCGTCATACTCTTTAAGGTCCATGCAAAAGTAAGGATCAGGATTGCCGGTACCATGGACTTAAATCCTTCTGGAATACATGCCATACAATCGCGGAAGGACAGCACTCTGCGCACCATATAAAGAAGAATGGTGATCACCAGACCGAAGAAGCTTCCAAGCACCAGTCCGACAGAAGCATCACTCTGGGAAAAAGCAGTTACAAAATCTGTACCGCTGAAAAATCCTCCAGTATAGATCATACCGATTACACAACAGATAACCAGAGAGATGATAGGGATCAGAAGATCCATAACCTTTCCTCTTGGGTTCACCGGTCCATCACCTTCGCCTGAAGCATAAGGACGGGCTGCTGTGGTAAACAGATCCCCTTTTAACGCATTGGACTCATGCACACCCATAGCACCAAACTCTTCTTTCATCAGAACCATGGATACCATCATTACGATCGTAAGAAGTGCATAATAGTTATAGGGAATAGCTCGTACAAACACGGACATTCCATCCTCTCCCGGAACAAAACCGCTGACAGCAGCTGCCCAGGATGAGATTGGTGCAATGATACATACCGGCGCAGCTGTGGCATCGATCAGGTATGCCAGCTTCGCACGGGATACATTGTGCTGATCTGTGATCGGTCTCATAACACTGCCTACCGTCAGACAGTTGAAATAATCATCAATGAAAATCAGCACTCCAAGTAAAATGGTTGCCAGCTCTGCCCCAACTCTTGTCTTGATGTGTTTGCCGGCCCAGCGGCCAAAAGCGGCTGATCCTCCAGCCCGGTTCATCAGGCAGACCATAGTTCCAAGAATTACCAGGAACACCAGAATACCTACGTTACTGCTGGATGATAACACACTGATCATTCCGCCTGAAAAAATATGGTTAACCGTTCCCTCAAAATTACCGCCAGAGTACAGAAGTGCTCCAACTAAAATTCCCAGAAACAGTGAACTGTAAACCTCTTTTGTGATCAATGCCAGAACGATTGCCACAACTGGCGGTATCAATGACCAGAAAGTAGCGTACACAGCAGGTGTGCCTGCCTCCTCTTCTGCCGCTGCCAGAACAGTCACCGGACATGCCAGGACAAACATCATAACAGCTGCAAAAAGAACAGATAATTTTTTGCAATTGTACTTCATTATCGATTTCCTCCCTCTTTTTTCCTGAATACCAGATGACCAGTCACAAACCGGTCAGAGCGTTTTCTTAAAAGCCTCCTCTTCTTTAACGCAAAAAGCCATGAATGCACTCCCATTATGGGGACACATTCATGGCATTTATTCTTCACAGGATCTATACCTTAGATAGCGCTCCACAACAGTGACAGTCTGCCGCATATTCTGCGTCAGCCCAGAACTTCTCTCCTGGCTGAGAAAAAAATCCTTCGGCAGTCTCCCCTTTCATTCCAGCCAGTCTGCCATACGACTTAGAGCGTGTATCTGTGTATGCCCATACTCTGCACACAACCAGTCTCTGCAGCTGAAATTACTGATGAAGCCCGCGCCTCTATCATAACTTCCCATATTCAGTTTATTCACAAACTCAATGTATCAGCTTTTCCCAATAAATGCAACCCTTTTATTCACAATATTTGAAAATACCGTACTCATTTACCTGACCGATCAGATAAAATCCTTTTGTTTCCATATACAGCTGCTTCTTTTTGCTTGGAACAGGGAAAACCAGATAATTGCATTTCAGTCTTTTTGCATTTTTTACTACCTTTTTGATCACCGGTACTTCTGCCACAAGCTGTTTATGGAGCCATCTTGCAGCTTTTTTTCCAGAAGCTCCTTTACCGCCTCTTCCGTAAGGCATTTTGATAGACGGATCATAAACTCTCACATAGGAAGCTATTTTGTCATCTGTTGCCAGGTAAATCTCTTCATTTTCTTCCTTCTGCTCATTGATCAGATTACAGATGCTTACTACCTCATCAGGGATCTTCTGTACATTCTGAACCTTTTGGTAAAAACCATCTTTATTCAGGCCAGTTCCGCAAAAAGCCAGCACTGCCGCAATAAAAATCAGAAGTATGTACTGCCGTGCTCTGGAAGCCCCCACCTTTTTTATCAGGCAGGTTCCTGCATAAGCTATAAGCGGCACTGCCGGAAGGATCCATAATACTCTCCAGTAAACCGACCGTCCTATACATTTCTGTATAATATAAGCAGTAACCGGACAGAAAAACACAGCAAGAAAAACTATAATATAGCTGAATAAAATTCTGGCTCGTTCTTTTTTTCTTCCAAATATCAGGAAATACAAAAATGCAGCCAACAATAAATAGACATAAAATCCGTTTCCCCAGTATTTCTGCCAGGCATCCAGTGAAGCCAAAAGTGCTCGTTTCATCTCTCCACCTCCTAAAATACCAGAATGTATACCACGCCAAGTATCAGGGATGGCAGACAGCAGACTACACTCTTTAAGAATCTTCTTCCGTCTCTGAATTTCACCAGACTAAGCAGAGCAAATACTCCCATCAGAAGAGGGGCAAGCATGATTCCCATTGAGGAAAACAGACAGCAGGCTCCATTTGCCAGAAAAGCCAGACTCCATGGATATTCTGGTTTTTCCTGCATAAAAATCTCCATACAGAGCAGAAATAAAAATGGTAAAAACACCCCTGCCAGCACAGCTTTTCCCTGCCAGATCCTGCCCATTGTAAAAATTTCTGAATTGTATACCGAATATCCGCAAAACCACAGGATCACGGCACAAAGGATCATAAAAATCCCCTGTTCTCCTGCCTTTCCCCGGAAGAATATGCGGCTATACTGAAAAAGCACCACATATGCCAGAAAAACAAATACCGCCGGAAAAACAGTATGTGCCACAATGGCTGGATGAAGTCCTCCGCATAACCGGCTGGTCACGGCAAGAAATGCAGGAAACGGGGAAAGAATGTAACGGCTTGGCAATACATTGTAAGCGGCCCCGGTGTAGGGATTATATGCATAAAGAGAATCGGTTTCCACCGCGGTAGTGGCTGTTCCTACATAAAAAGCATCATCTTCATCCATATGGGCATAAAGCACCACAACGATAAGCTGGATCAGAATCAGAATTCCTGCCACCACAAGCTCCGGGGAAATTCCAGTCGCTTCTATCCTTCTGCCGCAATATATGCCAGCGCCTTCACCGGTTTCCTTCTGCCTCTTCTTATAAAGACTCCAGACACCTAGAAATGCCAGCACACCTGCCACCGCTCCATATGTAACGGTCAGCAGATGAAGTGGCTGCTTTGTAAAAATCATGGTAAGGGAAAGCAGCTCTGTAATGGCAAACAGCAGTGTATAACCGGCCAGAAGATATTCACTGCAGGTTCTTTTTTCTCTGCGGAAATAGAATCCCCCTGCCAGGCAGGGAACCACCAGCAGCCAGATCACTGCCAGTATCCCCTTAAAAATAAATCCCATATATTATTTCTCCAGTTCTTTTTTCAGAATTCCCATGGCAACCTTCTCCGATGTGATCGGCAGCTCTCTTACCCGGACACCGGAAGCATTGTAAACCGCATCTGCAATTGCAGGACAAGGGGTATCGATTACCAGCTCACCGATGGACTTGGCGCCAAAAGGACCGCTCTTTTCATAGCTGCTCTCAAACTCAACCCGGATATTTCCAATATCCTCACGGCTTGGGATTTTATACTGCATGAAAGAATTCTCACGAATCTTACCTTCTTTGGAATACTGCACATTCTCCATAAGTGCCATACCGATTCCCTGGGCAACTCCTCCCTCAGTCTGCACACGGGCAAGATTGGGATTAATAGGAGTTCCGCAGTCTACAACTGCCACATAATCGATCAGGTCAATATTTCCTGTCTCTTTGTCTACTTCCACCTCTGCTGCCCCAACCATATAAGGCGGCGGAGAAATCTGGGAAGAATAGGAGGCAGTCACCTGCATTTCCAGGGTATTTCCGCAGGTTCCCTTATAAGCAATCTCCTGAAGACTGACCTCTTTTTCCCCTGCGTAGACTTTCTTTCCATCAAAGTCTGCTTCCTCAGGACTTACACCCAGCATTTCAGCACCCAGCCGGATAATCCTCTTTTTCAGCTCATTGCAGGCGTTAATAACTGCATTGCCTGTAGCGTAAGTAGTGGCAGATGCATAAGAACCGGAGTCATATGGAGAAACATCCGTATCCACACCAAATGCAACAATATTCTCAAATTCTGTTTCCAGACAGTCGGCTGCCATCTGGGAAAGAATGGTATCACAGCCCGTACCCATATCTGCACATCCAAGGGAAAGTGTATAGGATGCGTCCTCATTCAGCTTCAGGGTTGCGCCTCCCACGTCTACATTGGCAATAGAGGAGCCCTGCATCGCCATGGCAAGACCTACGCCGCGGACTTTTCCATTTCCCATATCACGGCATGGATATTTCTCATCCCAGCCGATCATCTCTTTCGCACGCTCCACGCACTGGTCAAGCGCACAGCTGTTTGCCGTTTCGCCATAATAAGCCGGCATCTTATCGCCCTGGCGTACCATGTTCTTCTCACGAAGCACTGTTGGATCCATTCCGAGAACTCCTGCAAGTTCATTTACAGCTGACTCTACAGCAAACTGTCCCTGTGTTGCTCCGTATCCACGGTAAGCTCCAGCTGACATTACATTTGTGTAAACAACGTCATATGTAAAGCGGAATGCCTCTGCCTTTCCATAAAGCGGAATAGACTTGTGACCGGAAAGACCTACGGTTGTCGGTCCGTGCTCACCAAATGCTCCAGTGTTGGAAAGTGTATAGAGATCGATTGCTTTAATATTTCCTTCTTTATCCGCTCCCAGACGTACATGAAGTTCCATCTCATGACGCGGTGAAGAAGCGATCAAAGACTCTTCTCTTGTGTAAATGATCTTCGCCGGTTTTCCTGTCTTCCATGTGACAAGTGCCGGATAAACTTCGGAAACTACAGTCTGCTTCGCACCGAATCCTCCACCGATTCTTGGCTTGATCACGCGCACTTTACTCTTCGGAATATCGAGTGCATGAGCAAGGATTCTTCTTGCATGGAACGGAACCTGTGTAGATGAAACGACATTTAATCTTCCGTATGCATCTAAATATGTATAAGTACGGAAAGTCTCCATCATCGCCTGCTGATTTGCCTTTGTATGGTAAACACGGTCGATCACGTAATCGCATTTTGCAAGAACTGCCTCTACGTCTCCGTCTTCACTCACCCCATGTGCACAAAGATTTCTCTTGTTGTCCGCGCCAACCGGGCAGAGGCTTCTCCAGTTATCTTCCGGATGCACAAGGATTGGATTATCCTTTGCTGTACGGAAATCAAGAACCGGTTCAAGGACCTCATACTGGATCTTCACAAGCTTCATCGCTTTCTTAACTGCTTCCTCTGAAGTTCCTGCCACGATTGCAGCTGCATCTCCAACGAAACGTACTCTCTGGTCAAGGATCAGACGGTCATACGGACTTGGTTCCGGATAGGTCTGACCAGCCATTGTAAATCTCTTATCCGGACAATCTTTATATGTAAGAACACATTCGATTCCAGGTACAGCCTCAGCACGTGCTGTGTTAATATCCTTAATTAATGCGTGTGCATATGGACTTCTGATCACTTTAACAATCAGACAATCTGACGGTGCAAGGTCATTTGTATAAACACTTTTTCCTGTAACAAGTGCAGCAGCATCTTTCTTTACAACAGGACGGTTTACAATCTTCAGGGATTCTATAGCTTCTCCTTTTTCCTGATTGCTGTGGACAAATTCCGGTTTCTCAGGAATCAGATTCTGAACTTTATCTATTCTTTCCATTCTTACTCCTCCCCGCCCATTTTCTTTACTGTAATGTTAACTGCTGTATTTCTGACTTCCATATATTTCTGGATTGCACGAAGCTGTCCCATGTATCCTGTACAGCGGCACAGATTTCCTGCCAGATATTCTTTGATTTCTTCTATAGAAGGGTTCTTCAATTCACGGAACATTGCGAGCACGTTCATAATGAATCCAGGGGAACAGAATCCACACTGCTCTGCACCTTCCTGTGCAAGAAATGAGCCGAATTCTGCTGCTTCTTTCTCCACACCCTCAAGTGTTGTCACTTCATGTCCATCAATGCTTGCTGCAAGAACAGAACATGACAGGCGGGATTTTCCGTCGATCCATACTGTAC
>OGRI01002865.1_pt1 | contig 11648 bp, 10 predicted proteins | sample 1553391 | NCBI WGS metagenome assembly OGRI01 (sample SAMEA2580052, study PRJEB22360) | human gut metagenome | reverse complement strand
AGACGGAATGCTTTTTCCTTGTTCTGCAGCTGTGATTTTTCTGTCTGGCTGTAGATAACGATACCAGTCGGCATATGGGTCAGACGTACTGCGGAGTCAGTGGTATTGACACACTGTCCACCGTTACCAGACGCACGCATTACGTCAATGCGGCAGTCGTTCATATCGATCTGAACATCTACTTCTTCTGCTTCCGGCATAACTGCTACGGTTGCTGTAGAGGTATGGATACGGCCGCCGGACTCTGTCTCAGGCACACGCTGTACACGATGTACACCACTCTCGTATTTTAATTTAGAATAAGCGCCTTTTCCTGTGACCATAGCCACAACTTCCTTAAAACCGCCAATACCATTTTCATTGATACTGATGATCTCTACTTTCCAGTGCTGGCTGTCTGCGTAGTTGGAATACATACGGTAAAGCTCAGCTGCGAAAAGAGCTGCCTCGTCACCGCCTGCGCCTGCACGGATCTCCAGAATAATGTTCTTGTCATCGTTCGGGTCTTTTGGAAGAAGAAGAATCTTGAGCTCCTGTTCCAGCTCTTCGACTCTCTTCTTAGACTCACTGAGTTCTTCTTTTGCCAGCTCTTTCATCTCTTCATCGGATTCTTCCTCCAGAAGAGAAAGACTGTCTTCAATGTTCTGTTTACAATTTTTATATTCTTTATATGCCTCAACAATCGGGGTCAGATCATTCTGTTCTTTCATCAGCTTGCGGAAACGTGACTGGTCATTCACCACGTCCGGTTCCTGAAGCTCACCCATAATCTCCTCATAACGAATGAGCAGATCTTCTAATTTATCAAACATGGTATTTCCTCCTTAACATTACTCTTTATTGTACCTTCCCATAACTACGCGGTCAAGTCCCGCTAAATCCTTTTTTATCTCGATTTCCTCATATCCTTCATTTTTCAAAAGTTCTGATACATCTTTTCCCTGATCAAAGCCAATCTCGAACAGGATATATCCTCCCTTGTTCAGATATCTTATACTGTCTTTTACGATCAGGCGATAAAAATAAAGTCCGTCCTCTTTTCCATCCAGCGCAATCCATGGATCATGAAGTTTTACTTCCTCATCCAGACGACTGATTTCTTCTGTCCTGATATAAGGCGGATTAGACACGATCATATCGTATTTTCCGGTGACAGATTCAAACAGATCACTTTTTATAAATCTTGCATCTGTTCCCAGACGGCTGTTGTTTTCTCGTGCAACTTTCAATGCCTCTCCCGAAATATCGCAGCCGGTTCCTTTCAGATGCATCTGTTTTTTTTCGCCGAATTTCAAAATACTTTCCAGAATACATCCCGAACCGGTACACATGTCCAGGATCTGCATATCTGGTCTGATCCGTTTTAAAGCCTCTTCTACCAGAATCTCTGTATCCTGTCTTGGAACCAGCACATTTTCATTCACTTTAAAATTTAATCCCATGAATTCCTGTTCACCGGTAATATGCTGAAGTGGAATTCTTCTTGCTCTTGTGCAGATATCTTTCTGATAGCTTTCTGCTTTTTCTTCTTCTACTTCTCTGTCCGGGTCTGCCAAAAATATTGCTCTGCTGATTCCGGTCTTATATTCAAGCAGATACCAGGCATCCAGTTTTGCTTCCCGTATCCCTGCCTTTTCAAGTTTTTCTGTTCCACTCTGGTAGAGATTACGAAGTGTGAAAATTTTCCCGTTCATACGCCCTCCAGTCAAATACAGCTTCTACTGCCTGTATCGCTACTTCTATCATATCATCATCCGGTTCACTGGTTGTCATCATCTGAATTGCCATTCCCGGCTTACTTAACAGATTGACCAGGGCATTTTCACTGTTCCCCGCCAGTTTCAACACCTCATAAGAGATTCCGGCGATCACCGGAAGCAGTGCAATACGGACAACCACCCGCATCAAAGGAGATTCCACCCGAATCAGCAACAGTAAAATAATACTGATCGCCAGCACAAAAAACAGAAAACTTGTCCCACATCTTTTATGCTGTCTCGAACTTTTCCTTACATTCTCCACCGTAAGCGGCAGCCCATGTTCAATACAGTTGATACACTTATGCTCCGCACCGTGGTACATAAATGTTCTCTGAATATCCTCCATTCTGGAAATCAGCAAAATATACACAATAAAAATTCCAATCCGGACAACACCTTCTATCACGGTTCTAAGATGATACGACGGAATAACCGGTTTCATAAGTGTCGACAGAAAATACGGCAATATCATAAAGATTGCAACTGCTGCAACAATGGAAAAGGCAACCGTTCCTGCCATCATCAGGTTCTCTTGCTTTTCTTTCTTTTTCAGATCTTTTCCGGAAAGCTCTTTTTCTTCTTCCTCTTCGTAAAAACTCGCCGAAAAAGTCAGCGTCTTGATTCCAAGTACCATGGAATCAATAAAATTAAAAACCCCCCGGACAAAAGGAATCGTAGTCAGTTTTTTCCAATTGCCGGTAATACTGTGAAACGTCTCTGTCTGAACAAAGATCTCTCCGTCCGGTTTTCTGACAGCCACAGCATAACGATCCTGATTCTTCATCATGATTCCCTCTAAAACTGCCTGTCCGCCGATATTTGATGATTTCATATATTCTCCTTATACCACATCTTCTGGAACAAAGACTATCTCTTGCCCGAAGATCTATTGTAATGAAAAAAGGGTTGAGATTCAAAAACCTCAACCCAATACTTGTAATCTTATTTGTCCATTCCGTATTTCTTATTGAACTTATCAACACGGCCACGAGCCTGAGTTGCTTTCTGCTGTCCTGTATAGAATGGATGACATTTAGAACAGATTTCTACGTGGATTTCTTCACTTGTAGATCCTGTTACGAATGTATTTCCACAGTTACAAGTTACAGTTGCCTGATAATAATTTGGATGTATTCCTTCTTTCATGATTTTCACCTCTTCTTTATTTTTTGACACGCACTTAATGTGCAGTAAATTTCTTTTATTTACACAGCTCGTTCATTGTAACACAAGAATCAAGTTTTGTCTAGATAAATTTTGTCTTTTTTACCATTTGTATTAATTCTTCATTATTCCTCGTTCTTGAGAACATATTCAGTATGTTATCTACCGCCTCTTCCGGACGCAGTCCGTTCAGTGCTCTTCTCATACTTTCAACAGCTTCCTGTTCCTCTTTTGAAAGCAGAAGATCTTCTCTTCTTGTTCCTGATTTTAAGATATCAATAGCAGGAAACATTCTTTTTTCGGAAAGCTTGCGGTCCAATACCAGTTCCATATTACCGGTTCCTTTAAATTCTTCATATACAACATCGTCCATCTTGCTTCCGGTATCCACAAGTGCCGTTGCCAGTATTGTAAGACTTCCGCCTTCTCTCATATTTCTCGCCGCACCAAAGAAACGCTTCGGCATGTGAAGTGCTGCAGGATCAAGTCCTCCGGATAATGTTCTTCCTGACGGAGGTACTGTAAGGTTATAAGCTCTTGCCAGTCTTGTAATACTGTCAATCAGGATCATGACATCTTTTTTGTGCTCTACCAGTCGTTTGGCCCGTTCGATCACCATCTCTGATACACGCTTATGGTGCTCAGGAAGCTCATCAAACGTAGAATAGATCACTTCTACATTCGGTCCCTCTATTGATTCACGGATATCCGTTACTTCTTCCGGACGCTCATCGATCAGAAGAATCAAAAGATGTACTTCCGGATTATTCTTTTGTACGGATAATGCAACCTGCTTTAATAAGGTTGTCTTTCCTGCTTTCGGTGGTGAGACGATCATACCTCTCTGTCCTTTTCCGATCGGAGACATCAAATCCATAATGCGCATTGCAGTACTTGTCTTTCCACATTCCAGACTCAGTCTTTCATTCGGAAAGATTGGTGTCATATCTTCAAAATTTTTTCTGTGCATAGCCTTCATAGGATCCATCTCATTGATCTTTGAAAGATATAAAAGTGCACTGAATTTTTCCTGCTGTGTTTTGATTCTTGTATTTCCTTCCAGTATATCTCCTGTTTTCAGATTAAATCTTCGGATCTGAGACGGAGATACATAGACATCGTTTTCCCCCGGCAGATAATTAGCACTTCGGATAAATCCATAACCATCCTGCATAACTTCAAGAATCCCATGTGCCGTAATTCCACTGTCCAGCTTATCTATATCATGTACTTCTTTATCTCCTGTATTAGCAGATAATTCTTTCACGGTTTCTCGTGCCGATTTCTTTTCTTTTTCATCTTCTTCCAGCATACGCTCTATCAGTTCTGCCTTTTTCATGGTGGAAATTCCCTTTAATCCTCTTGCTTTAGCGAGATCTTTTAACGTCGCCAGCGGAAGAGATTCATATTTTTCTCTCATCATATTAGTCCTTTCACATCAAACTGCTTTCATTCTAGTTTCTTCATTTATTAAGTAGCATCTCTTACTTTACTGGAAAATCACGTCAGAAATGACGATACTATTTGAAACATGGAGATATTATACTACATCTTTGTTCTTTTTTAAAGTTCTTTTTCATAACGGTATATCCATTCTACCCAATTCCTCTTTTGTGCGTATATTGACTTGAACTTCTATGAATGATATGATTAAACAAACTTATGAAAAGGTGGTATCCATAAAATGACGAATAGTGAAAAAGCCCTGAAAATGCACGAAGAATGGCATGGAAAGATTGAAACTTGTGCAAAATCCCACGTAAATTCACGTGAAGATCTTGCAATTGCCTATACCCCTGGTGTTGCAGAACCTTGTAAGGTAATCGCAAAAGATCCCGAGGCTGCCTATACTTATACTATGAAATCCAATACTGTAGCTGTTGTTTCTGACGGAAGTGCCGTACTCGGTCTTGGTAATATCGGTGCTCTTGCGGCAATGCCTGTTATGGAAGGAAAGGCTGTTCTTTTTAAAGAATTCGGTGGTGTCAACGCTGTACCGATCTGTCTTGACACACAGGATACTGAAGAGATCATCAAAACAGTTGTAAATATCGCCCCTGCTTTCGGAGGGATCAATCTGGAAGACATCAGTGCTCCAAGATGCTTTGAAATCGAAGAACGACTGAAAGAACTGCTGGATATTCCTGTATTTCATGATGACCAGCACGGAACTGCTATCGTAGTTCTTGCCGGAATCATTAATGCTATGAAAGTAACCGGAAAAGATAAGGAATCTTCCAAAGTTGTCGTAAATGGTGCCGGTTCTGCCGGAGTTGCTATTACCAAACTGCTCCTGACCTACGGCTTTAAACATGTCACCATGTGCGACATAAATGGAATTCTCGGAAAAGATTCCAAAGACCTCAACTGGATGCAGGAGAAGATGGTTGAAGTAACCAACCTGGAACAGAAAACCGGTAAACTCGCCGATGCATTAAAAGGCGCTGATATTTTTGTCGGCGTATCGGCTCCGAATATTGTTACACCGGAAATGGTTGCTTCTATGAACAAAGATGCCATCTTATTTGCCATGGCCAATCCGGTACCTGAAATCATGCCGGATATTGCAAAAGCTGCGGGCGCTAAAGTAGTAGGAACCGGCCGTTCCGACTTCCCGAACCAGGTAAATAACGTGGTTGCTTTCCCTGGTATCTTCAAAGGTGCTCTCGAGGGACGTGCTACTGCCATCACCGAAGATATGAAACTGGCTACTGCAAAAGCAATCGCAGGTCTTGTTCCTGATGAAGAGCTGAATGAAAATAATATTCTTCCTGAAGCATTTGACCCACGTGTTGCAGATGTTGTAAGCCGTGCTGTAAAGGAACTGATCTGATATGACCGTACACTGGGGAGAAAAAAGATACTATTCTCTGGATTATTATCTGAAAAAGACTTATGGTGAAAAGCTCTATAAGATATCTCTCGACGGCGGCATGACATGTCCAAACAGGGATGGTACCCTCGGAACCCACGGTTGCATTTTCTGCAGCCGTGGAGGTTCCGGCGATTTTGCCGCCAGTCGTACTCTGTCTGTCACAGAGCAGATTGAAGCTGGGAAGCAGCAGTCTGCAAAAAAATATACCGGATCATCTTACATTGCTTATTTTCAGGCATATACCAACACTTATGCTTCTTTAGAATATCTGGAAACATTATATATGGAAGCAATTACACATCCTGATATCCGGATTCTTTCCATAGCTACCAGACCGGATTGTCTAAGCGAAAAGATTCTGGATCTCCTGGAAAACTTAAACCGGATCAAACCAGTCTGGGTTGAACTTGGTCTTCAGACTATTCATGAAGAAAGCGCCCGATATATCCGCAGAGGTTATGAGCTTCCGGTATTTGAAAATGCAGTATCCGAGCTTCGAAAGCGTGGAATCGATGTTATTGTCCATACAATCCTGTGTCTTCCAAATGAAACCGAACAGGATATACTCAAGACCATAGAATACCTGAACCACCAGGATATTCAGGGCATCAAACTGCAGCTTTTACATGTATTAAAAGATACCGATCTGGCCGACATCTACCTGGCCTCTCCATTCTACATTCCCACACCGGAAGAATACTACCAGCTTCTCGGGATGTGTATCAGCCACTTAAGACCGGACATCGTTATCCACCGATTAACCGGAGACGGACCAAAAAATCTTTTGATCGCCCCTTTATGGACCTGTAACAAAAGGCAAGTTCTGAATCAGTTCCAGTCTTACTTAAAAACACATGACATCTGGCAGGGAAAGGAGTGTTAACCTTGGCCAAATCTTTTACGTTATATAAATTGATCATTTTGTATATGTTGAACGAAGTTGATTTTCCTCTTACCAATTCCCAGATATCAGAATTTATTCTGGATGAAGGATATACAACCTACTTTAAATTACAGCAGGCTTTATCCGAACTTCTGGAATCAGGATTTATTCGTGAAGAATCTACTCATCACCGTACATTTTACCATCTTACGGAAGACGGAGCAGAGACCATCCATTATTTTACAAACGATATCTCTCCTGCAATCCAGCATGATATCGACGAATTTTTAAAAGAGAAACATTACGAATTAAAAAATGAGATGTCCGTAAAAGCGGACTATTTCGAGAATTCCAACATGGAATATTCTGTACGCTGTCAGGTCATCGAACAGGGACTTCCTCTGATCGACCTCACCGTAACAGCCCCGACAGAATCTGAAGCTGCAACCATTGCAAACAACTGGCAGAAACGGAACCAGGAGATTTATGCGTTAGTAATGGCGAAGTTGTTGTAGTAATTATTTTGGTGACTTACCCCGGACCTGAATAAAAGGATAGAAGCCATTTCTGTGCTGATTCAATCATGGAGAAACTCTAGAGCAACAAACCATGACCTCATATGCACAGAAATGGCTTCTATCCTTTTATTCAGTTACGTTTTTGTATGCCATAATAATTATATAATGGAACCTTAACCGTTGTGATATCTTGATTGGAACAATTTAAAATAGAAACTCGCTCATGACATAGTTGCTGACATCGATTCCTTTTTCTGTTAACCGGATGTATTCGCCGGTGTCTTCAAGCAGCTGCTTTTGGTACATATCGATCAGTACTTTTCCATATGCATTTTCAATACTTCTTCCGAAAGTCTGCCTGAAGTCAGTCTTGGATACTCCTTCGATTTTTCTGAGCCCCAGAAACATATATTCTTCCATCTGATTCTGCAAACTAAGAACTTCGATCTCACCGCCTTCTACGAATCGTTGGTTATTGATAAGAGATGCCGCACCGGTTCCGATTCCCAGATATTCTGTGCGGTTCCAGTATCCAAGGTTATGCCGGCATTCATATCCTTCTTTGGCATAATTAGATATCTCATATCTGTGATAGCCGTAACTCCACAAAATATTTTTTGTAAACTGATACATCATCCGTTCTGTATCTTCATCCGGAAGTTCTCTTCTTCTTCTCGCCTCAGCGCGTTCACCCTCTCCGTACTTTTCATAGAACGGCGTTCCTTCTTCGATGATCAGACTGTATGCGGAGATATGTTCCGGACCAAGTTCTGCCACTTTTTTTAATGTATCTTCCCATCCTCCCAATGTCTGAAATGGAATTCCCGACATCAGATCTACATTGATATTCTGAAATCCCACTTCTCTTGCAAGCGTATAGGTATCCAGGAAGTCTTTATATGTATGAATTCTTCCGAGCATCTTTAATTCCTGATCATCCGTTGACTGTAATCCGATACTCAGACGATTAATCCCGACATTCCGATATGCCATCAATTTCAACTTATCTACTGTCCCCGGGTTCACTTCTACCGTGATCTCCGCGTCCGAATCAATTGGAAATGTAGCACGTATCGCATCGAAGATACTCCTCATCTGCTGAGTTTCTAATATGGACGGTGTACCGCCTCCTATAAAAATACTGCTTACATGGTACATACCGGCAAGATCATAATAAGAACGGATCTTCTGGCACAAGCCCATGACATACTCCTGTCTCGCTTCAGGTGTTGCAGGCGCAGACAGGAAATCACAGTACCGACATTTTTTTACACAAAATGGAATATGGATATATAACTCTAATGGTCTCATTATTTATCATCCAGCTTCAATACACTCATAAATGCTTTCTGCGGAATCTCTACGTTGCCCACCTGACGCATACGTTTCTTTCCTTCTTTCTGTTTTTCCAGAAGCTTTCTCTTACGGCTGATATCTCCACCATAACATTTTGCCAGCACGTCTTTACGCATCGCACGAACTGTTTCACGCGCGATGATCTTACTTCCGATTGCTGCCTGGATTGGAATCTCGAATAACTGTCTCGGGATCTCTTCTTTTAACTTCTCGCACATCTTTCTTCCGCGTTCGTATGCAGTATCTGCATGAATGATAAATGACAATGCATCGACTTCTTCTTTATTGATCAGGATATCCAGTTTGACAAGTTCTGACTTCACATAACCGGCCATCTCATAGTCAAACGAAGCATATCCTCTTGATCTTGATTTTAATGCATCAAAGAAATCATAAATGATTTCATTAAGCGGGAGCTGGTAATGTAATACTGCACGTGTCTCTTCAATATACTCCATACCTTCATATACGCCTCGACGTTCCTGGCACAGATCCATGATCGCACCGATAAACTCCGATGTCACCATGATCTCTGCTTTTACCATTGGCTCTTCCATATATTCGATCTCTGAAGGATCCGGAAGGTTCGATGGATTCGTAAGCTCTATCACATCTCCATTTGTCTTGTGTACTTTATAGATAACCCCCGGCGCAGTTGTTACCAGATCCAGATTATATTCTCTTTCCAGACGTTCCTGAATGATCTCCAGATGCAGAAGTCCAAGGAATCCACAGCGGAATCCGAATCCCAGTGCAATTGAAGTCTCAGGTTCGAACTGCAGTGATGCATCATTTAACTGTAATTTCTCCAACGCATCCCTGAGATCCGGGTATTTTGCGCCATCTGCCGGATATAATCCACAGTAAACCATTGGATTTACTTTCTTATATCCCGGAAGCGGTTCTGTACATGGATGTGCCGCATTGGTTACCGTATCACCCACGCGGGTATCCTTTACGTTCTTAAGACTTGCCGTAATATAGCCTACCATTCCGGCACTCAGTTCCTCACACGGAATAAACTGTCCGGCCCCAAAATAACCAACTTCTACTACTTCTGCCTTAGCTCCTGTCGCCATCATAAGGATCGGTGTTCCTTTTTTTACAGTTCCTTCTTTGATTCTGCAAAATACGATAACACCTTTATACGCATCATATAAAGAATCAAAGATCAACGCCTGAAGCGGTGCTTTCGGATCTCCGGTTGGTGCCGGTATCTTTGCCACGATTTCTTCCAGCACCTGATCTACATTCAGTCCAGTCTTTGCAGAAATCTGCGGCGCATCCTCTGCCTCTATTCCGATCACATCCTCAATCTCTTCAATCACACGTTCCGGATCGGCACTTGGAAGATCGATCTTATTTAATACCGGTACTACATCCAGATCATGATCCAGCGCAAGGTATACATTGGCAAGCGTCTGTGCTTCTACCCCCTGTGCGGCATCCACTACCAGAATTGCCCCGTCACAAGCTGCAAGGCTTCGGGATACTTCATAGTTAAAGTCTACATGCCCCGGCGTATCGATCAGGTTAAAGATATACTCTTCTCCATCCTTTGCCTTATATACCGTTCTGACTGTCTGGGCTTTGATCGTGATTCCTCGTTCTCTTTCCAGCTCCATATTGTCTAACACCTGGGACTGCATCTCACGACTGGTAAGAAGTCCCGTCATCTCAATGATACGATCCGCCAGTGTTGATTTACCATGGTCAATATGTGCTATAATACAAAAATTTCGAATTTTACTCTGATCTATTCCTGACACTAATATCTTCTCCTTAATTAAATGTTTATCTTATCAATTCTATCATGCAGCACTGTATTTTACAATGAAAAGTTCCACACTCATCACATCATTCAGGCGTCCCGTCTTTACCATCTCTTCGGTATCTACAGCCTCTTCCAGAATGTTCCTTAACTCTTTCTTTTCAAATGTGCGGCATTGCTGCATATATTTTCCCGCCACAAACGGATGAAGTCCGACTGTCTTTGCGATTGATGATTTATCGTAGCGTTTTCCCACCAGATCTTTCACTTCCAAAAGCAGCTTAAACTGTCTCGTCAGAAGGTATAAGATACGCATCGGCGGTTCTTTTAATGCCAGAAGATCATAATAGTAATCAAGCGCCTTTTTCTGGTTCTTCATTGCAACCGCTTCTACCATATCAAAAATCTTATTTGTAATCTGTGTTGTACAGATTGCTTCTATATCTGATATCTCAATCTCTTCTTTTCCCATACAGTAACAGAAGAGTTTTTCCAGTTCTTTTTCCAGATTCTCCATATCCGTTCCTGTTGTTGACAGAAGATATCTGGCCGTCTGTTCCTTGATCTTGTAGCCTTCTTTTTTTACATTACCTGCAACCCAGTATAATAACGTCTTCTCATCCTGACGCGCCATCTCAACTACGCGTCCTTTACTCTTCACCGCTTTATACATCTTTCCTCGTTTGTCCGCCTCATTTTCCACGAACAAAAAGCATGCCGTATCCGGCATCGTCTTGATATAATCGGCCAGATCCAGTGTTGCATTTTTAAAAAATCCCGAATTTTCTACCACTATCAGACGACGCTTTGCAAAAAACGGCATTGTCTCGGCAAGATCTATGAGTTCACCCGGATTTATCCCTTTGCCTTCATAATATGCATAATTTACCGTATCCCCATCCGGAAATATTGCCTTGGTTATCCGGTCTCTGTATTGCTTTTTCAGATAAGCCTCTTCCCCATACAGGAGATATACCGGCTTAAAATTTCCTGTTTTTATATCTTCATTTAAACTTTTCATCGGTGTTCTCCTCGTATAATATCTTTTAGATACATAAATGTACCTCGATAACTTAATAAATATCTGTTCAATAGGCTTAGCAAAGCCCATGATATAATTGTCCCAGTGTCAATCAGGTAATAGTTCTTTTTCTCCTTGTTGAACCAGTAATGGTTGCTTCATAGATAGTCTGTTCCCCTGACATGGACGTTAGCTTCAAACCGGCTGGCTGTTTGCTTAAGTACATGGACGACCATTTAGCAGTATGGTTTCGCATCTGTCCATCTTAAGCTGGATTCTTATATGCGAGGGTGTCGATGC
>OGRI01002847.1_pt1 | contig 11691 bp, 8 predicted proteins | sample 1553391 | NCBI WGS metagenome assembly OGRI01 (sample SAMEA2580052, study PRJEB22360) | human gut metagenome | reverse complement strand
GAAAAAAAGGGGAGAGTTCGACCAGTTTATTGACGATGGCATAGATCGTAAGCCCCGCCGCGGAGTGTATCTGCAACTTGGCGGCGATGTTCCGGCGGTGGGTAATAACGGTGTGGGTGGATAGGTATAACCTGTCTGCAATCTCTCGGTTTGTCATGCCTTTTACCACACAGATGACAATCTCTTTTTCCCTGCTACTCAGTGTCTGCTGGTCCTCGTTTTCCCCTTCTTCGGACGGAACTTCTTCGGTGTTGAGGCGTTCCAATTTATTTTTCAACTCATCGGCATTATCGTATATTGATATCTGATCGTCATAGGAGCGAAGCAGAAACGGGTCGTTTATATTATATTGAAGGGCAAAACATTTCATATCCGGGCAGCCGCATTCGTCTTTCAGATGTTGTAGGTTGAAGTTTCCCGGAATGGAAGGATTTACGATCAGGATGTCCGGCTTATAAATGCGTAAGCCCTCTGTCAGACAGTCTGCTGCTGTTATTTCGGATATCTGGATACGGAATCCAGGTAAGCGTTTCAGCAGTGTTTCCAGTCCGCACCGGATGATGGAGGATGATTCGGCTATCGTTATTTTAATGTTAGTGGACATGGCAAGTGGTTTTATTGTTTTTCTAAAGACAGAATAGCAGGTACGAAGATGTAGTCTTCTACCCGGTTATGAGAGGCAAGGTCTTGTTCTGTTGCGAAAATATCGAACAGGACGCTGTTGAGCAAGTTACTGTCCGGTCCCGGATAATACTTCAGGATCAGGTTCTTCAGTTCCGTGATTTTCATCTCGATCTGGTCATGCCGTTTGCGGAAGATGGTGATGTTATATTTCGGGTCTTTCTTTCCTTCCAGCAAATTGCGGACATACGGGAAGACGGTTTTCTCTTCGTACGACATATGTTTGTGTACCTCTTCGGCATATTCGTCGAAAAAGCGGCGGATCACGAAGGCCACATCTTTCGGGCAGCTCACGATTGCCTCTGTCAGTTTGTGGCGGATATGGGGAAGACGGAAGTTCAGGAAATAGTCGTGTGCATTATGCAGATAAGTGATAAGCGAAGAGATGGAGATATCTTTATGGACCTCCGCTGCCGGGATTGTCTCCGTTTCCGTCAGAAAGTTGACGACAGTCAGGAATGTATATGTGTCGATCTTATTCTGCCGGCATACTTCCCCGATGTTTTTCTCTCCGAACCCCAGGTCGATACCGAAGCGGCTCATCACAAGGACCATCGGATAATTCTCGCATATCAGGTCACTCATCTTGCTTGTTTCCCTGTATTTTCCGTTCTTCATGTTTCCCATATCTTTTATCATTTGTATAGTAGATTATTATAAGTATGCATATTGAGGTGCATCCGCCGGTATGACAGCTATGCATTCCGTTTCGATCAGCCAGCCCGGACGACATACGGGAGCATGTACGATCAGGTGGAGAAACGACGGATACCGGCTTTCGATATATTGCTTGACCACGACATAGTCGGCCGGGTCGCGCAAGTAGACGATTGCCTGCATGATGTCTTGCAATCCGCCTCCCGCCTCCTGTAGCAAGGTGTCGATGTTTTCCAGCATGCGTTCCGTCTGCTTCAGGATATCCCCCGGATACATGATCTCGCCTTGATTGTCGATACTCGCGGTTCCGGAAATGAAGATTTGTTTCCGGTCGCCATAGGTTACAGCTGTCCCCCGCTCGAAAGTCACTCCGTATTCGTATGTCGGATTCAGGTGGGTGGGAGCATAGAGGAACTGGATTTGTCCGGTCTGCAAGCCTTTTACGGCATAAGTATCCATCTGGACAAAAACGTTCGGATCGGCATGGCGTCCTTCTATTCCCGTACTGGAAATATAATGGGTCTTTTCCGTCAGGTCTTGCGTGATGAAAACCTCTTTGCGGGCCTTGACGACGCCGGCATAGTTGACATCCACGTTTTGAACGAAGAACCAGGTACGGATGCAATCGTTTGCCAACTTGCATCCTTGCTCGGTCAGTTGCAAGACGTAATCGTTCAGCAAAAGCCGTGTCTGGTACTCGGAGTTGGAAGCCCTATTGCAAGAGCCCCCGGTCCAGTATTGTGTATAACGGTTGTGTTTGGCTTTCGACATTCCGTTTTTGGTCGTTTCGACAGTGATACCGGTCTGAAACCAAGTCCACATGGCTATTTTGCTCCCGTTTAGTGGAGCTTGCTCCACGATGGAAAGAGGGCAATAGGAATTTTCGCATTCCCAAACCATCACCAAGTCGGCCTGGTTGGCAGCGTCGCTCAGGAAATAGCGCCGGAAGACGGCAGTCGCATCGTCAGGTAACACCTCTTGGATAACTGCCACATAGGCCCGTTGGATGTTCTGAAGTTGTCCGGAAAACGGCAATGTCCGGTCTGTAATAGTGAGTAGAACGTGATATTCGGTAACCCCACCTTTCCCGGCAAAGGAAGAAATTTGAACTTCGATAGCTTTGTCTGTGTATGTCTTTTTGATATAATCCATGTAATATGTGCTTTCTTATTCTTTAGCTCCGTTATTGATCCAATCGTCGAGCAACGTCAGAGTGCTGGATGTCGTGATGACGTTGGTATGATCGTACTTGACAATGTTCTCGTGCAAGATGACGTGCAGGAAACTTTCCTCCGCGCTTCCCGGCTTGACCAGTTTCAGCCCTTCCTCGCTTTTATCAGCTACGACATCGACTAAGGCTTTGTAACTTTTGCCTTCCGTGAGGTACAGTCCGGCAGCAGGTTCCGTACTTCCTCCATGGCAAGCCGTACAGGAACGATTGAAAATTTCGGTTTGGATACTGTTGAACATGCCGGCATCCAACTTTCCGGCATCCAGCCGTATGGTATCCGCCTGTTCCGTGTAGTCGGCGGTATAGAAACTGGCAATCCTTTTGCGTAGTTTGTTGATGACACAAACTTCGATCTGTGTGACTTCACTGGGAATACCGGCCAAGACCATGTTTATCGTCCCGTCGGCTGTCTGGCTAATCCCTTTTGCCGTTTGTGCGAAAGCATTGTCAGGGGTTCAACAGTTCCAGTACGACGCTTTAACCGCCTTGCCAGTAATCTATCCCGTTGATTTGTGCGGTTAACTTCACTGTTCCTCCTTCCCTTTCCGTCTGATTGTTTTCATCATATATCTTGCCATCGTCGCAGGAGATGGCAAGACAGGAAAAGAGCAATAGCCCGGAGATGAATGAATAAACTTCTCTTTTCATGACGTTACGATTAGAAAGTGTACTGAAGTAAGACGGTTCCGGAATGCATGGCTAATCCTAAGTCGTCGTTGTCGCGGTGTCATGTCCGGTACGTCCGATGAACTGATACATGGCTTGCAGTTTCAAGTTGCAGCTGGTGAAGAAATAGTTAAATCCGACGGCCGGCATATTCAGAAAACCGTTTGTGTCCAATCCGTTGCGGTTGAAGAAGTCATAACGGGCTGTCGCTTGTAGTTTGTTGGTAACGAAATAACCGCCTTGCACGTACCCCCCTAAATAGTTATAGCTCTCGTCAATTTTCTGCCGTTTGGTAAACCCTACATTCATATAATAGATTTCAGCGCCGAGATACAGGCGATTCTTCAACATGGCGAATTCTGCTCCTGCCCGGAAATCGTTTGTACTTTCGCTTTCGCTCTCCACATTCAATGACGTGGAAAGACCGAACAACATCTTGTCTTCCTTCAAACGGTTCGGGCTGCCCTGGTTGGACGGCATAACTCCTTTCGGCATGTACGTGATGCGGCCGGCATACAACAATGACGGGATATGCCAGTCGTCGCTGAACGTTTTGGATGCCACGTTGACGGAGCTTCCCGTTCCGTTGAAAATCCCAACTTCGTAGCCGAACTTATCCTTTACCAATCCGTGCACTTCCACTCCGAGGTCGAATCCCATGCCGATGTTCGGTGTCACGGCATTAAGAGAATAAGGCAGGATAACGGATGAGGTGAGCGATGTCGGCAGTGTCGGCATTAACGTCTCGCCCAGCGTAGTGAGGTAAGCGTGCGAGAACGGAGTCTTGAACTTGCCGGCACGTATGGCAAAACTCTTTTTCATCTCTACGTCGAACCAAGCCTGCTGGAGGATGTTTCCTCCGCTTCCGGCGGCATTGATGGAGAGGTTGAATGTCACCCGGTCGAATGCCTTGCCCGTGAAACCGAGGATGGCGTAGGGGATCGAGAAACCGCTGTTGTGTATATTGTCCTGATTGTAGGCCGGGTCCAGCCCTTCATCGTCGTAGTAGTTGATGTTAGCACTGGTCTGTACCAACATATAAGGTTTGAAGACGAAATCCCCCTTCTTGGTAGCGATTGTAAAACCTTCTTTGCCGTTTAGTGATACGACACCGTTTTCCGTATCTTCCTCATATTGGGCCGTGACGGTCAACGGCAATAGTAATAATGCTGCAATTGTGATTATCAGTTGTTTCATTTTAATTTGTCTTATGGGTAAATTATAAGGAGTTGAGGAATGCGATCACTGCCTCACGCTCTTCCTTGCTCATTTGTTTGAATAAATTTTTGGAGGCTTCCCCTTCGCCTCCATGCCACATGATGGCTTCGGTCAGGTTGCGGGCGCGTCCGTCATGAAGGAAATAGGTATGACCGTTGACTTTCTCCTGCAGCCCGATACCCCAAAGCGGCGTAGTACGCCATTCGTTTCCTCGTGCCAGACCACTGACATAATTGTCGTTCAACCCGACCCCCATGATCTCCGACCCCATGTCATGCAGTAGGAAATCAGAATAAGGATGTATGGTCTGTCCGCCGAGCCATGGCAAACGTGTACCGTTGAGCAGTGTGGAACCGCCCGCTTGCGTGTGCAGCGTAGTGACGTGGCAGAGATGGCATTTCGCTTCGTAAAACTTTTGTTCTCCTAAGATGACCTGAGGGGCGTTTATGTTGCGCCGTGCCGGTACGCCGAGGCTTTGCATATAAAGGTCCACATCTTCCATATCGGCGGTCGATATGTCGAGCTGGTCATACGAGAGTCCCATCATGCTGCCTTGGTTGATCTGAGCCTGCCCTTCGCAAATCTCTTCCGGATAGCGGCTGTTTGTCACGCCCATATCGCTTGAAAAGCCCAGTTCGACGGTCAGGTCAAGATGCTGTGCCTTGTTTCCTGAAAGGCCGACACCGGTGACACCCTTCTCGGTGATATAGTTGCAACGTCCGCTGATGCCATATTCCGGATAATTGCTTTTGGCAGCGAGCGCTTCGATTTCCCTGCGGTCGATCGCCATCATCTGTCCCATACCGACGTGGCGTAACGGGATGCGTACGGTGCAGAACAAATCTTCCGGGGCGATACTGTCTTTATACCATTCGGTTATTGTGTAATTGGGTTTGCATAGTTCGTAAGTCTCTCCGTCGGGGAAGGAAAAAGTCTGCTTGTCGTATGTGACGGACAACTTACCTTCCGGTTTGACGCCGTAGATGGCTTGGTCGTGCAATACACGTCCGTAGTCGCGGAAGAAAGCACCGTTGCGGCGGGAGATATAGACCAGCATGGAAGAGAAACCGTAGTTGCCCGATCCGCCGTTTTCCCACAATGTCGGTTTGGTCCTTCCTGCGTTGCGATGGCAACTGCCGCAGGAATAGCCGGCATAAACAGGTCCGAGACCGCCTCCGTCGCCATTGTTGCTGGTGCGTACATCGTCGTAGAGACCGTCGCCGTTGTTGAAACGGATCGAGTTGGCTCCTGTTATCCAGTCGGCGTTCGTATCGTAGGCGACCGATGAGTTTAGGAAAATCGTTGAAGTCCCTGCTGACAGCGCATATCCGTTCGGGACATCTATTTTATCCATATCCATTTTATCGTCCTCTTCACAAGATGCGCATGCAAAGAGCAGGAATAGCGAGGATGTTAACAGGTAAGATTGCTTCATATCATTTGATTGGTTTTCTGAATTTATTTCCGAATAACGCGAGTCGCATTGTGTAATAACTCTGAAACCCTGAAACAGCGGGCATTTGTCTGCTGTTTCAAGGTTTGTCATGATCTATTATCAAGTTTTATGTCTCAGAGGCATGTTTATTTTGCTCTATCGACAGTGCGGGGCTGCCCGTCTTTGAACAGGAGATATTCCAATGTATGGTAACCACGTACGCTCTGTGCGGCTCCGATGGCCTCATCTTCTTCGTCAAAGTTTCCGCTCCATTCCAGGTCATCCCAGTTCTGTGAGTTCAATACCTGTACAATGCCGTTCTGGTCCAAAGGCCAGCTGTCCATATTGGGGTCCAAACCTAAGTTGGCGACCGGACCGATAAGGAAAGCTTCGCTCTTTTCCCACGGTTCGCGTGCCGTGATCCATAAGTTGCAGGCCTTTTCGAAGTTGTCGTTGCTTGGGTTCTGTCTGAACTGATTCACTGCATCCAGCAAAAGCTTGTTCTTTTCCTGCAAGTCTTTATAAGTAGGAAGAACGACCGCATCGACAAACTGTTCGGCTATTGCATCAAGGTCATCGTCGTATTCAGGATCGCCGAATGTTTGGTTTACATACGGTTTTACTTCATTTAACAACAGGTTGGCCAGTTCCATGCAAGTGTTCATTGCGGCAACGGACTCTTCGCTGTCGATGTTGTTGCGGAACGGTTGCGGAATAGCCTGGATCGCCTTTGCAGAAGCGAAAATCAGCGTTTTGATTTCTTCGTCGAGATCCGGGTTGGTTGAAGCGATCAGTTTTGAAAGCGAGTGTTCTGCGATGTCTCCTTCATCGTCGAAATCTTTGTAAGAGTTGAATGCACTCAGGTTTCCGTCTACTTTGGACACGTCGTTGTCGTCGATGCGGCCGTAGTATGTGTTACGGATGGAGAAGATATTGTTCGTATAGTCGTCGCGCGAATGCCAGCTATACCATGATTCGACGGCATAAAGACCGCCTTCTTTGTCACCGCTGGTATATTTGGTATACGGGTCCTTGATCTTGGCATCACCTACTTCGTTGGCGATGTTCCACATACCGCTTTCGATCATTTCCTCGATACACGAGAGCGGGCTTTGGTAAGCTCCGGCAGTCTGGTCTTTGAAGATCGTGGCATATGGGCCGTGTGAACCCTGCTCATCGACGTAGTCGGTTACCCAAGAATTGTAGAGCATGGTTGCATCGTCGTTCAGCAACATTGCAACGTTATACATATAGTTACCCCATGCACTGGCGTTTTCAGAACTGTAATCCAGGTTGACCGGATCTTTTCCGCCACCATCCGGATTGGGGTCGTTGTTGTCGCTACATGCTCCCATCGAGAATGTCATGGCGAGCGATAAGGCTGCCAGATAGAAATAATTTTTCTTTTTCATTTTATTGATTAAGCTATTAAATTGTTTATGTTGTTTTTATTTGCTGAGGAACCAGCTGATGTAGGCGATAGCCAAGCTGAATTCGTTTTCGCTGTTATATTTGCCGCCTCCGATTTTGCGTGTTGTATAGTCTGCTTTTACGACAAGGTTAGGTAGAGCGTACCAGTTGGCGCCGGCTGTCCACATGCTTACTTTGTTGCGTAAGTCCATCGTGTGCTTGCCTTCGCCTTTCTCCTGCGGGTTGTAGTATTCGTAGCGGACGAACGGATAGATGACGGGCACATTCCTGTTGTCTTTACAAACCGCACGCAGGTTGAACCCCACTTCGCCACCATAGCTGACCGCACGTTTGGCGATCGGGGTTGTCTGTGTATAAGGAGAACCGCCGCTTTGGTGGTTGTTGACACTGCTGAGGTCGTCGGCTTTGCTCAGGTTACCGTATATCATGTTTGCGCGTGCGGTGACATATTTGTTTTTGTATTGCAGGTCGGCCGTATAGATGCGCAAAGGTATGTTTCCATATTTGACGTATGTTTCCGGTTTGTCGGAATTGGCTCCCGTATTGTGGCAATAGTAGAAGGAACCGCCTATTTTCAATCCCGGTACTCCTAAATAGTTCAGGCGGGCCACATAGCCCGGCGAGGTGAAGTTGTCTGTTTCGAACAGTCCCTGCTTGCCGCCGGCAACCCATGTATTGCGGTCGAACCCGTTGGCGTTCAATCCGGCAACGACCAAAGCCTGGTAGTTGAAACGTGTGTAGCCTCGGCCGAACGTACCGAACACTTCGATACCGTTTTCATGCCAGGTAGAAGGAAGGATGGTCGTTTCGCCTTCCGGACGAGAAGTTCCGAAGAAGTTGATCGGCTCATGATGCTCGTTGGTCAAACCGACCGGGACGATCAAATGACCGGCACGGACATTGAAGGCCGGATGGATAAGACGTGTGATGTGGAATTGTTCCAAAGCAACTTCACCGCCTTTTTCAACTTCCATTTCGTATTCTCCGTTTTCTGTGTTTTCTATCTCATAGGCACTTCCCGTACCTCCAGCCTCAAATTCTATTTCTGCTCCTAATACCCATTGGGAATTGAATTTGTAATCGAAAGCCAAGACAAAACGGGGTATGGAGATCGAATTGCGATGATCTTTCTTGCTTCCGTTGTCCGTACCCCGGAAACGGTTGATGCCGTAGTCCATAAAGTTTGCGAGGATCTCCCCATATCCGCCGAAGCGGAACTTGTTATATCCGTCGGCATAAATGTCTGCGGATTGTTCCACTGCGGATTTTTCTGTCGTTGTTTCTTCTTGTTCCTGTGCAAATGCCGTTACACAAGAGGTGAGTAGAGTGATTGCTAATAAATTAGTTAACCTTTTCATTGCGTTTTTTAATTTTTGGCAAAATTAGAGGGGCTGTCAACGGTGTGCAATCGCAATTAGTAGGTAAAAAGGTTCCGATGTTACCCATTTGTAGGTATTGCGCCTGAATATCACCTTGATTAGGTAGTAAAAGACGTTTTTTTACTCACATATAGGTATTGTAGGAGGTGGGAAGTGCCCGTATCTTTGCAATGTCATTAAGAAAGTAACACTATTAGTATAATCGCTATATCAAAACCTTTTGTCAATTATGTAAGCATATAAGATGATTAACTATATCGAAAAGTTTTTATTGGTTATTTTCGGTATAAAAAAGAAGCCTCTCTGTGAAGAGAGGCTTCTTTTTTATGTTTCCGTTTCCCATTCGCTTCTGTCCGGAATCTGTTCGGCGTCGAGTCTTGGACTTGTTCCCGCAAGGGTCTGTTTGCTGCTCCGGCTGTGCCAAAACAATTACATCGGCTTGGCACAACTGTTTCCTGAGTAGGAAACGCCTGTTACATAGGTATGGCACAACCGTTTCATGCCGAGGAAACGGTCGTTACATAGGTATGGCACAACCAATACGTAGGCAAGTAGCGTCATGTGAACTTACCAGTCGTATGCCTCGAAGTAGGCATCGAACTTTCCGGGATCGTTGATACCGCACTGTTTCAGTATGTTCAACATGCTTTTTTGTTCGTCCGGCGAGAGCGGGCGTTCGCCTTTTCGCACGCGGTAGTAAGTCCTGCGTCCGAACCGTCTCATCAGCTTGCAAATGGCTTCCTGCATCAGTTTGTAGGGCATCCGGTCCAGCATCCCGATGAAACCGAGCGCATAGGTCAGTTTATCGGCAGGGCGGAAATAAGCACATCGGTCGGTTTGCTTCTCTTGGTATTTAGGGCTGATGACGTGCCACAGTTTGACTTCGTCGCCGATCTGTTGTTCTGCGATTCTCCTCAAGCAAGTAGTGGCTTTGGGGCAATCTTGTTTCATGCAGAGCAGATAGGAGGCGGGAATGTCGGAGGAGTCGATTTTTTCTTTCATAATATCAATGTATTATAGTTGTTTGATCCGTCTGTGACGGACGTTGATGTAAAGATACATAATAATGTAAGGTTTTGCAAGTCTTGAAGCTGTTATTGAGCTAAGCAACCAATACTCCGTATTTTGTATATCTTTAACAGAAGGGGAAGCTTTTCCAAGATGAAATTACGAAACCTGCTGTTTTTACCGTTTTTTCCCTCCAATGTGAATAAAGGGAGTTAATCTTATAGGTGATTGATTATCTTTGTTTTGATGAAGATGTAAAGAAGTTTGGCGAGCGGTTGAAAACAGCTCTTTTTTTATATGGCTTTAGGCACTTTTTGCAATGTAAGTCATTGCTAATAAGAAGTATATGGGTATAAGAAGAAAAATAGCGAAAAAACGTACGTTTTCTTTCGCCATTTTCACTGCACAAAAATACAACTACTTTTTAAACCTGCAATCCTTTCTTCCAATAAATTTTCCTTTTCTATATTCTTTCTTATCAATCAGATAACTTAACAAGTACGAAAAACCGACTTTCCAACACAAACCCTCCAGAAAGCCCCTCAAAAATGACTAAAAAAAACGTACGTTTTCTCTCGTCAAAATACAGAAGTTTAGTTAAAAGACGAAAACACAGGGACGTACGTGATGCTGATCGAACTTTTAGTATATGTATTATTAATATTAATTCAAATGATTATGAACAAAAAGTTTTCTACTCTTGTAGCCGGCTTGTTTTTAGCCGGTACGCTTCCTGTAGGAGCCATGATTCATCACACTGCGAACGGAGAAGTGCCGTATCGTACGGATCTTGTGAAGAGTGCAGTTTCTTCCTACCATTGTAATGGGGTAAACTCTATTGATGAAACAAAGTGGTACCAGCTTGTTGTCTCTGAAGAAGGAGATAAAGAAGACGAACAAGCTAATCACGTAGACGGCACTGGGGCAAACATGACAGTGCTGACAATGGAACGTGATTACACTACCGGAAATTTGACTTTGACCGTAAAAGAAATCGAAAAAGCAGCATTGACTCATTCTTTATGGAAGATCACAACGGTTAGAGATAACGTGAACTCTCGCGACCTGTTTGCTTATGAAAACATGGAAACTGGCTATAAGCTGACTTTCGATGAATTCAACGCTTTGGATCTAAATGGAAGTTCAGATGCAACAACTGTTGTTAAAAAAGTAGAGGCTACTATCCTGAACGGTTGTACGGATAATTGGAGATGGTATACTCACAAGGCTCAAACGAGTAACTTCGCACAGAAAACTGTCTTCTCTTTTTTCCATGGCAAAGACTCTGTGATGGCTATGGTTTTGAATCAGAACAACGAAGTCGTTTTGGTAAAGGAGAGTGCGGTAAAGGCTGAAGACGAAGCAAAAAGTATTAAGGGACTGCTTGCTGTTCGTCCGATCATTGCCGGTGCAAAGGTTTTGAATGCGGCTGAAATCAATTCGATGATCGATGCTGACGGTTCTTATAAGAATTTTACTGATATCGCTAACAGTAACACCTCTGAGAATATTACGTTAGGAGGAACGAAAGTCAATTTCAAGTTCAGCAAGACATTAGATAAAAATCCGCTGACCGAAACTTACAAGGCTGTGGCAAGCCCTTATAGTTTGTTGGACCGTGATGAGTGGAAGGAAAATACTAATGAAGTTTATTCCGGTTACGACATCCTTCTTCAAAACGTAAAGACAGGTAAATACCTGATGGTGTCTCCTGATCGTTTTGAAAAACCGACTGCTCCAGGTGTGTATGGCGGTTTGCTGTTGAAGGATGCTGATTATCAGAAGTTGAATAGTAAAACAAATCCGACCGCATTGGTGAATGCCGATCCAACAATCTTGCCGGATGTCATCGGTAATTTGGATGCTCATCAAGCTCGTTATCATTTCAAATTCACTTATTATCCTACAAACGACAGTTTGGTGATCGAACCGTTGAATGCTTCTGTAAAAGAAAGTGAAGAGATCGACTATTTGCAGAGTGACTT
>OGRI01002832.1_pt1 | contig 11739 bp, 12 predicted proteins | sample 1553391 | NCBI WGS metagenome assembly OGRI01 (sample SAMEA2580052, study PRJEB22360) | human gut metagenome | reverse complement strand
CAATGGCGGTGCGGATGATACATAGATTACGAATGATGCGGGCATTTTTATCCTGTTCAAGCCGGTTGTATATCTCTATCTTCGGCGGCTCATGTTCATTTTGAAAAATACGGAGCGGGACGCCGATCAGGTAGGCAACATTTGACACAAGCTCATAGGTACTGTCTTTGTAGGCAAGTTGTTCTCCCGTGTATTCGTTGCCGTTCATCTTGACAGCAGGATTATCCATGTATGACTCCTTTCACGGTGTCGATAGCTGGTAAATGATAATTTACTTAATACTGTTGATGCCATTTTTTCTAAGATGTTCTTGGAAACCACAATGGAGGAAAACATATCTTTCACAGATATAGTTCAGCTTATGGGTGGCGGTACTCCTAAGACAGATGAACCCGATTACTGGGATGGAGAAATACCATTTTTCACTCCAAAAGATGTATCTGATTCTCCGTTCTGTATCGCAACAGAAAAGAACCTTACCCAATCAGGGTTGGATTGTTGCTCGAGTAAGCTGTATCCACCACACACAACATTTGTAACTTGCCGTGGAACTGTCGGGAATCTGTCAATGGCTGGTATCCCGATGGCGATGAATCAATCTTGCTATGCGCTTAAAGGAAAAACAGGGTATCCACCTTTCTTTATCTTCGCACTCACAAGATATGTTATTGCCACAATGAAGAAAAAGGCATCTGGTGCTGTGTTTAGTGCGTTGGTTACACGAGATTTTGAAATGGAAAAAGTGTTTTATCCTTCAGCGGATACTGCGCAAGCATTCCAAAGTCGTGTTGAACCCTTATTTAATTCCATTTTGGAGAATACAAACGAGATTTCAGAGTTAAGCCATCTATCTCAAGTTCTCTTGTCGAGATTATCAAGCCACTAAATTATCATTTGTATAACTAAAATCTCAACTTTCCTTATTTTATGCGACTTGGCGGTATGCCTTGCCACTCTATATGTATCCTTTTCCCTTGTTTTTGCCCTTATGAGGTATCTACAAGGGAAAGTTTTTCTTATTCGATTTTATTCTCCAACCACCTTATCAAGTAGTCGGGCTGAGTTTCGCTTACCTTCTCGGTTAGCGTGTGCATAGACATTCATAGTGGTACTTACATCCGAGTGTCCAAGTAATTCCTGTACATCCTTTGGTGCTGCTCCATTTGAGAGCAGGTTTGTGGTATAAGTGTGTCGCAGGGTGTGGAAGTGGAAATTATCATCAAGCTCCGACAATCGTTTCCTTGCTGTCCTTAAAGCTGTCTCAACCGTTGCAGGGGCTTCGTATGCTCCGTCCGGTCTGATACATACAAGGTCAATCTCGTTGTAATCAAGCGGAATGTCCTCTGTGCCATCCAAATGATAAAGCTCATAGTAGATACGATTCTTTTCCTTAACTTCCCTGTAGTAGTTCCTCTGATAGAGTTCTCCGTAACTGAATACCTGCTTTCTCTGTTCCTTTTTCGCTTTCTTTAAGATGTCAGCGAGCGTATCACAGAAATCCACGATACGGACTTTCTTTCGCTTTGTCGGACCAATCTCGGTCTTGTGCCTTGCTCCGTTGTAACGGACACTTCTTCGTACTGTCAGATACTGTTCCTCAAAGTTAATGTCACTCCAAGACAGTCCGCATACCTCTCCAAGTCTAAGACCTGTGTAGTACGCTATCTGTACCGGCAGGACAGCAGGCTTGTTTCTTTCTTCCAGATACTCCATAAGCGTTTGATACTGCTCTGGTGTAATCGGGTTGATAACCTCTGCATCCTCATCATTATCAGAAAACAAATCCACATCTTCCTCGGCTTTCCTACGCATTACCACATACTGCATTGGATTGAATGTGATGTACTGCTTTGGAAAGACTGCAAATCGGAAGGACTGTTGCAGGACTGCGTGGAAAGAACGGATATAGTCGATGGTGTAACCCTTTGACTTAAAATTTCCTTCCTCACCGCCAAATGCAAGTAAATCCATAAACTTCTGCAAATGCTCCGAAGTGACTGTCTTTAGTTTTCTGTTTCCGATTGGGTGTTGTTTAATCCTGTTTACTGCCTGTAAATAGTTACCGACTGTACCGTTGCTAAGTGAACCCGTTTTCAAATCTTCCTCTGCCCATACATCTAGCATCTGTCCGAGTGTGAGGTTGTCCGCTTTGGCTAGAAATTTCTTTGCGTCATAATCCTCCATAGCCTTGCGTAACATTTTCTCTGTCTCTGATTTGCTCTCCGTACCTGCAAATTCTTTCTGAACCAAGTTACCACTTGCATCCTCCACATAAAAGCGGTAGTACCATTTCTTGCCTTTCTTCCTTACAGAACCTTTTGCCATAATCGTTTCTCCTTTCGATATCGGCAATCGGAACTGGTGAAATGCTTCTTGCGTGTAAGTATATCATAGCTCCGTCTGCCTATCTATACCGAATCGGGATCTTTTTCTGATAAAAGATTGGCTAGTCGATTTTTCGCTGTCTCAGGATTCTTAGAATACAGTCTTACAATATCGCCCATATCGTTCAATGCGTTGACGGTGTGGGTGATTTCTCTAAGGAACATAATCTCATTGTATTCCTTATTGGATTCAAACCCCATTGTCTGGGCGAGCATTTTGTTATCTGTATTTCCTTTGAAATTCTTACAAGCGAACTGGAACGAATCCACGAACAGCTCGTATTCCCGTAACATCAGTAGTAGCAGGTCTTTGGAAAAATCACTTTCGGACTGTTCCATATCATAAGGGAGCTTATTCAGAATGGAAGTCATCACATCACGAATCTGTAATTCTCTTTTATCCGTAATGTCTGTTTCGTATTCGTCCGTCTCACCTTTCAGCCATTCCACAGATACATGAAGTGCATCTGCCAGACCTTCTAAGGTCATTTTCTTGGTGTTATCAATCGTTCCTGCTTCGTATCTCTGAATGGTTGAGGCTGTCACGCCCATTTTTTCAGCGACATAAGGCTGGTTCAATCCTAACTCCTGTCTACGGCTTTTTGCTCTGCTACCGATTGTCTTTCGCAATTCTTTATCTTTTAACATACTTGCGAACCTCCTTTTTCGGTATGTCATTACTATACCACATAACACGATATATTGCAATACGCAATTCTATAAAAGATGATAGAATTTCGTAAGGCTTGACATAGCGTTATAAAAGATATATACTTTAATCAGAATTGCGTAACGCAAGTTTTAAAAAAGGCTAATCCTTTCTTCAAAAAGGAACATCCTCTGATATACAAGACTTGTAATCCTACGCAGGAATGAGGTGATCGAATGACAGAATTAAAGTTTGCTCTCTCCATTGAAGAAGCTGCCGACTATACAGGTATCGGAAGAAACACTCTTAGAAATCTTGTGGAATGGGAAAAGCTGCCTATCCTTAGAGTGGGAAGAAAAATCTTAATCCGCAGGGAACGATTAGACGAGTTTCTGATTCTCAATGAGGGGAAGGATTTACGAGACAGACACGCAGTAAAAGCGGTCAAGGGAACAATGAAAAATGAATAAGGGACAGTCCTAAGACCATCCCTCTGGTATGTATCTGACTAAAAGCCATGATATACCTACACGCAAATAGATTATATCACGGACAAGTCCTCAGATACAACCAGAACTTTTGGAAAATGAGGACAAGATGGATGTGAATGGGTGCAATCGTCCACCCAGTTATAGCTTGTTGGTAGGACAAGTCCACCCAAGATGCAAAAGGTGTTATGAATAGTCCACCCAAGCCAGAAAATGAAGTGGGTGCAACCATCCACCCAAGTGAAGCCGACTGGTAGGACAAGTCCACCCAACTTACAAAAAGTGCTGTGAGAAGTCATACCAAGTGTAGCTATGAAAAAAGCTGTCCGACCTATGACAAAAAGTGTACGCTACTATGATTTTGAGTGTCCAATCTATGGGGTACATTTTCAAAGAGTTAATAGTAAAAAGCTCTATTAAAATCAAAATGTAATAAAACAATGCACTATTAAAAATGAAATTTAATAGGAACTTTTACTACCACTTCCTTGCCAGACACAGTTTAAAAGTAAGCGAAGTAACACAATGCTATTGTCAGGGCAAAAATGCTAACGAATCGTGCTATTGTTTTTTCGATTTTAATAGCAGACTTCTACTGTTTCTACGGTTTTTGCTAAAAAGTCTGAATAATAGAACAATGCTATTGTTAAGGCAAAAGTGCTAACGGATTCGTCTATTGTTTCGCTGATTTTCATAGCAATCTTCTAGCATTTCTGTTAAGAAAAGGGAGTGCCGGATACGGCACATAAAAAGTGTGCCATTAAAGGCACAAAATTAGGTGCTGAGGGAACAGTTACAGCTAAAAGTGAACTTCATAAGCAAGCCCTCGGCGTTTGAGAGCGAAATACACCCATCGCACAAAACTTCGTTTTGTACTCTGTGTATTTCGCTCTGCGAGGCTTAGCCGCCACAAGGCGGATGTGTTCGCAAGACGAGTGCCTATGCACTCGCTCACAGGGAAAGTTTACTACTCACATCTCATCTATCTTATCTGTCCTCTTTTCCAAAATCAAAACTGGGAAAGGAGGAAATCGCTATGCCAAGAAATTCATTTGTGCAGATGTCAAAGCTCCATAATGTTCGTGGAAGAATCTATTATATCTCCAGTGACAAAAAACAGGAAAATCTCTATGCGGTATATGAAACCACAGACCGAAAATTTTGGACAGAACTTGCCAAGTGCAATCAGGCAGAATTTAAGAAAAGCGGTACAGAGGGAAAATGTATCGAAGCAAGAGAATTTATCATTGCCCTGCCGGAATCCTTTGTGGATTATCCGCCAGACGGACTATTAAAATATATGACGGATAAATTCAAAAGTCGGTATGGTGTTGATTGTATTGCAGCACTCCATCATAACAAACGAAAGACGAATTATCATATCCATCTTATCTTTGCAGAACGAAATTATCTTGACGAACCGATAGAAAAGATTGCCACCAGAAATATGTTCTATGATGAGAAAGGTAATCATGTTCGTACCAAGAAAGAAATCCTAGACGAGAATGGAACTATCCGTAAAAGGTGTAAGGTGATCAAGAAAGGTGAGGTCTACGAAAGACAGATGTTTACCATCAAGGACGCTCGCTTTAAGCAGGAACATTTCTTAGATGAGGTCAAGGTATTTTATACCGATGTCATCAACGGACTTGTCAAAGATGAGAAAGAAAAGCTGTCTGCATTCAAGCGTGGGGATGTCTATCTTGCCACTAAGAAAATCGGTAAGAACAATCCAAAGGCAGATAAGATTACACTCAATAATAAGGTCATACAGGACTGGAATCGTACTGTGGATCACGCTTTGGTATCGGGGATGGAGCGAAAGGAAATCTTAAAGGTAAAGCAGGAACAGATTTCAACTCCGATTAAGGAATCCATTCACAAGTATGGCAATCATCCGGAGCTTTTGTTTATGATTATCTTTCGGGCAATCGAGCTGTTAAAAGAACTCATAAAGTTGCTGATACAGAAACAGGAACAACAGAAAGCCAGAATCTCCGACCTTATGGAGCGAAGAAATGAAAAACAAGAGAAACAACCAGCTCCATCCGTTACACAGACAGACAATCAGACAATTCCTGCTGTGACCCAACCATTCAAAGCACCTGCTACTACTACCGCAGAAAAGACCGTTATTCCGCCAAGACCAAGAATGTCTGAGCTGGCACACGATTATGAGATGCGACTTGAAGAGATTATGGAGAAACTTAAACGACAAAACAGAGCCATTCATACGCAGGAAGTGAAAAAAGACCTTATTGACGAGGATTTGAAGAACTGTACAGGATTATTCCAAGGAAAGAAACGAAAGGAATTGCAGGCACAGTCTAACAAATACGCAGAAACGATTAAGATTATGAAGCAGGGATTATCCCATATCGTGCAGGATTACAAATATCCAACGGTAGATGCGTTCCTGCAAGTCTATAAACAAGGCAAGTCCGAGTATGAATCCTATGTCAAAGCAAACAAGGAATGGAACTCCAAGTATGGAGAAAACTCAATCCATCGAAAGCTGGCAGAAAAACAGGCAGAAGTTCAGAAACGGGAACAGGACAGAGATTTTAACTATCGTTCGCCATCAGACAGAGGAGCTAGATAATCTAATTAAATTCAAAAAAGATAAAGACCATCAAATTCTTTATCTTTTTTGAATATTTATGAAAAGTCATCCTGCTATTTAAAGTGTCTCATTAGATTTTTAATTGTTTCGACTATCATAAGAATGATTACGCAGAAAAAGGAATAAAACAATGTGGTATTCATCTTCGTGTTTCCAATTTTATAAAACAGCAGAAATCCAATGCTAACAATTATCACAGAAATAAGTTTATGTATCCATTTTTGTTTGGTGGTTAAACATATTTTATGGTTACTTATAGGTGCAAATAATATACACATAAGGACAAGTATCAAATATCCTAGTACAGTTGGCTTTAAATAGATTATAGCCCACTTATCAAGACAACCGAGAAAAAAGCTGCCTAAGATACATGTTAACTGCGTTGGAGCATGGGCACCTCCGGTATAATGTCGTAACAATGAAAAGGTAATTACCCAAATTAGGGTATAGCCGAGTGTATGTGATAAAACTCCCCATACGAACAATAACACTATGGTTATAAAAGTATTCAAAAAACATTCTAAGCCATATATGTATATTTCTAATTGATCCGCAGAAACATCCTCCCCGGATAGTTCTGCTAACTTATTAGCAATAGATGTAGCCCACTTCGTAATCATTCAAAATCCCCGCTTGTATCAAATCTTGTTGTATATTTGGCAAAAGCACTTATCACGTCTTTGGAATAAGAACGTGCGATTTGTGTAGTTAGATGATTTGACAATTCAATCGTTCCTGATGTAATACGATAGATATGTGCCATATTTACAATATAAGAACGATGGGTTCGGATAAATTCACTTGGCAAATGGACAATAATCTTATTTAGGGTAGACATTTGTTCATAGCATTTGCCGTCTACGGTCAATATATCCACATAATGTAATCTGCTCGAAAATGTCAATATATCTGCATAGGGAATACTTACAATTTCCTGCTTGTTTCGGTATATGTAGGTATTATTAGATAACTCCTTCGCGATTTCATCCAAACACAGAAAAAGAGTATTTTCCTTGACGGGTTTTAGCAAGTAGTTTAAAGCTCTGACTTCATATCCTCGGAATACATATTCTCTAAAAGCTGTTAAAAATACAATAATACCTTGATAACCAGATTCACGAAGGCGTTTAGCAACCTCAATTCCATTCATTTGCCCCATTTGTATGTCAAGGAAAAATGCTGAAGCCTGTATAGTTGTGCCTTCAGAATTTTTTGAAAAATATTCTTCGCCCGATTCGTATTCGTCAATTTCAATATCCCAATCATATTGCTGCCCGTATTTTCTTATTCCATTTTTCAGCCGTTCTGATTCGATCACAGAATCTTCAAGTATGGTTATTTTCATTTTCATAGTAGTTTGTTATTCTCCTTATCCGGTATCATAATATGTACGGAAAAAATTTTGTTATCAGATGTAATCTGCAATACGCCATCTGCCTTTTCTACAAGCTCTTTTACTCGTCTTATCCCAAGTCCATGTTCTTTTCCTTGTTTAACACTCAAAATGTCTCCATCAATGCTACCTTTTATCACACCATCATAATTATTTTCAATGTGAATCAGTATCATATTCTGGTAAGGTTTAATATAAAAATAAATGTATGGATGCTCGGTTGGATCAGAGATTATAAGTCTTTCTCCTGCTTCAATGGAATTATTCCATATATTTCCAAGTATGGATGAAAGCTCAACAGAATCAAGCGGAAAATTTTCAGGAGCCATAATAGAATATTCTGTCTTAATTCCGTGTTTTTCAGCATAATCAAGTTTTGCGGTAAGTATGCAGTCAATAGCAATATTTCCCGTTGCTATGGCACTTTGCGTAGTTGCAAGAGTGTTATGGTATTGCTCTGTATATGCTATAAGTTCATCCCATTTCTTGTCTTTTGCTAATACGTTGATTGCATCCACATAAATCTGCATATCATGTTTCATTTTTCGTAATCGTTCAGTTGTCTCAGATAAGCTATTGAACTCAGTCCTTTCCAGCTCATAAATCTTTTGTTCTTCCAGTAATCGTATGTTTTCTTCTTTTGAATAACCTAGCTGGTATATGTATAGCATCAATACTAAAAATAAAATAATAAAAAACAAGTCAACCAATGATAGCCTAGCTGAAAAGGATGAATCACCAAATTTATCAACAGATTCCAAAGTCAGCCTTAATATGTAGTGCCCGATTGCAAGTCCAGAAATTGCGATGAAAATATATGCAACTTTTTGGAACGGTGAAAGAGATATGTCTTTGTTTCCAATAGAATGAAATAACAAGACAAAAACAGCTATCATTGCCAAATATAACATGGTATATGGCTTCCGTAATGTTCCACCTAATAATAGCTCCAGAGACGCTCCTTTATAAAGAGTAACGGGAATAAAGAACGAAATCTGTTCTGCAACTAAGCAAATGATGGAATACGAAAAGCCCCAAAAGATACGGCGAATTATACTATCACGATAGAACAATACTGCATATCCAATGTCCAAAACACAAGATGACATCAAAGTGATGTAGGATGATATTCCCATTTTATTCAGCGTGCATAACACAGCAAACTGAAATGATACGAAAAGAAACATCAAAACTGCTTGATGTTTATAATTTGCTCGAATACGCAATTTTTTATGGATAAATATTATAAACAATGCCAGTTCTAAGAAATTAACAATATATTCCCATATTGAGTCAATATATAGCATAGCTACCACTTCCTTTAATCATTCTCCGTCATATTTTATCATCAATAAAGTAGGTACACAACATAATATGCTACCGTTTGTGCATAGTGAGCTACCATTCATGCATAGAGGTATTGAAAAGTATAAAGATTTTGTTATATTCAAGGTATACTACTACATCTTAAGTATTCTGAGAATCTATAATATGGAGTGGAGATGATAAGATGTCGTACTTTAGGAATATTAACAGGATATATAATGTGTACTAGTATGTGTTGCGTTTCAATTTTCATAAAGATAACCTTTAAGAATAATTGAAGATAACCGTTGTTACATGATTGAAAAGGAGTGAAGGAGTATGCATTTTAAAAAATCTGTTTTAAAAAATCATTTATTGTATAGCATTATAACTTTAATGGCTATAGCAATGCTATTTCCTATTACGGCATTTGCACAAGCTTATGTACAAACATGGGATCTTGTTGATTCTGGCAAACATCTAGGGAAACGCTGATTAATTCATGCATCTCCTTGTGATTTTTGATATAATATAGGTATCAACTGAAAGGTCGTATACCTATGAATCAACTAACATTTTCCGACATGGAATACTCCAACCGCAAGAAGAAAACCAAGCGTGAGGAATTTCTTGATGCCATGGAAGAAATCATCCCATGGTCATATTGGGTAGAAATGATTCGCCCATATTATTTCGCTAACAAGCGCGGTCGCAAACCTATTGGTATTGAAACCATGCTTCGCATGTATCTCATGCAGATTTGGTTTAATCTGTCCGATGAAGGAATCGAGGATTCTATCTACGACAGTTACGCCATGCGTTCATTTATGCATATAGATTTCAATGAACAACAAGTACCGGATGCAACTACATTGCTTAAGTTCAGACATATGCTTGAAGCAAATAAACTTGGTGAGAAGATTTTTGCTGATGTCAACAATCGTCTCGACAAAGCAGGCCTTATGATGCATGGTGGCACTATTGTTGACGCCAGCCTTATAGCAGCACCTAAATCCACTAAAAACCAGAATGGCAAGCGTGATCCTGAAATGCATCAGACAAAGAAGGGCAATGAATGGTACTTCGGAATGAAGGTACATGCCGGTGTTGATGCAGGCAGTGGGTATGTTCATACAATAACCGGTACATCTGCAAATATGCATGATGTTTCAGAAACTGCAAATCTTATCAGAGAAGATGATGAGGTTGTATATGGTGACTCCGGTTATCTTGGAGCTGTTAATCAACCCGCAATTAAGGATGACGAGAAGAAATCAAGGATTGAATTCCGAATAAATAAGCGTCCTTCCAGCCTCAAAATGGCAGATGATTTTAAAGGTCTTAACTGGGACAAAAAAATGGAACATGAAAAGTCCGCAGTTCGCTGTAAAGTCGAGCATCCATTTCTCATTGTAAAGAAACAGATGGGATACTCAAAAGTTGTATATCGTGGAATCGCAAAAAACATGCATCGATTCCATATGTTGTTTGCCAGTGCAAATCTGTTAATGTGTAGCAGAGCTGGCAGAACAAAAGACTTTGTTGGGTGCACAGTATAACTGTGTCCATTTTGGGGAAATATCCTCAAAAAAGGATAAATAGCAAGAGGATATAACAGGTATATGAGGAAAAAATCCTCTTGGTTTTTATAAAAACTTGACAAACTGGGATAATGCTGAAAACAAAGCTAATTAATCAGCGTTTCCCTAGACTATGACGGAAACAGCACTTACATGAGTTATATTAACACTGGGGCTGCCACATGGAATGCATATAAATCTGGAGTAATCAGAAAAGACAGTGCTTTTGTTGTAGAAGATGTATACGTAAGCGATGTCAATGCTTCGAATGGAGATGGGCAGGCATGACATATTCTAGTGGTAAAATTGAACTCAATACCTATTATATGAGCGGTTATAGTAATAGTAAAAAACAGAATGTAGCGACACATGAATTGGGACATGCATTAGGGTTGGATCACAGTACTTCAACAGATGTTATGGATGCAGCAATTACGGGACATACTAGTACGCAGGCATTATCTCAAAATGATAAAGATTCATATGATGCCGCATATAATAATTATTAGGGGAGGGAGAACGCTATGAAAAAATCAAGTATCTATGGTATTTTGTCTATTGTTCTTATCGTAGGAATGTTTTTTACAGGATGTGCATCCAAAAATAATGCAAGTCAACTGAATACAAATGTATCTAACTTGCCAATCCACCAGATGCACGCATCTTTTGTATATGATACTGATAACATTCGCGAAGCTGTTGGTATCTGTGATTACGTATTTGTAGCAAAGGTTGTCAGTTGCGATGGAACCGAGTATCGAAATGTTATAACGACTGAAGATGAAAAAGGAAATCCTAAGGAGGTCGGTTCGCCTTACACTAATTATACTATTCAGGTTCTCGAAAATATAAAAGGTGAACTTATTACAGATAAACCTATTCCTATTGTTAAACAAGGCGGAATTTCAGAAAAACAAGATGCTATTTATCTGTTTGAGAATGATTCACTGCCTTCCGAAAATTCCATTTATATCTTTTTGGCATATGCACAAGAGGATGGTTCGTTACTAATTTCTGGTCCAAATTCAAATGTAATGTGTAACGATTCGAATATGTATTCTATTAATTCTGTCTCAGAGGAAAAATCAGTTACAGAATACGATGAGTTTATTACATATAAAGATGCTAATGATAATGAGATTATTCCAGTTGATCGAGAGCGTTATAAATCTATATATGAGACTGACAATAATTAATCATTATTTCTGAAATATATAGATTAAAGATGGCAGGTAGGTGCTTAACCTATCTGCCATCTTTTCGGTTGTGCGCCTAGCGGCGCACGTTTCTAACGGGTTAAAGTCCCGAATCCGCCCG
>OGRI01002825.1_pt1 | contig 11763 bp, 9 predicted proteins | sample 1553391 | NCBI WGS metagenome assembly OGRI01 (sample SAMEA2580052, study PRJEB22360) | human gut metagenome | reverse complement strand
ATAGCCGCCGCAATAATTTCTTTTAACTTTTTCATAAAAATATTTTACCTTCCTTATCTTTCTATAATAATCACTACATCAAAAAAACTTTCATCATAACTAAAATGTACGCTTCCATTATATTTTTCAACAATGTGCTTCACGCTCTCTATCCCCCATCCATGCCCAGCTGTGTCCATTTTATCCGTCAGGAACTTTTTTCCCTTTTTATTTGGTAATTTGCTATTAGAATTCCACAGCTTGAATATTAGCGTATCATTCACATTCTTCATCGTTAATTCAATTTTTCGCTTCTCTTTACATTTTGAAGCAGCTTCAATCGCATTATTAATCAAATTTTCAAACAGAATAATGAAATCCATATCATCCACAATAATATCCATAACCTCAGCATTTAAGCAAAAATCTATATCTAGTTCATCCATTTTTCTTTTTTCCATTGTAATCGCACGATCAACAATGGAAATACCTGTCCAATAATCTTTTCTCACAAATTTTTCCTTACACCTGCACAACAATTGCTGAATTTCTTCTAAGTCACCGCTTTTCAAAGATTCTTCTATAAAATTTATCATATATTTTTCATCATGTACTAAGCAGCGATATTCACGATAATGTTCATTTAGTTGCTGATACTGACTTGCCATCATATTATTTCTTACTTCTAAAAGATTCTTTTCTGTATCAATACTTCTTATGTAATACCACACAGAAATCAATAATAGAAAAATCTCCCGTTCCTGTTTGTCGGCAAATCCGTAAAGCACGTAAGCGTCTTCACGGATAGCTTCATAAATAAATAATTTACAAGTTTTCTTCCCCTGAATAGCCGAATAGGTATTCAGAGATATATTGGCGGCATACCCCACCCCATTACAGTCTATCACTGCGGTTGCCGGACTGAGTTCGGCAAGCTCGCCTCTAACATATTCTATCATAATGGGAACAAAGATAAAACAATTTCACCACAGAGGACATAGAGGACACAGAGTTTTTTCAATGAGATGATAGCACACTAATTAAAGAATTACGTTATTTTTGTTCATCTAGTTTGACGTTCGCAACAAATATATTCATTACTAGTGAAAAAATTAAAAATAATTAAGCTAACGAACCAAAGCTACTAGTAAAATGTTTATTTTTGCAAGCAAAAGAAAGAAATTTGTTCACTAAAACCAATAAAAGGATGAAAAAAGTAAGAGCTGCCATCGTTGGTTATGGCAACATTGGTCATTATGTACTTGAGGCGCTTCAAGCCGCACCAGATTTCGAAATAGCCGGAGTAGTTCGTCGTGCAGGAGCCGAGAATAAACCGGAAGAGTTGGCAAATTATGCAGTTGTAAAGGATATAAAAGAGTTGGAAGACGTAGAAGTTGCCATCCTTTGTACTCCGACCCGCAGCGTTGAGAAATATGCAAAAGAATATCTGGCTATGGGAATCAACACCGTAGACAGCTTCGACATCCACACCGGTATCGTTGACTTACGACGCACACTGGATGCTACGGCCAAAGAACACAAAGCCGTATCTATCATCTCCGCAGGCTGGGACCCGGGAAGCGACTCTATCGTACGCACTATGCTCGAAGCCATTGCTCCGAAAGGGATCACTTATACCAACTTCGGTCCGGGAATGAGTATGGGACATACAGTAGCCGTGAAAGCCATTGACGGAGTGAAAGCCGCCCTGTCTATGACTATCCCTACGGGTACGGGAATCCACCGTCGCATGGTATATATCGAGCTGAAAGACGGATACAAATTTGAAGAAGTATCCGCAGCTATCAAAGCAGATCCTTATTTCGTGAATGACGAAACACACGTGAAACAGGTTCCGAGCGTGGACGCCCTTCTCGACATGGGACACGGAGTAAACCTCACCCGCAAAGGCGTATCGGGCAAAACCCAGAATCAGCTATTTGAATTTAATATGCGCATCAACAACCCTGCACTGACTGCACAAGTACTGGTATGCGTAGCACGTGCTTCCATGAAGCAGCAACCGGGTTGCTACACAATGGTGGAAATTCCGGTGATCGACCTCCTTCCGGGTGACCGCGAAGAATGGATCGGACATCTGGTATAAAACATGATCCGCATAACAGATAAAAAAAATAGAGAAAGACTGTTAATCTTTCTCTATTTTTTTTATCTTTGTCCGAATACTAAAAACACGCACAAGATTATGAAAAAGCTATTCATTCTATTTACACTCCTGTTACAGCTTTTGTCACCCATTTACCCGCAACAAGCCGCAACAGTAATCACTCCCAGTCTGAAATACGGTAAACCCTCCAAAGAAGAACTCTTGTTCACCACTTATACTCCGGATACTACTGCCACAGCCCTCTATCTGTTCCACCAGGGGCAGAGCAACTTTACCTACCACGATGGTTTTCAACTGATAACAGAACACTGGATACGCATAAAAATCCTGAAGCCACAGGGAACGGCATACGCCGATGTTTCTGTCCCGTTTTATGCCCCTACGGATAAAGAGGAAGGAGAAGAAAGGGCCAGCGAAGTAGAAGGTTGCTCTTATAACATGGAAAACGGGAAATGTGTAAAAACACCTATGAAACGCGAATCCATATCTTTCGAACGGATTGACAACCGATACAAAATTCTTAAATTCTCCCTACCCGCTGTCAAGGAGGGGACTATTATCGAATATCACTACAAGCTCTACTCCGACTACTTCATCCACATAGATAACTGGATGATGCAAGAAGAACTGCCCATGCTATACAACCAATACAAAATCACAATTCCCAATGTATTCATCTACAACATCGAACTTCGGGGAAAAGACTACATACAAATGAAACAAAAAGAATCTGCCCTTCACGCAACGGCACGTGAAGGTGGAACGGCAGGAATCAACAAAGATTTCACTATCCTGGCACAAGAAACGACATTCATTTCTCAGAACCTCCCAGCTATCCGTCAGGACGAACCCTATTGCTGGTGTCCGGAAGATTATAAAGTACAAATAAGTTTTGACCTACAAGGTACCAACTTCCCCGGCAAAGAATACGAACCATATAGCCAGAAATGGGAAGATGTAGATAAACAACTGATTAAGCCGGAGAATACACAATTCGGCGTGTTCCTCTCTTTCATCAACCCGTTCCGCCCGGAGACCAAAGAGATTTTTACCAGCAAAATGAATTTTGAGGAAAGAATCATCCACTCATTCCGTCTGCTAAAAAAGAAACTGGCTTGGAACGGAAGATATAATCTTTATAGCAAAGACCTCGAAAAAGTAATTCAAAAAGGAAGCGGCAGCAATGCTGATCTGAATTTTATCCTAATCAGCATCCTTAAAGACTTCGGGCTGAAAGCCTACCCTGTTGTTTTAAGCCGCCGTTCAGCAGGAATGTTGCCTCATAATTTCCCGTCTCTGCAAAAGCTTAATACCTTCGTTATCGCCGTTTACGATACGGACAAAGAAAAATACGTCTTTTTGGACAGTTCAATGGATATTCCTTCTCTTAACATTCTGCCGCCCGACTTGTCTGTTAACCAAGCACGCATACTTTCGCCAACAGAAAAGGAGGAGAACAAATGGGTAGACTTAATGATACTCACAGAAAACACAAGCTTTATGAACATTAAAGCTAAATTAGAAGGTAACCTAATTAAAGGACACCGCAGTACAGTCTTGCACGGACAGGAAGCGGTGGAATACCAGAAAAAGAGACAACAAGACAGTATCGTTCCAGACCCGACAACCGAAATTACCCCGAAAGACAGGCTAACCGTCACCAACCTAAAAGTGGAACATACGGAAAACGATCCGGGTACGATAAAAGAGGAACTCGACTTCACCATACAAACCGAACAGGTAGGTGATCACCTCTACATCAATCCGATGCTTTTCCCACAACTGGAGACCAATCCATTTATTCAGACCGACCGAGTGCTTCCTGTCGAATTTCCATATCCGTATAAATTCACATTATTATGCAAATTGGCCCTTCCCGAAGGCTATGAAGTGGAAGAACTACCCCAATCGCAATTTATCCGAGCAGAGGGGGATCATCTGCAATGCAGATATATGATTCAAAAACAAGGGAATACGATCCTGGTCAGCTACAGATTCCACCTCAAAGAATATATATTCCTTCCTGAACATTATAAACAACTGCAAGATATGTGGACAAAAATCATTGAGAAGAATCACACGTTGATAGTACTCAAAAAAATATAAGAAAAATCATTCAATATTCTGATAATGAAAAAATCAGCAATGAAAATCATCGGATTATTATTCGGTCTCTACCTCGGTTCTATCATGTCTGCACAGGCACAAGACCTTTCAAAAGACGCCACTTCTATTATAACGGATTCGCGGACGGAAGTCCTCTGCAAATCAATGACGCAATCTATCGAAAAAGAAAGCCGCACGATTCTCATTCTTAACCGTAAAGGACTGAATGCTGCACACTTCGTCTGTGAATGCGATATGTTCCGTTCCTTACAGAAGTTCTCGGGAGAAATACTTAACGCATCCGGTCAAAGCGTCCGAAAGATAAAAAAATCGGAACTGCAAAAGAGCGAATATAGTTCCTCGTTAAGCACAGATGACTATGCCTATTATTACGAATGTAACTTCCCCTCTTTCCCCTTCACCGTAAAATATGAATGGGAAATAAAATGTAATAACGGGCTTATCGGCTACCAGTCCTTCCTTCCGCAAACAGACTTTCAGCAAGGAGTGGAACAAGCGACATACCGGATCGAATTGCCTGCCGGACAAGAATGCAGGTACCGCGAGCTAAACACTGGAGGAAAAAATATCCAAGTGACAAAGTCGACCGGTACGGACGGGCAGCAAGTGATTGAAGTCACCGCTTCGAAACTGCTGCCGGTACAGAAAGAGCCGTTCGGTCCCGATTTCGCAAAATTGTTTCCACGGATTTATTTCGCTCCTTCCGCTTTCAAATATGACAAATCGGAAGGGGACATGAGTACTTGGCAAAAATACGGAGAATGGCAATACAAACTACTCGACGGACGCGACGAACTCACCGAACCTTTCCGCAACAAGTTGCACGGACTGACTGCTCACTGCTCTACCGACCGCGAAAAAGTAAAGGCAATTTATGACTATCTGGCAAAAACTACCCGCTACGTCAGTATACAGCTAGGTATCGGAGGATTGCAGCCTATCGCAGCATCCGATGTCTGCCGCACCGGATTTGGCGATTGTAAAGGACTTTCCAATTACACCCGTGCCATGCTGAAAGAAATAGGCATACCTTCTACTTATACGGTGATAAGCACTACCAACGAACGCCTGTTGCCTGATTTCTCCAGCGCCAACCAGATGAATCACGTCATTCTGCAAGTACCTCTCCCCAAGGACACTCTGTGGCTGGAATGTACCGATCCATCGCTTCCCTTCGGCTATATCCACCAAGGCATTGCCGGACATGACGCATTGCTTATCGAACCCGCCGGTGGCAGCATACATCGTCTGCCCACGTATCCCGATTCATTGAACACACAGCACATCATAGCTACTATCACCCTATCACCTACGGTAGAAACACAAATAGAAGTGAACGAAATATCCCGATTATTCCAGTACGAAAATGAGGCAGGAATCGTTTATTTGGAACCTAACAAACAGAAAGACCACATCCGTTCGACCCTCAACCTCTCGCAAGCCGACATCCTTCGCCTGCAAATCAAAGAATGTAAGGAAGCGAATCCATCTATCACTTTCAGTTATACGGCAAGCAGCCAGCAATACGGTTACAAAACAGGAAACCGGCTGTTCATCCCGACTAACATATTTAAAAAAGGATTCAGTGTACCTCGTGCCATCAGCCGGAAATATCCTATCCATATTAACTACGGGTATTCGGACACTGATAGTATCTGCATCAAACTACCTGACGGATATATCGTGGAAGGACTTCCCAAACCAATCGATCTAAAAAGTAAATTCGGGAACTTTCATTCCAGTATCTATACAAAAGACAATAAGATATATATTGTTCATCAACTGTTTATGCGTAAAGGGGTATACAAGCCCGGCGAATATACCGCTTTCCTCGATTTCCGTAAACAAGTGGCGGAACAGTACAATGGAAAAATCATATTAAAAAAAGAATAAGATGACTACTTACAGAAAATAAAGTATCTTTGTAACTTCAACAAAGTACGTAAGAAACATTGAAAAACAAAAGATACAGCAACGGAGAAGAATGGGCAAACACGCTCAGTCACGGAGCAGGCATACTGCTTGGAGTTATCGCAGGTTACTTCCTGCTAGTGAAAGCAACCGAAAATGCCGAACCGCAATGGGCAGTGGCTTGTATTTCTGTTTATTTGACAGGAATGCTTTCATCCTATATCAGTTCTACGTGGTATCACGGTACGCGTCCGGGCAAAACGAAAGAGCTACTCCGCAAATTCGACCACGGAGCCATTTATCTTCACATAGCGGGCACATACACCCCCTTCACATTACTCGTTTTGCGTCAGGCAGGCGGTTGGGGTTGGGGTATTTTCGCCTTCGTCTGGCTGTCGGCTATCGCCGGTTTCATTTTGAGTTTCAAAAAGCTGAAAGAACACAGTAATCTGGAAACGTGCTGTTATGTGGCCATGGGAGCCAGTATTTTGGTCGCTATGAAGCCTTTAATGGATCATCTGGCATTGCTGAATGCCACCCCGGCTTTCTGGTGGCTGATAGGAGGAGGCGTATCTTATATTACAGGTGCCGTATTCTATTCATTGCGCAAGCCTTATATGCACGCCACCTTTCATCTGTTCTGCTTGGGAGGAAGTATCGGGCACATCATAGCTATCTGGCTGATATTATAGAGGGAGACATAACGATTGTAGACATACAGACAAAAAAAAGGCTATCTATCCCAGACAGCCAATCTTTTTTGTTAACCTTAAATCTAATACTATGAAAAACACATCGCAAAGATACGGACTTTCTGCATATCTCCAAATTTTCAAGGCAAAGTAGGGCATCTTATAACATGGTTTAATAGAATACAGGCAACCGTTAACAATTAACGGAATTAAATTTAAAAATTAACTAAAAAGGCAGAAGACAGTTATTCGATTATCAAAAAGCAAGATTGAACCAAACATCCTCATCCGGTTGTTATACATATTTAAAATCATCGAGAATGTAAGATCATGAACCGGGAAAAATCATCTGATAAAGAATCTGCAATGGTCGGATTCAATTATCAACCGGGAAGCGAAAGAACGTATAGCATGCGAAATTGCGACCATGGCGAAAGATGGACCGGTTCTTACCGAAAACGGCAACTTTATCCCTGATACTCGTTTTCATTACATTGACTCTTCTTTGGAGGAACAAGTGAAGGCAATCACCGGAGCGATTGAGAGCGAGCTGTTCATCGGATATGATGTAGAAATAATAACGGCAGAATAAGACAAAGAAGATATTTTTTATTTTTGTACGGAACATAAGAAAATAATTTCGCACCTTTGCAGCCCAAATAAAGGAAAACACACCGAATCATGTCCGGTTTCGAGAAAAGAAACAGGCAAAAAGAGAACACTTCACGAGTTAAATTCAGAAAAAAGTTTTCCAAAACGGAAAAGTTTCTGTATCAGCAAGAAAGAAAAGTTTCCCGAAATTTAATGTTAAAAGGTAACCGGGATATTAGATTATCACTTATCTTTGTATCCGGTTTCGGAACTAAAAAGAGGTTTAGTCAATGAGGGAACGCTGTGCAAATCGGCGACAGTACCCGCTGCTGTAATTCTCTGTGAATCCGCACACTATGTCACTGCATCGGCAGATGTGGGAAGGCGCTGCGGGGGAGGGATAAGTCAGAAGACCTGCCGGAGTCAAATAAACATATTATTAATCACTTTCGGGAGTTAAAGTTATGAACTACGCGGAAATTTGTATCATCAAACGTGATGGTAAAAGAGAAGATTTCTCTATCAGCAAGATTAAGAATGCAATCAGCAAGGCATTCAGTGCGACAGGCATTCAGGATGAACAGCAATTAATTGCTGATATCACGATGAATGTAATCAGCCAGTTTGCCACCCCTACGATTACCGTAGAGGAAATCCAGGACTTAGTAGAAAAAGCATTGATGAAGGTACGGCCGGAGGTCGCCAAAAAGTACATCATCTACCGTGAATGGCGGAATACGGAACGAGACAAGAAAACCCAGATGAAGCACGTCATGGATGGTATTGTCGCTATCGACAAGAACGATGTAAACCTAAGCAACGCCAATATGAGCAGCCATACACCTGCCGGACAGATGATGACATTTGCATCGGAAGTAACCAAAGATTATACTTATAAATACCTGTTGCCGAAGCGTTTTGCCGAAGCTCACCAACTGGGAGACATTCATATTCATGACTTGGATTATTATCCGACAAAAACGACGACTTGTATCCAATATGACATGGATGATTTGTTCGAACGCGGTTTCCGTACCAAAAACGGCAGTATCCGCACCCCACAAAGCATTCAAAGTTATGCAACTCTGGCTACGATCATCTTCCAGACAAACCAGAACGAGCAGCACGGCGGACAGGCAATTCCCGCCTTCGACTTTTTCATGGCAAAGGGTGTGGCCAAGTCATTCCGCAAGCATTTATCTTCTTTCATCAATTTCTATGTGGCCATGGAAAACGGTATACAGGCCGATGAAAAAGCGATCCGCACACTGATTAAAGAATATCTGCCGTCTATCCAATCCGGTGAACGGGAACGGGAAACGTTACGCATCGCCCTGATAGCCCTGCAAATCAATATTGACAAAGAGCACTTGGCACGCATCATAGAAAAGGCATACCAACAGACACGGAAAGATACGCATCAGGCAATGGAAGGATTTATACACAACCTGAACACGATGCATTCTCGTGGTGGTAACCAGGTGGTATTCAGCTCTATCAACTACGGCACGGATACTTCCGCTGAAGGCCGCATGGTGATTGAGGAGCTACTGAAGGCCACGATTGAAGGGTTGGGAACCCGTGGTGAAGTACCCGTATTCCCGATTCAGATCTTCAAAGTGAAAGACGGAGTTTCTTATTCGGAAAAGGACTATGAGAAGGCTATGAAAATGGAAAGCATCGAAGAGGCCATGAAAGCAACTTACGAAGCTCCTAATTTCGACCTGCTGCTGAAAGCCTGCCAGACGACATCGAAAGCTCTTTTTCCAAATTTCATGTTCCTCGATACCCCTTTCAACAAGAACGAAAAATGGAAAGCAGACGACCCGAAACGTTATATTTACGAGCTGGCAACAATGGGTTGCCGCCCTCGTGTGTTTGAAAACGTAGCCGGAGAGAAATCGTCTTTAGGACGCGGCAACCTTTCATTCACAACACTAAATATGCCCCGACTGGCTATCGAAGCTCGTATCAAAGCTGAAAATCTGATAGAGGACGAACGCAACAAAGACGCTATCGAACAGAAAGCGAAAGAGATTTTCATGGAATCGGTACGTAACACGGCTACTTTAGTGGCCGACCAGCTTTACGAACGATATCAGCGTACAGCCCTTGCACGCCAGTTCCCCTTTATGATGGGAAATGATGTATGGAAAGGCGGCGGCACACTGAACCCAAACGAACAGGTAGGTGACGTGCTGCGTAGCGGTACGCTGGGAATCGGATTCATCGGCGGGCACAACGCAATGGTTGCTCTCTACGGAGAAGGCCACGGGCATAGCCAAAAGGCATGGGACACATTGTACGAGGCCGTAACGGAAATGAACAAGGTAGCGGATGAATATAAAGCGAAATATAACCTGAACTATTCTGTACTGGCTACTCCCGCCGAAGGTCTTTCCGGACGTTTCACCAAAATGGACCGCCGGAAATTCGGTAAAATTCCGGGAGTAACGGACAGGGACTATTATGTCAACTCATTCCACGTAGACGTGAAAGAGCCTATCAGTATTGTTGAAAAAATCAAATGCGAAGCTCCTTTCCACGCTATTACCCGTGGCGGACACATCACATATGTGGAACTGGACGGAGAAGCACAGAAAAATGTACGTGCCATTGCCAAAATAGTAAAGGTGATGCACGACGAGGGTATCGGTTACGGCTCTATCAATCATCCGGTAGACACCTGCCATAACTGCGGCTACAAAGGGGTGATTTTCGACAAATGCCCCGTATGCCAGAGTGAAAGCATTCTCCGGATGCGCCGCATCACCGGCTACCTGACAGGTGACTTAAGTTCGTGGAACTCCGCTAAACGGGCGGAAGAAAAAGACCGCGTAAAACACTTGTAAAAATTGAGAGTTGAGAACTTTACTTATATTTTCATATCCTAATTTACAATGACAACTCTTGACTCTCAACTTTCAACTCTCCGCTTGTTAGGAACTTATCCGGAAACAATCGTTGACGGTGAGGGGATACGGTATTCCATTTATCTTGCCGGATGTTCCCATCACTGTCCCGGTTGTCATAACCCGGAAAGTTGGAATCCGAACGCAGGTGAAGAACTTACGGAAGAAAAGATACAATCGATTATCCGGGAAATCAAAGCGAATCCTTTACTGGATGGAGTCACTTTCTCCGGGGGGGATCCCTTGTTCTACCCGGAAGAATTTCTGACGCTTGTCAAAAGAGTGAAAGAGGAAACAGGAATGAATATATGGTGTTACACAGGATATACGTATGAAGAAATCCGGGAACAACCCCGACTGAATGCGGTTCTTCCTTATATAAACGTATTGGTAGACGGACGTTTCGAACAGGATCTTTTCTCTCCTTATCTGGAATTTCGTGGAAGTAGTAATCAACGAATCCTAAAATTATCAGACCGTTTTCAACCATAAAAACAGACGGTTGCCGGCACTAAAGACAAAGTCTCCCCGGCATCCCGGACAGCACCACCGGCTGCACTAAAAAAACTTATTTTTTTAAGAAAACGAAAACATGTAAAGCGCTGTTTTGTTTACTTTTACAGAAAAAAGAAAATTCTACAAGAATAAGTTTTTATGATACAATCAGTAAATCCTGCTCCAACGGACGAAACCGACGGACTACCAATGCCCAGACGTATCTGGGCGGTAATCTCCGTCGGATTCGCTCTTTGTATGTCAGTATTGGACGTTAACATTATTAACATCGTACTCCCCACCCTTTCGCACGATTTCGGGACTTCCCCCGCCGTGACTACCTGGATTATCAACGGTTACCAGTTGGCAATCGTTGTTTCTCTATTGTCTTTTTCCGCTTTGGGGGAGATTATCGGTTATCGAAAAGTATATCTTTCGGGGATTGGGTTATTCTGTATCACTTCACTGATTTGCGCCCTGTCCGATTCATTCTGGACATTGACGATCGCCCGCATTTTTCAAGGATTCAGCGCTTCGGCTATTACAAGTGTGAACACGGCGCAGTTACGATATATTTATCCGAAAAGCCAGCTCGGACGCGGAATGGGAATTAATGCCATGGTAGTAGCGATCTCTGCCGCCGCAGGACCTTCCGTAGCCAGCGGGATTCTTTCCATTGCCAGTTGGCACTGGCTGTTCGCGATCAACGTACCCTTGGGAATTACGGCATTAGTGCTGGGTATGAAGCATTTACCGAGACAAGAAGAACGCACGAAACGAAAGTTCGATACGATCAGTGCCATAGCCAATGCTATTACTTTCGGATTACTGATTTACACGCTGGACGGATTCGCACATCACGAAAAAATGGATTTTCTTTTCATCCAATTAATTGTTCTCGTGGTGGTGGGTACTTATTACGTGCGCC
>OGRI01002824.1_pt1 | contig 11766 bp, 10 predicted proteins | sample 1553391 | NCBI WGS metagenome assembly OGRI01 (sample SAMEA2580052, study PRJEB22360) | human gut metagenome | reverse complement strand
AACTTTACAGTCGTTACCGTTAGGAAAGATGTTCCATTTTATAGCGACATTAACTGCACAAATGCTACCTCTTGGGTACTCGGCGAGGGTTCTGAATACACAGTAGTAGAAGTGTTTGACAGCAAAAACTGCTACAAATTGTCTAACGGAGAATACGTTAAGAAAGAAGATGTAAAAAAGGGTAAGGTCAGCGATATATATCGTTATCCATTCGACCTTAAAGCTATCCGACAAGTCATTATAGACGATGCCATCAACAACTACGGTCTTGTATTTGCCGAAGATATAATCAAGGACGAAAGTTCGTGGAGTGCTCCTACAGTAATTTCAAAAGATATGAATCCCAGTATCATAAAAAGAAATGTAAATGAAATTGCAGAAGCTAACTTCATATGGTGCCAAATGAAAAAAGGCGATTACTTTAACGTATACATTGAAACCATACCTGATTTAAAGAAAGATGAAAACGGTAACAGCATTGAGGGTTATGCCATATTCTTTCTTAGGTAAAATCTGATTTTTAGGTAGATTTATAATTTAATATTCGAGAGCTTTGAAAGTATAAATTCAAGGCTCTTTTCTTTTTTCTGACAGTAAATTGAACATAAAAATTCAAAGCAGCCCGTACCCGTAGGACTGCTTTTTTATATATATTTTTTCAAAAAATCAAACAAGAAAGGACAAAGGTTATGTTTAAAAACAAATTCAAAAAGCTGACCGGACTTTTCCTTGCGGCAGTTATGACATTAGTCGCTCTGCCCATTCAGACGCTTGCGTCAGATTGGGGTGTCGGTGACAATGTTTATGCGGCTATGCTTGGAAACTACATCGGCTCTGACGGTAAGCCTTACGCCGATAAGTACAATTACGACTATATCTACTATAAGTCAGACGGTAGTGTAGGTGTAGCCACTCGCTATGCCTCAACACACGCTAAGTTAGGCATTAGTAAGAACGGCGTAACACAGCAGGCAATCTGTATCGAAGCCGGTGTATCATACAGCACAGGTAGTTCCTATGTTGGTAAAGATACCAGCGATAAATATATGCAAAACTTACCGGATAATGTAAGTGTCAGATTGAAATTTGATTTACTTTGTGGTTTTAACAGCTCCGTCACCAAATCGCCGGTTGCTAACACAAATCTTGATGATTTCTCATTTGCAACACAAATTATATCATGGGAAAATCAACAGGGACTGCGTACAGGATATGGTAAAAGCGACCTGGCTGTTAATTCAAAAATTCCTAATACACCTAAAACAGCATATTACGACCAGTTGAAAGGACGACCCGCTGAAAAGTGCTATGAGTACATCTTAAACAAGATGAAGGCATATTCAATTGTTCCGAGCTTCACTGTGACTAATAAGGCTAAAGCTCCTACTCACACAATGGATATAATTCTTCAACGAAGAAGTACAGTATTACACTGCCGGACAATAACAAGAGCAATATGCCGGCAAGTGCATTCAACATTCCCGGTGTCACAGTAACAAAGAGCGGATATGACTACACTTTCAGCACAACAAGCAAGATAAGCGGTACTAAGGCTTGTACATACAAGGCAAACCGTACATATCATTACTTTCAATTAATTCGACATAATTAGACATACTGTATAATAAAATGTATTCAATTATATTGACTTAGCATAAAAATAGTAGTATAATGTCAATTAATGAAACATATTTGGAGAATATGAAATGAAAACATCAGAACTGTTAGCTGCAAAAAGCAGCTTTGAAGACAACACAAAATGGTTGCCTTTCAATGTTCACGCAAGTGATACGGCCGGGATAATAAAGCGACTTTTCAATAAATGGATCGCTCAGAATGTCAGAAGGCGCTTGTGTGCTGCGATTGGCATTGAGAGTTCGGAGAACGCAGAAGAAATTGTGTGCAACTATTGTAAGTTCATTGCACTGGTGCATGATATAGGAAAATTAACTCCGGCGTTTCAACGAAAGCTTAAAGATAATATTCAGGGTCTGGATGACAGACTGTTTGACGCGGGTATCGACCTTTCAGGTCTGACACAGATATCAGAGTCACCGCATAACATAGCGGGACAGTATATTCTGAAAAAAGAATTTGAGGTTGCACCGTCAACCGCAGTCATTGTTGGTGCGCATCACGGCGATTGCTCGGCGGATAGAGGGCAATGTTCATATGAGGCTAACTATTACGGACACGGCAAGGTTAACGTAAACGAATGGACACAGATAAGAGCGGAATGGATGGAATACGCTCTCAGCGTAACCGGATTTGAAGATGTCAAAAATCTGCCGAATCCCGATGTTGCGGCACAGATGCTGATTACCGGACTGCTCGTAATGAGTGACTGGATAGCGAGCAACACCGATTATTTTCCTTACATAGACATCGAAGAAAAACTCACCGATGAGCAGTGTGAGGTGCGTGTCAGAAGAGCGTGGAACAAGCTTTCGCTTACGGACAGCTGGTATGCCGATTTTATCGCTGATAGCGACAGCTTTTTTGAAGAGCGTTTCGGCTTCAAACCGAACTGCGTACAGCGTGAATTTATGAATGTTGTAAGCCTTTGCAATAAGCCCGGTATATACATACTTGAGGCACCTATGGGAATAGGTAAAACTGAGGCGGCACTTGCGGCAACGGAGATACTTGCATCACGTTTCGGCTATGGCGGAATGTTTTTTGGACTGCCGACGCAGGCAACCGCTAACGGAATATTTGATCGTATTCATTCCTGGGCGAGTGGTACTGATGATATACATTCGCTCAGACTTGCACACGGTATGACGGATATGAATGACGAATACTGTGAGATGTTCCACGGAAGAGCATCCGACATTTCCGATGACGATAATGACAATATAATGGTTCATACCTGGTTTGAAGGAAGAAAACAGGCGCTGTTGTCCGAATTTGTTGTTGCTACAGTTGACCAGTTTCTTATGGCATCGTTAAAGCAGAAACACGTTATGCTAAGGCACCTGGGACTTGCAGGTAAGACTGTTATTATAGATGAGTGCCATGCTTATGACCGATATATGTACGTTTATCTGGAAAATTCATTGCGCTGGATGGCGGCGTATAATGTGCCTGTGATAATTCTTTCTGCAACATTGCCGCCGGATAAGAGAGCGGAACTGATAAAATGGTATACCGGCAGTAAGAACAGTTTTGACAACAGCAGTATGGCATATCCTGTGCTGACTTGGAGCGACGGTGCGGAGGTAAAGCAGAAGGATATACCTGTTGATATCCCCGATAAGCCTATCACAGTAATCAGAAGAGAAGAAAATGACAGCAACGATATTGTAAACCTGCTTGAAGATAAACTGTCGGACGGCGGTTGTGCGGCTGTTATTGTGAATAGCGTTGCTTATTCCCAGGAACTTGCCGACACAATAGCGGCGAATATGCCTGATTATCGTGTTATATGTTTCCATAGCAGACTTATATCGACTGACAGAGCGGTAATTGAGCGTGAGCTAACAGAACTTGTCGGTAAGAAGTCGACCTGTGAGAAGAGGGACAAGCTGATAGTAGTCGGTACACAGGTGCTTGAACAGTCGCTTGATATAGACTTTGACTATATGATAACCGAACTTTGCCCTATGGATCTGTTGTTACAGCGTTCAGGCAGACTGCACAGACATAACCGCACACGTCCGGATAAATTATCTGAACCGGAGCTGTGTGTGTTGATCCCGGAAGATTTCAGCAAGAGTGTTTACTCCGGTTGGATACTGAAGCAAACTGAAAAATATCTGCCGGATAAACTGGTAATACCGGGATGTATTCCTGAGCTTGTCGGCGCTGTTTATTCCGAACCCGACAATGATGAACAACAGACCGCAGAGTATAGAAAATATAGTGATGAACAAAAAGAGAAAAAGCAAAGAGCCAAGAAATATTGCATACCGTCACAAAAAATTAATCGCAGTGATTCAACGCTTAGCGATATGATCAACAGGCGAGAGCTGAACAATGATTCAGACGGTGAAGCGGCGGTGCGTGACGGGCAGGAAACCATAGAAGCACTTGTGCTTGTGAAAACATCCGATACGGAGTATTCGCTGTTTTCACGGGACGCAGTGTTTGATATTACTTCTGTACCCGATAATGCACAGGCAAAGCTGATAGCAAAGCAAAGACTGAGATTGCCGGCATTTTTCAGCAAGTCTTATAATTTTGGTAAAACGATTGAGATACTGGCAAACTCTATGCCTCAGGCGTGGAGGAATGCAAAGTGGCTCAAAGGTGAGATATTGCTTTTGCTTGACGGAAATAACAAGATAAGTATGCTCGGCAGAACGTATAAATACAGCACCGAAAGAGGTTTTGAAGAAATAAAGGAGGAAGAAAGCTGATATGGACAGAGAGTTCAATCTGATCGACGAACCGTGGATATGTGTCCGTGACAACGGGTGCGAGGTGAAAGAGATAAGCATAAGGCAGGTCTTTGAACATGCACAGGATTACACGGAGCTTGCAGGAGAAACAAAAACGCAGGATATGGCTGTACTGAGGTTTCTGCTTGCGGTGATCTACACGGTATTCTCAAGGTACGACAAAAACGGTGATGAAGTTGATCCTGAGGATGATATTAATTATCTTACGGATAACTGGATTGAGGTATTTCGGAGCGGCAAATTTCCGATGAAGCCGTTTGAGAAGTATTTTGAAAAATGGTATGACCGTTTCTGGCTGTTTGATGAGGAGTATCCGTTTTATCAGTCTAACAAGGTAAACGGTAAAGGTAAGGCTACAAGTATAGCAAAAATGATCGGCTCGCTTTTTGAAAGTGCCAATAAGCCCAGGCTTTTCTCTGACAGGAACAATGACGGAAGACTGCTTTCATATTCGGAAGCGGTTCGTTGGTTGTTACATATAATCTGTTTTGACGATACAGCGGCAAAACAACCAGTACCTAAGAAATCATGGGTTAGTATATTGGGGCTGATAGCGGTCAGAGGAAACAACCTGTTTGAAACGCTTATGCTGAATTACAACGCAGAAAGCGATTCTGAATATGACGTGTATGTAAGTACTCCGTCGTGGGAAAAGGATAACAACAAAGCTGAGTTCAATACTCTGATACCTGTTCCCGATAATCAGGCGGCATTGCTTTCATTGATGTCAAGACGTGTGTATCTTTGCAGAGAAAACGGAAAGGTGAACGGTTATTATATTTCAGGCGGAGATTATTTTGAAGAAGTTGAAGTTTTCGGTGAGCAGATGACGCTCTGGAGGTCGTATAAAGAAAAAGGAAGCGACAGCATAAAATATAAACCTCAGCTTCATAAGCCTTCGACAAAGGCTTGGCAGGAATTCGGAAGTATCGCGGCGCTTGAAGGTGATGAAAATTCAAGCACTGCAAGAAAACCGGGCGTTATAGCTCATATTGAATCGTACATAGACAGGAGCTATCTGGATAATTGCTTTTTACTTAATGTAACAACGGCGTCTGTAATTCATGATTTCAACGATAGTATGTGTTTTAAGATTGTTGATTCTATCAGTGATGAACTGTCGTTCCATTCAGATCTGCTGATGAAAGTCGGAGAAGCGTGGCGCTATCGTATAGGAAACGAGATAGGCAAATGTGAAAGTGCGGCTAAAGCGGTAAATAAACTCAGTATCAATTTGCAGAAATCCGCAGGAGCAAGCGGTGACAAGCTATCCGGAGAAGATGCAAAGACGCAGTTCTACAGTATGATAGACAAGCCTTTCAGAGATTGGCTGTCACAGCTTGATACAAGTTATGATATTGATGAATACACAGGTAAAATCGAAGATACTGTAAGGAAAATCGCAATCGTATTCGGAAACGACTGTGTTCATCAGATGAGCGCAAATACGATTTTCGGTAGATATGAGAAGGATGGCAAGGATAAAAACCTTGTGACTACGGTAGAGGCTCTTAACATTTTCAATGCTACAATAAATAAAATTTTCAGAAAAGAAGGTGATAACAAATGAGTAAGAGTGATATGGTTTATCGTTATACCGCATCAAAAATCGAGTATCTGCACAGCATTGCAGACACAGGAAGAGGCAAGGGCTATCTTGCTGAGCTTCGACACGGTATCGGTAAAAAGCCGGGAGAACTCCCGTCGCTTTGGTGGCTGATATTCGACAGAATCGATGAAGAACTTAAAGGTTCAAAGTGTGCGTCAAATGCAGAATGGGCAGTTTATACGGCTCTGACGTTGTACTCTTTGCATCAGCAGGGTAACGACAGATTTATGTATGAAAAGGGCTATACTCTGGGAAGAGCGGCTTATCACATTGCAAACAGCAGTGATGATGAAGAACGTGTTGTAAACAGACTTAACCTTGTTGTAACATCAACGACAAAGGAAGAGCTTGCTTACCAGCTCAAAAGCATAGTTCAACTGCTCAAAGGCAAGAGTATACCGCTTGATTATGCGAAGCTTGCCGAAGAACTCTACAGGTTCAATTATCCTGAGCAGGCGGCAGATATAAAACTGTCGTGGGGAAGAGATTTCTATTCCGAAAAGTATAAGACCGAAAAAGATAATTCAAAAGGAGAGTAAAGAAAATGAGTAACGAAAGATTATATGTTGATTTCCATGTAGTACAGACAGTTCCGCCTTCATGCGTAAACCGTGATGATACCGGCAGACCTAAAACAGCTTTTTACGGCGGTGCAAACAGAGCGAGAGTGTCAAGCCAGTCGTGGAAGCACGCAATGCGTCTTATGTTCAATGAACTTTTTACAAGTGAAGAACTCGGCTACAGAACAATGCACGCTGTTGATCTTATTGCAAATGAAATCAAAAAGCTTGACAGCAGTTTTGATGATGAAACAGCCGTTAAGGAAGCTATAAAGGCGATGAACTCGGCAGGTGTGAAAATAAACGAAAAGAAGGATAATAAAACAGGAGCACTGTTCTTTATAAGTGCTGTACAGGCTAATAATCTTGCACAACTTGTTATAAACGGCGAAAAAGACGCCAAGCTCTATAAGCAGGCGCTTAAAGAAACGCCTTCTGTTGATATCGCTTTATTCGGAAGAATGGTAGCGGACGACGCTGACCTGAATGTTGACGCGGCATCGCAGGTTGCTCACAGCATTTCAACTCATGCCGTACAGAATGAGTATGATTACTTTACGGCAGTAGACGATTGCTCGCCTGAGGACAGTGCGGGTGCGGGACATCTCGGAACAACAGAATTCAATTCTTCAACGCTTTACAGATATGCGACCGTGAATGTCGCACAGCTTAAGAAATCAATAGGTGTTTCTGTAGCAGAAGTCATAAAGGGATTTGCCGAAGCATTTATTTGCTCTATGCCTACCGGTAAGCAGAACTCATACGCAAACAGAACATATCCCGATATGGTTTATGTGACGATCAGAAAAGATCAGCCTGTAAACCTTGTCGGTGCATTTGAAAAGCCGGTTATCAGCAATAACGGCTATGTTGAAGAGTCTGTGAAGAAATTGCAGGAATATGCAGGCAAGGTATATGACAACTTCAGCGGAAAGCCTGTAAAGAGCTTTATGATAGGTGCGGACGCAATATCCGATGCCGAAAGGGTAAATCTTGACGAACTGCTCGAAAAGCTGTATAGCTACATAAAAGATGAGGTGGTATAATGCCTGTACTGCTGCTCAGACTTGCCGCTCCGTTGCAGTCATGGGGCGTTGAGTCGAAATTTGATACACGCCGCACGCTCGGATATCCGACCAAGAGCGGTGTAATCGGACTTGTGGCATCGGCTATGGGAAGAGACAGGACGGAACCTCTTGACGATCTGAATGAGCTTAAGATCGGTATCAGAGTAGAGAACGAAGGTCGGCAGATAAGGGATTATCACACTGCCAACGGTGAAAAGACAAAAAAGTATATCACGCACCGTTTTTACCTTTCCGATGCGACTTTCCTTGTAGGACTCGAACATGAAGATGCAGGGCTGATAGAAAAAATCGAAGACGCTCTGAAGCATCCGGCGTTTCCGCTATTTTTAGGCAGGCGCTCATGCCCGCCTACACCTCCGCTTGTATGGGGATTGCGTGACGGAGATCTTCTTGATGTGCTTAAATCGGAAAGTCCGTTGCTTGACAAACAGCAGAGAAAAAACGCCGACACAAGGCTCAGAATTATCACAGAAAGCGAAGACGGTCCTGCAATAATCAAGGATGTTCCTGTTTCGTTTGATCCGACATTCAGACGTTTCGGGCTGCGAAAAATAAAGGACTGCTATGTGGTGATCAATAAGTCGGACAGCGCAGAGGATATGGTTTCTGCAGAGCATGATCCTATGGCTGAATTGAGGTGAAACAATGTACTTATCAAGAGTTTATCTGGATCTGTCAAACCGCAATACATTGAAGGCGGTCAATTCACGCAGTGTTCTGCACGGAGCTGTAGAAGCGGCACTTACGGATGACCGTTCAAGAAAGCTCTGGCGCATCGACAGCCTTGGAGGAGAGCTTTATCTGATGATTCTCAGCAATCAGAAGCCTGACTTATCTGTTATAGCATTGCAGTTTGGTGATACCGGCAGAGCAGGAGAAACAAGAGAATATGACGGTCTGCTTGGCAGAATAAAAAAGGGTGATATATGGCAGTTCCGCCTTACCGCAAATCCGGTGAAAACGGATAATGTAAAACAGGGACAGGGTAAGAAAAGGGCAGTCACTATTGTTGACTTTCAAAAGCAGTGGCTGATGGACAGAGCAGAGAAGAACGGGTTCTGCCTTAGTGAAGATTCATTTGATGTGGTTCAGAACAAGTGGTGCAGATTTTTCAAAAAGGACAACAGAGTAGTAACTCTTCTGTCGGTGACGTTTGAAGGACTGCTTGAAGTGACGGATGAAGAACTGTTCAAAAATATGCTCTTAAACGGATTAGGCAGAGGAAAAGCATACGGTATGGGACTTATGACCGTAATGCGTCCGGGAAATAATACAAATGGCTGAAATACCCGGAATGATAAAACCCGATATCGTAGAACTGCCGCAGATTGCCGACAGAATTACATTTCTGTATCTGGAACATTGTAAAATAAACAGAAAAGACAGTGCAATCACCGTTATTGATGAGAACGGCGTTACGCATATACCATCCGGTACAATCTCTGTACTTATGTTAGGTCCCGGAACTGATGTTTCACACAGGGCTATGGAACTTATCGGCGACAGCGGAATAAGCATATGCTGGGTTGGTGAGCAGGGTGTCAGATATTATGCCGGCGGCAGACCGCTGACGCACAGTTCGAGGCTTATTGTAAAACAAGCGGAAATGGTCACAAACCAGCGCAAGCATCTTGATGTTGTCAGAAAGATGTATATGATGCGTTTTCCCGATGAGGATGTTTCGGGGCTTACTCTGCAACAGCTGAGAGGCCGTGAGGGCAGTCGTATAAGAAAAGTGTACAGACAGCAGTCTGAAAAATGGAATGTCGAATGGAACGGTCGTGTATACAATCACGAAGATTTCCAGTCGTCCGATCCGGTCAATCAGGCTCTGTCGGCGGCTCACGCCTGCCTTTACGGGCTTGCTCACGCTGTTATATGTTCTATGGGGTGTTCGCCTGCACTGGGGTTTGTGCATATCGGTCACGAATGTTCGTTTGTATATGATATAGCCGATCTTTATAAAGCTGAAGTCACGATACCGATATCTTTTGAAGCGGCTGCATCGGTAAATGATGATATATCAAGATTTGTACGGCATAGGGTCCGTGACGAAATGGTGAAAGCTCATATACTTGAACGAATGGTACACGATATAAAATATCTGCTGATGCCTGAAGAAAATCCGGATGACGAAAAAGCCATGTATCTGTGGAATGATAAAAACGAACCTCTCGATTACGGTAAACAATACAGGTGACGATATGATGGTAGTAATTACACTGAGTTGTTGTCCGCCTAAACTGCGCGGAGATCTTTCCAGGTGGATGCAGGAAATAGACACAGGCGTGTATGTCGGAAATCTGAACGCAAGAGTTCGTGATAACGTATGGGATAGAGTGTGCTCAAACATTGGAAACGGTCATGCTTCAATGTCATACAGCTCAAATAACGAGCAGAAACTGGAATTCCGTATTCACAATACGCAATGGGAGCCGGTAGATTATGACGGCATAAAGCTTATAAAAAGACGTGTGACAAAAAGTGACGATGAAAACGTTATTCGTCCTAAGGCTATGACAAATCACATAAATCGTTTATCGGAGAAAAAACAGAAATCATCCGGTGTATCGGATACATATACGGTAATCGATATTGAAACAACGGGACTTAATCCCGATGATGAAATAATAGAACTCGGTGCAGTGACGGTTGAAAACGGATCAGTAGCGGAAACATATTCTGTGCTTGTCAAAACAGATAAAAAAATACCGGAGGCGATTATCAGGCTTACAGGTATAACGGAGGAATTACTGGCAAGTGAAGGAACAGACAAAAGCAAAGCACTTAGTGAGTTTGCAATGCGATGCAACGGAAAACCTCTGGTTGGGCATAATATCGGTTTTGATCTGAATTTTATTAAATCTGCGTGTGCTGAAAACAAAATTGATTTTGTTCCGTCAAAAATTATTGATACAGTTAAAATATCAAGAAAACTACTTGATATTAATTCATATTCATTATCAGCTATTGCGGATTATCTTGATTTGCATTATAATAAAGATAGGATTCATAGGGCGCTTAACGATTGTCTGCTTACACAAAGGATCTATGAAAAGTTAAAGGAAATCTAAGCGGTTGATTTTGCAAAACCGCTATTTTCCTTGATTTCTTTAGTCTTGTCCCCACACGCGTGGGGATGATCCCTCATCACTTTTCTGCGTGTCTTAAACTCGCAACTTGTCCCCACACGCGTGGGGATGATCCTTTTGCCTGTTGCAAGCATATCGTTATACATTGCTTGTCCCCACACGCGTGGGGATGATCCTATCGTTGCCGTCAATATCAACAAAACCGATATCTTGTCCCCACACGCGTGGGGATGATCCTCCCGAATATCCTACGCACAACGGCATTGACCTCTTGTCCCCACACGCGTGGGGATGATCCTCACCCCCTTTTTATATAAGTATAGCACAAACACTTGTCCCCACACGCGTGGGGATGATCCCATCAGTCTTTGACCCGACTAAGTCAGGCAGTGCTTGTCCCCACACGCGTGGGGATGATCCTATAAAAAACTGCGTTATCACTGCATCGCAGATCTTGTCCCCACACGCGTGGGGATGATCCTGAAGCTGGAAACGCCGTTGATATTTAAAAAAGCTTGTCCCCACACGCGTGGGGATGATCCTACAGCTATGACGCTTGGCAAGGCGTCTGACACCTTGTCCCCACACGCGTGGGGATGATCCCGGCAATATCTGATAAGGTCAATAACTTTATAGCTTGTCCCCACACGCGTGGGGATGATCTTGTTCTTGTCGCTGAAATGTTTGTGATACGAAGCTTGTCCCCACACGCGTGGGGATGATCCCAGCGGCTTACGGCGCAGGATGACAAAATCGCCCTTGTCCCCACACGCGTGGGGATGATCCTGGTATGATATCGCTTTAAAGTGGCACGGACACCTTGTCCCCACACGCGTGGGGATGATCCTGTAACTATAGGAAATAATATATATGACTTTTTCTTGTCCCCACACGCGTGGGGATGATCCTGTCTACAAAGGTATACCATGACATCATGTGTGCTTGTCCCCACACGCGTGGGGATGATCCGTCAGCCCCGACGGTGCAAAGTTTGTTGATGTCCTTGTCCCCACA
>OGRI01002817.1_pt1 | contig 11778 bp, 7 predicted proteins | sample 1553391 | NCBI WGS metagenome assembly OGRI01 (sample SAMEA2580052, study PRJEB22360) | human gut metagenome | reverse complement strand
GCTGCGCCTGCGCAGCGGCAACCGCCTGCGCCGTTTCGGGCGACAACTTTACGGAAAGACTCCCCCGCAACGCCAGCCGCGAAGTCGGGGAACCCAGCACCCGGGCCTTCCGTCCGCCATTGCCGCCGGCAGAGTCCGCAGGCTCTTCCGTACAGGCAAATACCGCCAACAGCCCGCAGAGGAGTAGCAATTTTTTCATAGATCGTCAAACATTTCGATTTTCCAAAGATATGATTTTTCCGCCAAAGTGCATGACCCGGGAGGTAAAATCGCCCCGGAGTTCCGAAAAAGGAGATTTTTTTACTATTTTTGCAACCAAATACCACTACGATTATGAATTTCAAGAAAATATCGCTGCTCATCGTGCTGCTGCTCATCGCAGACCAGGCGCTCAAAATCTGGATCAAGACCCATATGCACCTCGACGAGTCGATCGTCGTCTTCCCCGACTGGTTCCAGCTGCGGTTCATCGAGAACAACGGCGCGGCCTTCGGCATGCACATCGCCTCGCGCGGAGGCTTCGACTGGGGCAAGCTGCTGCTGGGCGTCTTCCGGATCGTCATGGTCGGATTCATCGGCTGGCTGATGCACCACCTCTGCACCAAACGCCAAGACACGCCCAAGGGAGTGATCGTCGGCCTCGCGCTGATCTTCGCCGGCGCCATGGGCAACATCCTCGACAGCGCATTCTACGGATTGATCTTCTCCGAATCGACGCCCTACACGGTGGCTCAATTCGGGGGGCACTACGCCGGGTTTATGATGGGCAAAGTGGTCGACATGTTCTATTTCCCGCTGTTCCAATGGAACGGCGTACCCCGCCTGCTGCGGTTTCTGGTCGACAGCAACAACTATTTCTTCGGCGCGATCTTCAATCTGGCCGATGCCTACATCTCGGTGGCAGTCGTCTATCTGCTTCTGTTTCAGCACAAGTTCTTCAGCAAGTAGATTTTTTTTGAAAAAAGAGTTGGTGTTTCAGAAAAAAGTATTACTTTTGCACACCGCAATTCCAGAAATGCCCAGGTGGCGGAATAGGTAGACGCGCACGTTTCAGGTGCGTGTGCCGCAAGGCGTGCAGGTTCGATTCCTGTCCTGGGCACCAGATATCCTGCTGATTCGTCAGCAGGATATTTTTTTCGATCCCCGTGAAAATCCCGTATCCGTTCCGAACGCCCTTTCCCGACAATCCGCAACTGCACTCCTTCGAGTCCGAATCCCGATTCCACCATCGGCAGGTATACTGTTTCGGCGCCCCCTTTGGCCGAAACCGCCGCCCCGGTCAAAACAACGGTGCTCCCGCCGTCCCGCGAAGAGTCCCTCCCCTCTTGCAGTATGGCGGAATAGTATTATATTTGTAAGGATTTTAGACCAATGAAGGCAGAGGAATCGATACTGATCGAACGATTGAAGAAGGGCGAACGCACGGCTTTCAACGAACTCTACGGCATATTCTGGGCACCATTAGTCAATTATGCGGAGCTCATCGTCGGCGACGAAAACGCGGATGACGTCGTACAGGAGGTTTTCGTCCGCATCTGGATCGGCCGCGACAAACTGCGCAACGACGGTTCGCTGCGCGGCTATCTATTGCGTGCGGTCTACCGCACCGCGCTCAACGTACTACGGTCGAAAAACTATGCCTCGTCCTACCGGTCGCAGACAAAACTGCAAATCGAACAGCAGCTCTGCACCTATTACGACCCCGACGAAAACGAAATTATCAGGAATCTTTACGCACGGCAGATCGCCGACGAACTCGACGCAGTCGTCGAAACGCTCTCGCCGAAATGCCGCGAAGTATTCCGTATGAGCCATTTCGAGGGGCTGTCGAACAGAGAGATCTCGGAGCGGCTGAATATCAGCGTTTCGACCGTCGAGAATCATATCAACAATGCGTTGCGGCAATTACGCGGCAAACTGGGCCATCTGAAAATGTTTTTGCTGTTGACGATTTACATCTTGGGACAATAAAAGCGGTCGACGAATAGGTGCTTTCCCCGACTCGTGTGTATTATAATCGGAAAGTCAATACGCACGACCGTGAAAAACGAAGACTCGCAACATCCGTTCGACGAACGGATCATTTGGAAATATTTCGACGGGACAGCTACTTCCGAAGAGGAACAGGAACTGTCGCAGTGGTTAGCAACCAGTGAAAAACACCGGCGCGAAGTTGCCGAACTACGCGCCGTCCGACAACGATTCGCAAAGTGGCGTTCGACCCTCTACGGTCCGGCGCGTTTCATCCGTTCGCTCAACCGACTCAACAGTCGGATCGATGCGCTCGAAAACGCTCCCTGCACGGCGCAGCGGCCCCATCGTCTCTCGAACCTTTTCGGACACATTCGTATACACTCCCTGCTCCGAACGGCTGCGGTCGTCGCAGTCGTGGCCCTGACCGGTATGTTCGCATGGCGTACCGCCCTGATGCCCGCGCCGATCACTTACTTCAATGCCGACACGACGATCATGCACGTAGCGATGCCCGATGGCTCCGACATCTGGCTTACACCCGGATCGACGCTCTGTTACGACGAGACATTTCACACCGACGAACGCCGCGTACATCTCGACGGCGAAGCCTATTTCGACGTCGAGCACGACGCCAAGCATCCTTTCGACGTCGTTACTCCCAATCTGCGCGTGCGCGTGCTCGGTACGGTTTTCAGCGTCCGATCGTTGCGCGGCGACCACATGGCCGAGACGACGCTGGCCGAAGGCGCCGTATCATTGCAGCGCGCCGACGGCAGCAATCTGATCCGGTTGCACCCCGGCCAGCGCGCCATCTACGATACGCAGGACGAACAACTCGAAATCAAGGAGGTCCCCGTCGGAGATCATCTGGCCCTGAGCTACGGTATCATCACACTCGACGGCGTTCCGCTCCGGCAAATCGCCGACCGCATCGAGGAGCTCTACGGCGTAAAACTGCGTCTGATCGACGACGATGCACCCGATGCCAACTACAATTTCAGTTTTCAGAAAGACACCCCGATCGAAGACGTGATCGAATTGTTACAATTCATCTCAGGCACACGTTTCGAAATCCTGCGGTATCCCGATTCCGACTGAATCCGCGCGCCGGAATCGGTTGCGATCCCTGTCGGCTACCGCTCCCGCAAGGGAACAGGAACAGACGATTGCCCAAACTCATACAAACTTTCATACTAACAACCTAATCACTACTCATCCATGAAAAAAATCGGTTTATTCCTGACGGGATGGTGTCGGATGCTTCTGTGCGTCGGGTTGGCTGCATTGCCGTCGGCGTCGCTCGGTGCAAGGGGCGAGTTACTCGCCGACCAGCGTCTCAACCTGAACTTGTCGTTCAGCAGCGCATCGCTGCGCGAAGTGGTCTCGGCATTCACCGAGCAGACAGGAGTGGTCTTCTCCTACGAAACCTCGCTCGGCAAACGGACGCTCTCCGACGTGCATGTCGTCATCCAAGACGCTCCACTCGAAGAGATGCTCAATACGCTGTTCTACGACACGGGCATCTCTTGGAAGATCAAGGATCACGTGGTGGCTCTCACCGCCATACCCTCGTCGAAAAAAAACGCGTCGACAGGCTCCGCCCCCTCTCCCTCCGCCAACCGTAAGCCGGTCGTGACAGGGCGCGTGATCAATGAAGAAGGCGAACCCCTCGTCGGCGTGAACGTATTGGTGAAAGGCACTACGCAAGGGACGTCGACCGATATCGACGGAAGCTATTCGATCGACGTTGCGGACGACGACGTGCTCCAATTCACCTATTTGGGTTACGGTTCAGCCGAATGGCGCGTAGGCACGCAGACCCGCATCGACGTCGTTCTGAAAGAGGACAAACAGATGCTCGACGAAGTAGTAGTAGTCGGCTACGGTACAGTGAAGCGTCGCGATCTGGTCGGCGCCGTCGATCAAGTCGACAGCAAGGTTTTCTCCGAACGTTCGAATCCGAGCATCTCGCGGTCGCTGCAAGGCGCCATTCCCAACCTCAACATCTCGATGCGCGACGGCAAACCCTCGCGTGCAGCGACGATCAACATCCGCGGTACCGGTTCGATCGGTTCGGGTGGCGGGGCATTGGTGCTCATCGACGGCGTGGAAGGCGACCTGGAAACGGTCAACCCTCAGGACATCGCCAGCGTCTCGGTGCTCAAAGATGCCTCGTCGGCTGCGATCTACGGAGCACGCGGCGCATTCGGAGTGATTCTGGTAACGACCAAATCGGCCGAAGAGGGCGAAACGAAAGTCACTTACAACGGCAGTTTTTCGCTTCACGCGCGCACGGTCAAGCCACAGCTGGTAACCGACGGCTACGAATGGACGACCGGCTATATAAACGCGTGGAACGGCTATTACAACGGACAGAATCCGCTGCCATCCTACATCAACAACATCGCCCCCTATTCCGATAGCTGGTACAAGGAACTGGCACGCCGCAGCACCGATCCGTCGCTCGAACGCGTGCGCATCAACGACAAGAATCAGTACGAATACTTCGCCAACACCGACTGGATGGACGCTTTCTACAAGGATTTCAACTACTCGCACGAGCACAATATCAGCGTATCGGGCGGCAATCAGAATGCGGACTATTATGTATCGGGCCGTTTCTACGATCAGGACGGCATTTACCGCGTGGGCGACGAACGTTACAAACAGTACAACGTCCGCGCCAAAGGCAACATCCGCATCCGTCCCTGGCTGCGGTTGAATAACAACATGGATTTCACGGTGGTGGACTACCACCAACCGATGCTCTATTACAGTCTCCAACTTCCGCAGCGCATGATCGAACACGGAGGACAGCCGATCAACCCCATCACCAACCCCGACGGGAGGTGGACTTATGCCGCCGTACTGAACGGTTACGCAGGCTTCGCCGAAGGATCGAGCTACCAGCAGGACGACAAATTCACCATGAAAGACAAACTGGGCATCGAGATCGACGTGGTGAAGGACGTACTGAAAATATCGGGCGATCTCTCCTACCTTTTCGCCCGCAACAAACGCGAGCGTGTGACCAACATGTATACCGGTTACCGAGGCCCCGACACTCCGATCACGGTTAACGAAAGTCAAGGCAGTACGCTGGAAAATCTGCGTCAGGACACGAACTACCTGTCGAGCAACATTTACGGAGAATACACGCCGAAACTCGGCGACGACCATACGCTCAAGCTGCTCGCCGGCTGGAACCTCGAAACGAAGAAATACCGCGGAACGACCATCAAGCGCGAAGGGCTGACCGTACCCTCGAAACCGAGTTTCGGTCTGATGGACGGTCTTACCAGCGATCCCGTCGTTTCGGGATACGACTGGAGTTACGTGGGCGCCTTCTTCCGTGCCAACTACGGCTATCAAGGCAAATATCTGGCTGAATTCAGTTGCCGCTACGACGGCTCTTCGAAATTCCCCGAAAACTCGAAATGGGGCTTCTTCCCCTCGGCTTCGATCGGCTGGCGCCTGTCGGAAGAGAAATTCATGGAGTGGTCGCGCAACTGGCTCGACAATCTCAAGATACGTCTCTCGGCCGGTTCGATGGGCAATGGCAACATCGACCCCTACAAATACATCGACTACATGACCATCAAAACCTCGACGGTCGTCATCGGCGACGCACTGGGCTCCTATACGACGGCTCCCGGAGCCATTCCGCTCTCGCTGACGTGGGAGACGGCGACCACCTACGACGTAGGCTTCGACATGGATCTGTTCCGCAACCGGTTGTCGATCGGATTCGACTGGTACCGTCGCTATACCACCGACATGTACACCGTCGGCGTGAGCCTGCCCTCCGTTTACGGCACCGACGCACCCAAAGGCAACAACGCTTCGCTCAAAACCAACGGCTGGGAACTCTCGGTCGGTTGGCGCGACAGTTTCGAACTGGGCGGCAAGGCTTTCAGCTACAACGTCAAAGCGATGGTATGGGATGCCCGCACATGGGTGACCGAATACATCAACCCGACGGGCGCACTGGGCGATTACTACGAAGGCAAGGAGCTGGGCGAAATCTGGGGCTACCGCGTAGAAGGTCTTTTCCGCGATCAGGAAGACATCGACTCGCACGCCGAGCAGTCGTTCTTGCAAACGCTCGACAAGGTGACCCGACCGGGACAAGTCAAATTCGCCGACCTGAATCAGGACGGTAAAATCGATCGGGGCGCCTACACGACCGCTGATCCGGGCGATCTTACCGTCATCGGCAACGAAACACCCCGTTACTGCTATGGCATCAATCTGGGATTCAACTGGAACGGTATCGGCATCTCAACCTTCTGGCAAGGCGTCGGCAAAAAGGATTGGTATCCGCGTTACGACTCGGGATTCTTCTGGGGCCAGTACAACCGTCCGTTCGGCTACATGCTCAAACAGCACACGGGCGACAAGGTCTATCGCGAAGAGCTCGACAACTGGGACACGGCCTATTGGCCCCGCTACACGACCTACCAGACCCACCAGTCATCGGTCAACCGTCCGCTGACGATCAACAACGACCGCTATATGCAGGATGTGTCGTATATCCGGCTGAAAAACATCACAGTCGACTATACCTTCCCCGATCGCATCTGCAAGAGACTACACATCAAAGGGTTAAAAGTATGGGTGTCGGGCGAGAACCTATGGACCTATTCGCCCATGTTCGAACACTGCGACAACTACGATCCCGAAGTGATCAACGCCGGTGACTCGGATTTCCGCACCTCCGAAGGCGACGGTTACAGTTATCCGATGCTGCGTACCGTGACACTGGGAGTCAACCTTTCCTTCTAACCTGCAAAAAATACGAACGATGAAAAAGATATTCATGCTCTTGGCGAGCGTCGCGCTCTTCGGTTCCTGCGAGGATTTTCTCTCGAAGGAGGATCCCAACAAAATCGACGCGCCGAGCTATTTCCGCAACGAAACCGATCTGCAAACCTACGTCAACGGCTTTCTGCAAACGATGAGTCCTACCGCCGCCTCCGTGGCCACGGGCGACGCCCGTACCGACTGCCTGGCATGGCGCGGCGAATACCAGTTCCTCACGGACAACTTTGATGCCGACGACCAGTCGGGCTGGGGAACGAGCGATTGGGAGGATCTGCGCAACATCAACTATTTTCTCGACAACTTCCGACAGGCGGCCGTCAGCGAGACAACGCTCGCTCACTACGAGGGCGTCGCCCGTTTCTGGCGTGCCTATTTCTATTGGAACAAGGTCAAGACTTTCGGGGCAGTGCCCTGGTACGATTCGACGATCGATTCCAACGACCACGAGGCGCTTTACAAGCCTCGCGACAGTCGCGAATACGTGATGCGCAAGGTACTCGAAGACATCGAATTCGCCAGCACGTACTGCACATCGAGTTCGGCTCTGGAAGTCAACTCCGTGCAGATCACCCGATACGTCGCATTGGCACTCAAAGTCCGTATCTGCCTCTATGAAGGCACCTTCCGAAAATATCACGCGAACGATCCCTCGACAGGGAAACCATGGACGGCGGACGAAGCGGAGACCTATCTGCGTGCAGCCGTGAGCGCATGCAACGAACTGATGACCAGCAAAAAGTATTCGCTGGTCTCCGATCCGGCCAACGTTTCGACGCAGTACCGGAAGCTCTTCACGAGCGAATCCGTCTTCACGCAAGAGGTAATCTGGGCCCGCGTCTACAATGCCGAATTGAACGCGACACACAACCTCAACTCCAACTTCATCGTGCAACAGTACGGCAGCTACTCGCTGACCAAACAGTTCATCAATACCTATCTCAACCTCGACGGTTCGCGTTTCACCGACAAACCCGGCTATGAAAAGACCGCATTCATCGACGAGTTCGAGAATCGCGACTACCGCCTGATGCAAACCGTCCGCTACCCAGGCTACACTCGCAAGAACAACGGAACGGATACCCGCTATGCCCCCGATTTCGGCTACTGCGTGACAGGCTCCCAGCCGATCAAATGGGTGATCGACGACACGAGTCTCGACAGCAACACCTCGCCCTGCTCCACGTCGATCCCGATTATTCGTTACGCCGAAATCCTGCTGACCTACGCCGAAGCGAAATGCGAGTTGGACGAATTCGACGAAACAGTCTGGAACGAGACGATCAAACCTCTGCGCGAACGCGCCGGTGTCGACGGAACGATGCCTGCTACGGCCGATCCCTACATGATCGAATATTTCCTCGGCACCGTCACCGACAACGCATTGCTCGAAATTCGCCGCGAACGCGGCTGCGAATTGATATTGGAAAACGTCCGCTGGGACGATGATATGCGTTGGGGTATGGGCAAACTGGCCGAACGGCCCTGGTACGGCGTCTATGTAGGCGAGCTGGACAAAGCATACGATATGGACGGCGACGGGAAGGACGACGTCTGCTTCGTGCGCAAGGAGCCCGAACGCCCGCAGGCCGGCATCACCTATCGCGTGCTGGGCGACGATTTCTCGCTGACCGACGGCGACAGTGGTTACATCGAGTGCTACATCCGCATGACGCGCAAGTGGGACGATAAAAAATATGTGCGCCCCATACCGACGACAGCACTCAACGACAACCCCGCACTGGGACAGAACTACGGATGGGAAAAATAATAACGTACCAAACACCACGAATATCACCATGAAACGAATCAATAAATGGGCCTTGCTGCTGACCGCAAGTTATTGCGTACTGGCCGTCGGGTGCAAGGACGACGAAGGGAGTTACCTCGTTCGCGAAACCGATGTCATCCAGTTTTCGAGCAATCTGGCCTCTTCGCAGCGCATCACGCTGCGTTGCAACGGCGCATGGCGCTCGGTCGTACCCGAAGATGCCCAGTGGCTCTCGACGACTCCTTCGGAGGGCGTCGGTACGGGCGAATTCGAATGGATCACCGTTTCGGCCACGCACAACCGCTCGGCCGAACGCACAGCAACGCTCTACTTGGAATGCAACGGCGTACAATATCCGATTACGGTGACACAAGCCAACGGAGCGATCATCTACGGCACACCGACGCTTGACGGAAATCTCATCGAGGGCGAAGCGTCGGAAGCCAGCATCCGGTTCACCTACTCCAACGCCTACGGCGACGAGACAATTGCGGTGAAATGCACGCCCAGCGGCGACTGCGACGGGTTGTCGGTAGCCGGCACCTCGTTCGAACTGACCAACGGCGGCGCAACGCTGGCGCTCGACATCGAGGGTACGCCGACGAAACCCGGATACGCCACCTTCGCCGTGAGCGTCGACGATCAGCCGATCGGCGAGGTGCGCGCCAAGGTCTACTCCGTCAGCGAAATGCCCGTCGAAGGACTGCCCGTACAGTGGCGTTTCAGCGAAATCATGGGCGGCGATCCCGAAAAAACGGATCTGCAAAAGCGTCAGCCCGAGTGGACGACCGACAAACATACGCTCAACTCCGATGTCGGTTCGGCCACCATCACGGTCGTCGAAGCCGAAGGCAAAATCGCGGCAGCACTGAACTCATGGGGCTACAACAACGGCCATGCTTACATCAAAGGTCTCTATTACAACGACTATTGGCTGATGACCATTCCGGTCAAATACGTCGCTTCGGGCACCGTCCTCAATGCGAAAGGCTGCTTCGGCGGATCGGGTTCGGCCGCAGCGTTCTTCCTGCTCGAATACTCGGCAGACGGCCTGACATGGCATCAGGCCGACGGCGCGAAGACGGAGACCTTCACCATCAAGGAGAAGCCGGTCGAGGCCATCTATCACGTGCAGGCTTGCGACGTACCGAAATTCCCCGACGACGCGGCATGTTCGTTCGACTGCACGTTCCCCGTCGAAGTGGATATTCCCAACGGCAACCTCTACATCCGCTTGCGGGTCTCGGCCAACATCCGTATCACACAGAACAACACCATCACGACGGGCGGAGGAGGTTCGAACCGTCTGGCAAAGACATGGTCGGTTTCCGTAGTCGAGTAATCGAAAAACAACGAATAGCATGAAAAAACAGATCATTGCGACGCTGCTCCTATTAACGACGACGGCGTCGAACATCGGTTGTACGGACGATAGTCCGGCACAAATTACCTCGCTCAAACTCAATCGCACGGAACTTACACTCCAACCCGGCGAAACCTTTCAACTGGAAGCCACGACCCGACCTGCCGACGCCGGCGTACCAATCAAATGGAGCAGTTCCAACGAGGCGGTGGCGGCGGTCGACGAACGAGGACTCGTCACAGGCACAGGTTACGGCGCCGCCCTCGTCACGGCACGCTACGGCAGTTACTCGGCCAAATGTTCCGTGACGCTGAACGCAGAACAAGTTTGGGATCCTTCGCAGGCTCTCGCGGCTCCGCTCTCATCGGACATCGTTCACAGCAAGAACGTCCTGCTGTATGCACCCCGCCGCATTTTACAGGGTTTCGACATCCTCCCGAACGGCGAGATCTACTACTCACAGGTCGGCAGCAACGCCTACACGCTCAATATCTGTCGGGCAGCAGGCCCCAACCAGAACGCCCAGGACGAAGTGATGATCCTCAAACATTTCGGCCACGGCACGCAGATCGTCGCCGAGAAAGCCTCAGACGGAAAGACTTACATTTGGCTCAACAGCAATGCCTCGGTCGACGACAGCGGCGAATACGGCAACAACTGGTCGTTCTCGCGCGTGGAGTTTGTGCCCGGAACGAACGAAGCAGACGGCTATGCCGGCGATACCTTCTTCCTGAACAAGGAACAGCAGTACGATCAACAGGTGGCCGTCGATTTCGATGCACGCCGATTGCTGGTGGGTTCGCGTAAATCGGGCGTGCGCCATTTCTGGATTTTCGACCTCGACGAAGTGCTGGCCCTTCCACTCAAGGAGATGACCGTATCGGTCACCGTAGGCGGAGGTACGGGCGACGGCGAGAAGCAGACCGTCGAACGCAAGATCATGGGACACGATTTGAACGACTGCCGCGTGCTGGGCAATTTCTCGTTCTCCGCAGGTACAGACAAGGAGCACGACGTCTACTCCTATTCGCATCAGGGACACGAAATCAACGGCGACTACATCTATTTCTACGAAGGAAATGCCGTCGAGAATTCGGATGATCCCGGTACCTATCAATCGAAGGCCTATGTCACCGTGTTCAACTACAACGGCCGAATCGTCGTACCACGCACCGAGGTAGCCGCTATCGCCGATGTGAACGGACTGGCCTCCGAAGGCTTCACGCAAACGGGTTACGCCGAAGGCGAATGCATCAAAGTCAAGGAGGGCAAACTCTATCTGGGAATGGCATGCCGTGACGGATCGTCGAGCAACCGGTACGCCAACATTCTGGTATACGACTGCGTGAAAAAGCAGTGATTCCAAACCTGCATGGTGACGGCCGGCTCTGCGTGACGCAAAGCCGGCCGTCCACGTTTTTCGACCGGACCGAAGGCCCGAATGTATTCTTCTCCACCGTCGTTTCGCCCGACAGAATCGTCACGGAACCGCGAACACGAAAACTTTTCGGGCCAAACAATCCACCAAAGCATGCGATCACGAACGATGATCCCTCCGATCCCAACCATCCACTCGGCATGAAAAATACGCTTCCCTCTCTCCTCGTGCCTCCCACTCGGCATACACGCCGCACAGCAGGACTGCATCCGCGAATTGCTCCGCCGCGATCCCCGACCCGCGTGTCTTCATGGCCGTCCTCTATTCACTGGCGGCGATCACGCCCGATACCGAATTCGGGCTGTCGTTCTACGACTATTTCACCGAAGAGGAGCGGTTCGCCCTGTGGCGCGTGGCCAGCCTGCGGGAATACCTGCCCAAAATGAACTCGGCGCCCAGCCGCGGGCTGTC
>OGRI01002807.1_pt1 | contig 11815 bp, 9 predicted proteins | sample 1553391 | NCBI WGS metagenome assembly OGRI01 (sample SAMEA2580052, study PRJEB22360) | human gut metagenome | reverse complement strand
CACACGGCCTTCTACTAATCCATTAAAAATCTTATCAGCAGCAATATTAGCTCTGTCAGCTAATGCAAGCTCAGCTAACTGAGAAGCAGCTTCCTTTGAAAGGAAGTTGAATAAATACTGCATATTGCTCTTATGTTCTTCATATGTTGCAATATCTTCATCGCTCCATACTTTATCATTAACAGCCTTATCAATTAACTTATTTAAGATTGGCTTTGGAAGAGTAGCTGGGTCATTTAACGCACTCTCTTCGATGATTTCTCTTAACTTAGTAAGTTCTTCCGCTGACATATCATTTCTACTGATATACTGTGGGTTCATAGCTGCTATCTGCATAGCAATGTTAGTAAGTGCTTCTTTAACTGCATCTCCTGTAGCACCTTCTGCTGCAACAAGAACGCCAATTCTTCCACCACCGTGAACATATGAAGCAACACAGTCACCTGTAAGCTTTTCAAATCTTCTTAAAGAAAGCTTTTCACCGATTACGATAGTCTTTTCTTCAAGCTCAGACTTCATATCAAGAATTGCACATACATCTTCGCCATCTCCAGCCTTATCAACTGAAGCCTTAAGAGCCTTATCAGCTACGTTCTGAACAAACTCCTGGAATACAGCGTTCTTTGCAACGAAGTCTGTCTCTGAGTTAACTTCTACTACTACTGCTGTGTTGCCTTCTGATGCAACTCTTGTGATACCTTCTGCTGCGATTCTGCCGGCTTTCTTTTCTACCTTAGCTGCTCCGCTCTTTCTAAGAACATCAACAGCTGCTTCCATATCACCATCTGTCTCTGTAAGAGCCTTCTTACATTCCATCATACCTGCACCAGTAGACTCTCTAAGTTCTTTAACCATTGCTGCTGTAATTGCTGCCATTTTACTTTCCTCCAAATTATAATATTTTAAAATAATCTTAAAAAATGCTTCAACCTGAAACTACAGGCTGAAGCATACATAAACTTAAGTCAAACCTTAAATATTAAGCTTCCTCAGCTACTTCTTCTGCATCAGCGGCTACAGCTTCTTCACCCTGATTAGCTTCGATAACAGCGTCAGCCATCTTTGAAACGATTAAGTTAACAGCTCTGATAGCGTCATCGTTACCAGGAATAACATAATCTAATTCATCTGGATCACAGTTAGTATCAGCGATACCGATTAATGTGATACCAAGTGCGTGTGCTTCCTGAACGCAGATTCTTTCCTTCTTAGGATCTACGATAAAGATAGCATCTGGAATTCTCTTCATTTCCTTGATACCACCAAGGTTCTTTTCAAGCTTGTCCCATTCCTTCTTGATGTTTACAACTTCCTTCTTAGGAAGAACATCAAATGTACCATCTTCTGACATTCTTTCGATATCTTTTAATCTCTTAATTCTTGACTGGATAGTCTTGAAGTTTGTAAGCATACCACCTAACCATCTCTCGTTTACATAGAACTGTCCGCAACGCTCTGCTTCTGTTTTGATAGCATCCTGAGCCTGTTTCTTTGTTCCTACGAATAAGATGCTTCCACCGTCTGCTACGATATCAGCGATTGCATTGTAAGCATCGTCAACCATACCTACAGACTGCTGTAAGTCGATGATGTAGATACCGTTTCTCTCTGTGTAGATGTATGGAGCCATTTTAGGGTTCCATCTTCTTGTCTGATGTCCGAAATGTACGCCTGCTTCTAAAAGCTGTTTCATTGAAATAACGCTCATGTTTGTTCTCCTTTTTGGTTAATTTCTTCCGCCCGGTTCTTTTTCCTGGGGACCCAGCCTCACACCGCAGGGCACCATCCGCGGGAATCTCCGAACGTGTATATTTTTGCACGCGCAATAGATGCGCATGACTCGCAACTTCTGTAGTATAGCATACAAAAACCCTCCATGTAAAGAGGGTTTTTTGCAAATTTTTTATTATTTTTACAGTTTCTTCCAGGTTCTGATCTGCTTCTGACAAACTCAGTTTCCTGCACTTTACCGACACATGTTATAATGTCCATTATATCAGCGGACAATCAACCATGTATTCTTACAATTTTACTTATTTTGTGACAACACTTTCTTTTAATCTCTTTTCTTCTTCTGCAGTCAACTGTCGGCATTCGCCTTTTTTGAGATCATCCGGCAATGTCAATACTCCCATGGAAATTCGTTTCAGATAGACGACTTTCTTTCCTACTGCTTCTGTCATTCGCTTGACCTGATGGAATTTCCCCTCTTTGATCGTAAGCTGAATTTCTGATGACCATCCTGACGGGTACTGTTCCAGTTCTGTCTCTTCAACTTTTCTTGTACTGAGAATCTCCAGTTTTGCCGGCATTGTGGGATTTTTTTCTCCGATTTCCAGACCATCTGCGAAGCGCTGCACATCCTCTTTGGTCATACATCCGTCTGTAACCGCATAATAGGTCTTGTCCACATGTTTCTTTGGAGAAAGCAATTCATGCGCCAGTGCTCCGTCGTCTGTGATCAGAAGCAGTCCTTCCGTATCTTTGTCCAGTCTTCCCACCGGAAACAGGCCTTTTCTGTCTGATGCTACAAGTTCCATCACTGTTTTGTCCCGCTTATCTTCTGTGGCACTAACATACCCTGCCGGTTTGTGCAGAAGATAATAGACAAATTCCGGTGCCTGGGAAATTCTGTTTCCGTCCAGAACTACTTCATCCTCTTCACTGACCTTGATCTCCGATTTCTTTGCAGGCACACCGTTGACCTGGACTTTTCCTTTTTGAATAAATTTTTTTACCTCACTTCTGGTTCCTGCTCCTGCATCTGCCAGGAACTTGTCCAGACGAACTGCTTTCTTCATTCTTCTTCCTCGCCAGTTTCTACTATTTTCTTTATAAATTCCGGCTCTTTCGCTTTCAGTACAGCAAACTCTATTCCGTTTAGCGATTCTCCGGCAGACTCTGTACTGTTCAGAGCCACTTTCACACTCACCCCCGCCTCCGTTTCCAGCCATGCCGGACACTCCAATTCACGGATCAGGCTCTGGGCTAATTCTTCTTTCTGTTCAGGATCTGTGACATCCATTTCTTCTGCATTATATGTCACTGAATAATCGTACTGTTTCAGATTTTCTTTTTCCATAACAAAAGCATAACCTTTTTCTTTCAGGAAAACAAGTGTCCGCTTAAATGTCGGGAAAATATATCTTCCTACTTCTGCATAGGATTCCGGTGCAATATGCTCATCCATATCTGCATAGGAAGTAGCGTAAAGCTCCATCTGTCCACACGGGATTCCTATAAGTTCCTGCGGTGAGGCTTCTGCTATATCCTGTTTCAGCAGATCCAGCAGCTTCTGACTGTCAGATTTTTCCAATGTTACAGAGTACTGATCATCTAATTCATTTAAAGGATCTACTGTTATAAAAGACACTTTCTGTCTGTACTTTTCCAGAATATCATATTTATTATCTTTTAATGTTCCCTGCTCATAGCATGCTTCCAGCAGTCTGCCAAGCTGCTCCGCTGTCACTATATATTGTCTGGTAATATCGAAACCGCTCTTCTTTTTAAACTGAACTCCTATTTCTGTTCCGCTGCACTCCTTACTGTTCTGATAAGACGCAATTTCTTTTAACACTTCATAGATTTTATCTGACATTCCTGCATCTGTCCATCTGCCATAATTTCCGCCCATAAAATAAAAGAGTCTGTCCAGTTTATATGAACCAGAACTCACTTCCATCTGCGGTTCATTCACACTCTCAGTTCCTATCCACTCCAGATTCAGACTGATTCCCTCAGTTTTTGCCATTGTCGGAATTCTTGTATCATATCCGATGGCATCTGTGTGTAATATCCAGGCGCTGACAGCTACACATATTCCCAAAAGCAGAAGCTGCAGCTTATGTGCTGCCATTTTACGGAAATCCATTGCAAAAATAACCTGCAAAATTCCATAAAATACAACTGTCCCCAGCACAAGCCCGAATATCCACCAGCCAGTCCTGTTCTCTTCCGGTCCGATCAGCGCAAACATCGTTCCAATTGCCAGAGCAGCAGGGATTACGACCATAAACAAAAGGATTGGTTCCAGAAATCCGTAAACAAAAGATTTTCCTGTTTTCTCAGCTGGACGCTTTGTATATGCCAGATATGCACATACTGCCAGAACAATCAGAAGCAGTATCCCGCCCACTATAATGATCCAGAAATTCTTTTGTCCTGAATAAGTCCGCAATGCCACGGAAATAGATACAGGTGAAAGAAAAACAGATATCTTTTCTGCCATTCCCTCTTTAAGTCCCATATTCGTTCTGAAATACATCATTTCCAGCACCCATAAAAGAATGCCCAGTACCGGTCCGTAAAGGTAAACACAGCATAATGACAGAATACCTGCCAGAATATTTCCCGCAATTGCCAGTGCCAACACTGCTCCGAAATACAGCAGCAGATACATAAGCAAATGTTCCAGAAACATTTTCCCCGCTGCCGTGATCAGATGACTACCATGTCCTTTGCTGACTGCGATCGCCATTGTGATCAGTTCCATGATCACATATGGAACCAGATACAGCACCAGACCTCTGATTGCTTTTTCCCAAAAGAACCTGCTTCTTGTTACCGGAAGACTGTGATAAAAATCAATCTTATCTCTGGAAAAAAGATACCAGAATTCATTCAGGGCATTTACAACGGCCGCAAGCATTGTAACCAAAAAGCCTGGAACTATCAGATAGGAACAGATCATGGCAAAAGTCATCCTGTGGATTTCATCCGTCTGATTTCCGATCAGCATCAGTTCTGCTACCGGAAATGCAACCATAAACCCCAGTAACAACAGCACCAGAATCCAGGTACTGCCTTTTAAGCTGCTTCTTAATGATCTACCAGAAAATGTTTTTGACTTCATAGCCTGCCACCTCCGTTTCGCTGATAAATATCTCCTCCAGTGTCAATGGAATCACTTCGCAGAATATTGGATTCTGTGTCTGTACTTTCTGAAGTATTTCTTCTCTGGTCCCTCTTGCAGTAAGTATCAGAAGTGATCCCTGATGTTCTTTCTTTAAAACGTCCAATTCTTTCAAAAGTGCTTCTTCTTTTGTCTGATCCGGCAGTACACACTGGATCTTATGGATATGGAATTTCATGTCTTCCAGTTCTCTGGATAAAAGAATTCCTCCTTTGTGCAGGAATCCTACATGGTCACACACGTCCTCCAGTTCTCTCATATTATGAGATGCGATCACCGGGGTAAAATCCCGATTCATGATTTCAGACACAAACAGACTCTTTACTGCCTGACGCATGACCGGATCAAGTCCATCGAACGTTTCATCGCATAACAGATATTTTGTCCCTGCACTGATTCCCATAATGACCAGAAGCTGTTTCTTCATTCCCTTGCTGTAGGAACTGATCCTGCGTTTCTCATCCAGATGAAACTGGTCCATTAATTTACTGTAACGGTCAGTCATAAAGTCCGGATAATATTCTCTGTAGAAATCTTTCAGATCTGCTGCCGTATATCCCTGTGGAAAATATCCACCGTCTGAAATGTAAAATATCTGCTGTTTTATCTTTTCATTCTCATAGACCGGTTCCTGATCCACCAGGATTTCTCCTTCGTCCGGCTTTATCACTCCGGCAGCCATTCGAAGCAGCGTGCTCTTTCCTGCACCGTTGGTCCCTACCAGTCCGAAAATCTGGCGTTCACCGATTTCCATTAATACATGGTCAATGGCATGGATCTCTCCGAAAGCTTTACTGCAGTTTCTGATCTCTATCATGATTCGTCCTCCTTTTCAAAGATTTCCGCAAGCATTTTCTCCAGTTCCTCTCTGTTGAATCCTGTGTTTCTGCCTTTCTGTATCAGTGCTGTGAATTCTTTTCGGTAGCTCTCTCTGTTTATCTTCTGTACCTGAGAGCTGTCTGCTACGAAATTTCCTCTGCCTTTTACAGGATAGATCAGTCCCAGTTTCTCCAGCTCCATATATGCACGCTGGATCGTGTTGGGATTGACGGACAGTTCTGTGGCAAGCTGCCTTACTGACGGCATCTGCGATCCCGGCGGCAGGACACCGTTCAGGATTAGGATCTGAAATTTATCTGTAACCTGTTCATAGATTGGACGCCTGTCCTGATAATCCAAAACAATCACTGGTGATTCCTCCTTTCTGTTACGTGTTTCATGATGTGTTGTTTTATTTTATGTGTGTACTTAGTGTATTAGTTGTATTGATACATTCATAATACAGAATACTGTTGTATCTGTCAAGTACTTAATAGCTAAATACTTATTTGTCAAACAGATATTCTCTGTTTAATTCAGTAAAAGGTTATTTCCGAATCCTAATCAAACTGTTAGGTTTTACTCTTTCCAGTACATCTAAATTTCCGTATACTGATTATTTTCTTTTTGCCTTAACATAATCTTTTTTCTAATAACAAAGACACCTGCATGTGTACTGTCATTCCACAATTGCAGATGTCTTTATCTTGTCTCTATTTTTATATCATTCTTTTCTTTTTTCTTATACTGCACATCTTTTCGAAATGGGTAAGGCAATATACCACACTGATCAACAGAATCAGATAGATTAATATGAGAATCTGTACCCCATATTTCATGGAATACAAATCCAGTGCATATTCTGAGATAAGCAGTGACCAGATGTTTGCTCCCATATGGAGCAGCATACTGCTGTAAATATTTCCACTCATTTCCAGTATCCATGCAAATGCAGTTCCGAGGATACTTGCGTAAATTCCCTGTACGATATTTCCGTGATAGATACCAAATATCAGCCCGGAAATCACTGCTGCCACCGGCATCTTCAGCCAGTCACGCAGACGCAGATAGATTAACCAGCGGAAGATCATTTCCTCCGCCGCAGGTGCAATAATTCCCATCCAGAAAATCATCATAAGAAGTGATTTTCCTTCTGTAATTCTGGTCATGCTTTCCTGGTAGGCACTGCTGTTGATAAATGACTGAAGAATTGCCATCAGGAAATTTCCATACTGTGCAAGTCCGGCTCCTGCCAGAAGCAGAAGAATTATTTCCAGTAAGGAAAGTGGTACTTTTTTCTGTGCCGGGATCAGACCGCCGGCAATTCTTCTGACTTTATCTCTTCGATAAAAATACAATGCCGGGATCATAGCCAGGATTCCTGTTAAGCCTGTGAGAAAAATCGTGTAATTATAGTATGTCTCTGCCGAATTTTCTGCTGTTCTTGCAAATACTGCCAACGCAGTCCCTGCAACGATTTGCGAAATCCCAAAATGGATTCCTGCCGGATATCCTGCCCTCCAGATTTTAGAAACAATATTTTGTTTTCGCAGAGGGCTCAGGCGAAAAAATCTACGATTCCTTCTGCAGAATCAACGATTTTCAGAGGTTTTGCCTGTTTAAGCTCTTCTTCAGTTCCATATCCGAAAGAAACTGCAATACATTCCAGGCCAGCTTTGCGTGCTCCGTATACATCATGTTCTTTATCTCCAACCATAATAACCTGATCTCTGTGTTTGTCCATATTCAGACGTTTCAGAACATCTTCGATCACTTCTGTCTTGTTTGTTCTTCGACCATTCAATTCGCTTCCGCCGATTTCTGTGAAGTACCGGGTAAGTCCAAAATGATCCAGGATCTGTCTCACATATACTTCCGGTTTAGAGGATGCTACTGCGAGAATATATCCTTTCTTCTCCAACTGTGCCAGCATGTTCTCAATTCCCGGATATACGGCATTTTCAAAGATTCCTGTCACAGAATAGCGTTCTCTGTAAATTTCCACCGCCTGTTTTGCGGTTGCCTCATCAATCTGTGCATATTGCATAAACATCTCCATAAGCGGCGGTCCTATGAAAACCTTCAGTTTCTCAAGGTCTGGTTCAGGCTTGCCGATTCTCTCCAGTGCATATTGAACAGACTTGGTGATACCCTCTCCGGATTCTGTTAATGTTCCATCTAAATCAAACAAAATTACTTTGTACATAGGTTCCTCCTGTCTCAGAAAAATTGATATAATATGATAGATTATATCATTGTTTTCCTGAAGCGTCTATGCAGAAAAAATCCAGGGATCCATTTTTATCAGCTTTCCACCTTGAGAAATAACCAACAATTCTATTTCTTTTACATTTTTATCTTCTGTCTCCGGTATGATCCTGTCTCCTTCCCAATGCCAGGGACATTCTGTTTTGTTAAGCCGAAAAGAAAGAATCTGAACAGAGCCCCGGGATATTATCTGAATTCGCGGGGTATGGAAACTATCTGTATTTTGTGTGCAATGAAACTTAACAGCTTCATCTTTTACATGCGTGTATTCAACAGTATCCCACTGGTTTTCTTTATTCTGAAACACTTTGGAATTACCTGTATTCTTGTTTTCTTTTTCTGTTTTCTTTGCTTTATTTTGTTTCTTCTTATTTTTCTTTTTTGACGGCTTAGGAGTTGGGGGCTGAGTTGATTTGGGTGTTTTTGTCGGCTTCGGATTTTTCGCAGGTTTAGGTGTTGGTACAGGTATTGATGTTGAGGTGGGTTTTTCTGATATCTTAACAGCGGATTCATTATCCGTCCGGGATGTTATCTGCATATTGTTATCTGTCTGAGGTTGAGCGTTCCATGCAGAATTATTATTCCGGGCATTATTACTCTGAACGTTATTATTCTGGGCATTATTATTCTGAGAATTATTATCCCACTGAGAATTATTGTTCCATTGACTGCTGTTATTCCAGTCAGTGTTATTCTGCTGTACACCATTCCATTGCTGTATATTATCCTGTGTCCCGTTTCCTGTATCAGAATCATACTGATATCCATTGTCCTGCGTCTGATCGTTCTGTGCAGGAGTTTCTGATGTGTTGTCTCCAGTCTGCCGGTTATTTTCCCACGTATTCTCCCAACTGCTCTGATTCCACTGCTGTTCCTCATGCCATTGCCAGCTGCTGTTTTCTCCATTTCCTACATCAATATCAAAACCTCCCATCTGCATGGCAGAGATAGTCGAAGTCAGACACAGACATAAACATACAAATGTCACAATCCAGAGTCTGTTATGATTTTTCTTCACTCTTAGTCATCTCCTTTTCCCACAATCTCAGATTTCTGCTGACTGTATCGTCTAGCATTGTTTCTTTCAACTTATATTCTGTCCATAGTGCCTGACCGGCTTCCTTTTGCCCGGTACGGAACAGGAACATTCCATATTCACCGTATCCGGCTCTGTAAGTTTCATCATAAAGAAGCATTTGCTCATAGTAGAATCCTGCATTTTCATAATTTTCCCGATACTCACTGTTTACAGCCAGAAGCTGCAAAATCTTTCGGGACTCTTCTTTTTCTGTGCATTGTTTTTGTAATTTCCGCAGTCCGGTATCTGCCTGTTCACAAATTTTTTCCCTGTCCGCTTTACTGCCGTTTTGAAATTCTTCCTGATAATAAAGGTCTGTAATATCAGTTAGCTCTTCATAAAAATCAAATGTTTTGGAGCCGGATACCAGATCAGAACTAAACAGAAGAAAAACAGTTATTACTGCAAAAACAATACTGCTCCCTGCCAAAACCAACATGTTTTTAATTTTACTCTGATTTTGTCTCTTCTGGATTCTGCTTAGTTTTTTCTGTACAGTCTTCATATTTTGATAACGCATTTCCGGTTTCTTCATGCAGCATCTGAAAATAAGCCAGAATAATGACATGTTCCGGATGAATAACAGACAATCTGTTTTTCCACATAAGGCAGATAATGTTTTTCCAAATGTATAAATATCTGTTGCTGCATTTATCTTTCCCTCATATTGTTCCGGCGCAGCAAAACCGGCAGTGCCTGTACATACTTTATGGTGATATTTATATCCGTTTACAGCACCGCCCAGATCGATCAGATATAATCTTCCATTCTCACCCAGCATCAGATTGTCAGGCTTCAGATCTCCATAATAAACCGGTGGTTTCCGACCATGAAAATAGGAGAATACATCTGAAATCTCCATTCCATATTTAACGATTTCATTTATGGAAAAATGTTTTCCGCCTCTTAAATACTCACCCAGAGATTTTCCCCTGACATATTCCATAACAAGGTAACATTTTCGGTTATCTTCTATGTAATCTATCATCTTTGGCAAAGACGGATGCGAAAGTTTCAAAAGCATACGGGCTTCACTTTTGTCGGATACCGGTATTTCTTTTACCGCCCACAAAACGCCCAGTTCCAGGTCTCTGGCAAGGTAAACTTTCCCTCCGCCGCCTTTTCCAACAGGATCCAGAATACAGTAACGCCCTTTTAATACAGTTCCAGATAAATTCACTGGTTCACCTCCTGTTCAATTGTCAAACAGATAAAATCATCAGATTCGCTACTTGCTCATAACCGAATAACTGCTCCGCAGTTTATCTGAGCCAAGCAGATATTCACAATTCGTTTAAAATAAAAATGGAAAATGTGATGAAAGAATTTCATCACGTATAGATTAGATAAATACATAATAGCACATTTCGTTCTTTTTGAAAAGCCCCATTTACAATATATGTAAACAGGGCTTAGTATACCAACAAGTTGATTTATTGATGAATCTTATTTTTACATTCTGTCCGGTGCAGAAAATCCAAGAAGATCGATACATGTCTCCAGAACTTTCTTAGTGAGTTTCAGCAACTGGATGAAGGAAGCTTTCTGTGCTTCGTTCTCTTCGCTGAGGATCTTTGTCTCATGATAGAAGCTGTTGAATGCATTGGATACTTCGTAAATATATGCACAGATCTTATGCGGTGCTTTTTCTTCAAAGGCGTTCTCTACGGTTGCACCAAAACCTGTCAGCTGAAGCATCAGGTTCTTCTGGCTGTCGTTTACAGGATCAAGGATTGTACCTGCTTCAAGGTTGCCGCCCTCTTCTGCAAAACGGTTCAGAATAGATTTGATACGAACGATTGTATAAAGAATATACGGACCTGTATTTCCTTCAAATGATGTAAATCTGTCAATATCAAAAATGTAATCCTTGGTAGCCTGATTGGAAAGGTCACCGTATTTGATTGCGGAAAGCCCTACGATCTCTGCAGTTTCTTTCGCATCTTTATCTTTCACGCTGCGATTCTCAACAATCTTGGTAAACATCTCTTCGTTGATGTCTTTAATGAGAGTTTCCAGACGCATAACGCCGCCCTCTCTTGTCTTGAACGGTTTTCCGTCTTTTCCGTTCATGGTTCCGAATCCAAGGAAAGAAAGCTTTGTATCATCTTTTACAAGCCCGGTCTTTCTTGCACAGCGGAATACCTGGATAAAGTGAAGTTCCTGACGTTTGTCTACCACATACAAGATCTCATCCGGGTTAAATAATTTCATTCGCTCTACGATTGTTGCAAGGTCTGTAGTTGTATAAAGAGAAGCTCCGTCTGATTTCAGAAGCATACATGGAGGAATCTCTTTTGTGTCGTTCTCTTCTTTTACATCTACTACAAGTGCGCCCTGATCTACATAGGCAAATCCCTTTTCTTTCATCTCCTCAACCATTCCAGGAATATATGGCTGTGCATCGGATTCCTTTTTCCAGAGATCAAAAGACACATTTAATTTGTCATAGTTGCGCTTCAGGTCTGTAACGGATACGTTCATAATATGGTTCCAGAGAGCCATGTATCCCGGTTTGCCCTGCTGAAGAAGATGAGTTGCTTCCAGAGCTTCGTTTCTGTACGCTTCATCCTCTTTGGACTTGCCGCTTGCGCATGGATAGATCTCTTCCAGCTCGCTGATCGTAAATGGTGCTTCCTCCGGATACTCTCCTGTGTAAGAATCATCAAAATAAACCAGCTCCGGTTTTCTGTGTTTCAGTTCTGTAATGATCAGTCCCATCTGAAGACCCCAGT
>OGRI01002779.1_pt1 | contig 11919 bp, 11 predicted proteins | sample 1553391 | NCBI WGS metagenome assembly OGRI01 (sample SAMEA2580052, study PRJEB22360) | human gut metagenome | reverse complement strand
TTATGCGTGAGGGCTCTCCCGAACGCATTAGTCGCAGTTAGCGATTAGTTCATCGTAGCGTTGCGCCGGCGAGTGAGTAATAACCATTGTCCGAATGCGTCCGCCTTAAATAACTTTTCACTCACCAACCAACAAAGCACAGGTTCATCACGAACCTGTGCTCCTATGATACTCTCCTGTCAGCTTCTCCAGCATTTCATCCGCCTTCCCTGGTCTTATGCTGACCTCCTTTTTCTGCGCAAACTCATCCAGTGCCTTTTTTAAAGTATCCTTCACTTCATCCGATACATTCAGCTCCTTCAGCCTGTTCTCATACTCCTGCGGCTTCTTCACGCTGCGATAAGCAAGCAGATAGCAAACCAGCTCCTTAGGATCGCTCTGGGTAAGAAACGCCTCCCAGAAACACTCCATTGCTTTCTCCATCTGAAAAAGATAGCTGTACGCACATCCAAGGTTATGCCACACACTCATGGTCAGCCCTGGTCTTATCTGCTCCAGCCCTTCTTTTTTCAGAAGCTGCTGATACACCTTGATGGCACTTACATACATCTTATTCGCTACCAGGGCATCCCCTTTTCTCTTTTTTCGAAGAAGAGGTGCCTCCTGATCCAGCTTGGCAAGCTTTACATTCAATGCCTTCAGCTCATCGTAAGTAAGATAATTGATCTCCTTAAATACCGGATAAAGCACATCCTCCGCGCTGGCAAATTTACCAAGATGAGGACGTAGCTTGGCTGCCAGCCTTGGCAGATCCAGTTCCTCGCTGATCCAGGTACAGAGATTTTCATTTATAACAGAAGAATCCACCAGATAAAGATTGTGGTACAGAAAGTAGCAAAGCTCCTCCAGTGAGTAAATATTGGTATTGATACTCTCCACAAAAAACGGCTTGTCCGCCTTTTTTGTCTGACATAAAATATAACCGCTCATTTCCAGCCTCCTTTACCACTCTACCAGTTCGTCCCAGACCTTGCCGCTGGAAGGGAACATTTCTCCAAATCCAAGATCTTTTACAACAACGCGGCATTTCTTCTGTGACACATATGCAAGGGCCAGAGACAGTCTTGTAGTCTTATTGGGACGCTCAGGAAGTCCGGGCAGTCCCATAATTACTTTCTTCTTGTGCTTCTCGCCGAAGGTTCCAACAACAAAAACAAGCTCTGTTATATCATCCAGGATCAGCTCGCATCCAGCTTTACACTCATACCAGTTCTTACCAGCCTCAATAAGCGGGTAATACGCCGGTGCACCCATCACCCGCATTTCCATTCCCACATCTTTCAGCACAAGAGCAGGACTCATATAACGGTACCCCTTCAGGATCTTATCCTCAAGGCGCTCCTTTCCAGCTGCACATGCACCTTTTGCAAAAAGATTATTTCCATAATAAACCTTTCTTCGCTGCATGCAAAGGCTTCCAATGGACATTTTCGCCCAATCCGGGCTAAATCCATATCCTGTGATCTGAATGCTGGAAAAAAGACCGGTTCCAAGAGTCTCCTTAATAAAATCACGGAAAGCCTCATCTCTGGCTTCCACAGCCTTCTCTCCCTCTTCCTCAGGGGCTGTAAGAGATGGGAGGACCGTCTTCTTCGGCTCCTCAAGGCGTACCAGCACTGGCCTTGTGCTGCTGTCCATAGTCAGCTGCTGAAACTTCACTTCATCCTGGTGAAAAGAATACCAGCCGATACTCCGGTTCCAGGTCTCTCTTTTCTGGGTAAGGGAATAATAATAAAAGCTCTCTCCATGGTCTATCAGCATGTACTGATTCTTCGAAAAACCAATGGCCTGGCAGGCTTTTTCCATATTTTTCACCTGGGGGTCCTCAAGCTCAGGACTTGTGATCACCAGACATTTTGTGTTTTTTACAAGATCTGCAACTCCCAGAAATTTCAGCATACCCTTCAGAAAAACCTGAAGCAGCTCCCATGGCTCCACCTGCTCTCCCAGAATCTGCACACTGTCTTCTTTCTTACAGATTCCATACAGGTCATCCACCATCTGTCCCCCTTTTTCCCGGGCAAAATAAACTGCCTCAAGACCAATGGTGTACTCTTTATGCTCTCCGCGCCTGCAAATACAGGTAGGTGCTTCAAACTCCTGAGCACCAACCTTCATGGACACAGAGCAGGGCTCCTCCCCTTTCCGGTCATAATAGCAGATCTGGGAATAATCTTTTCCAAAATCAATTCCTATGATCAAATCACGAATTTCATTCATATATTCAGTCCTCTTCTGTAATGACAAACATTTCTTTTACATACTGTTCCTGGCGGAAATACTGCTTCAGTCCCTGTTTCACCTCATGATGCTTGTCCAGTTTCCGCGCAGACAAAATCTGATTAATCATCTGGTACTTGCTGAATGGTGTACCTTCCACCTTACTCATTCCAAGTACCCGCTCTGGCGTTCTTTTGGTCTGTCCATTACATTCCTCTGAAAAATAATAATGCAAAATTTCCCCGTAAAACATGGTAAACGGCTTGGTAAAAATACCCTCATATACATTCTTAAGAGGCTCTGTCTTATATTCCAGCGCACGTCCAAGTCCGGTATCCAAAGCATATACAAGGGTTACCTTCGCCTCCGGGCTGGTGTGATATTCCACACATGTTTTATCATCCATCTGATACAGGCTCAGAATTTCCGGTGGAAGTCTGTGGAAGAAAGAAAATACCATTTCTTTGTCCATGCACATTTTCAGAAGCTCTTTTTCTATGGTAAGAAGAGCCTCTTTTCTGCTCTTTTCCCTGGAAAGCTCTTTAAACAAAGCCAGATAGCAGACTTCATTTACCATCCATTTCTGCATATATGCATTCAACAGACAGTTTTTCACAAAAGGACTCATGGTGTATTCTTTTACAAAAATGCCATAGGAAACATGGGTCAGATATCCGCTTACGATCCACTCCCTTCCGGAATGGCGAATGTAGGATTCCAGAACATGCTCTCCCTCCTTGCGGTAATCCGTGGTAAACATAAGAAGCTGAAGGATTTTTTCCTCCAGATCATAGGTATCCATTTCAAATCCCACAGCACTTTTCCAGATGGAAAACATTTCATCCACAGGTCCAAAACGATATTTCATAAGATATGTGAGGATCACCTCATCATAAAATCCATTTCTGTAAACATCAGATGCCAAAGCCAGAAGTTCCTCATCTTCCAGCATGTCGCAGCGCACGATCATGCGGCTCACCAGTTTCAGAAGGCTTCGCATGTCCACGCCCTCATAGCCGAATTCCTCCACAATGGCCTGTGCCTGGGAAAAAAGGCCGCGGCTTATAAGGACCACCAGAAGCTTCTGCCTGTCCACACGGGCGTATTCCCGATAATCCATCTGCTTTAAATATTGATCCAGATCTTCGCCAAATACATGCTCTGCATAATAATCCAGAATCCTGCGACGTACCTTCTGCTTATACTCCATGCAAAAAGCATCGGATTTGACCAGTCTTTGAAAAATATCCAGATTATCTTTGTCCAGTTCATGGCTTTCGCAATAATGAAGAAGCACACCTGGCTCGTCCACGCCAAGGGCAAGAACTTTTCTCACTGCCCCATCCTCATCCATGGTCTTCTTCAAGCTGTAATCTACAGTAGCACTGTATCTGCGCTGCTTGTCATCCTGAAAAAGGATAGCAGCATCTTCTGTATAAATTCTTGGATAAGCTACGCCCTGAACACAGGTATAAGTCTCCTCTGATTCCATCTGACTGTGACGAACGATCACATAGCGGACTTTTTTATCATCAAAATAAAGGCGGTGGGTAAACATTTTCTGCGCAATGGAATCTGCCGCCTCTTTTGTGCGAGGCTCCATCAGAAACTCCTGATATAAGACAGCATAGCTCTCATTCATTTTGCCCTCAGCCAGTTTTTTCCTGGCGAAATCCCGCATACCTGACATATAGCGCTGGTATGCTGCCGGCTCTTTTTCCTTATTTGCAATAATGCAGGAATAAATAAATGCCCGCTTGGAATCTCCAAGGGAATCGCTGTTGTAAGTAAAATACATGAGAAGAGCCTTTGGAAGCTCAATCCGTCTGGAAGTGTCCATAGTCTCCACATAATACTCATAAAGTCTTGTAAGACGCAGCCCATGCTCCACTGCCAGGGAAAACCAGCGGAAATATTCGGTCTTTCTTGGGTTTCCCTTCATCACATATTTGCAGATGGCTTCCAGGGTATCCTCTGAAGAATACTGTTCATAGCCCTTTGCCAATGCCTGATAAATACTTTCGTTATAATCTTTCTCATATCCGGAAAGATATGCAAGGCGCATTACCAGCTCCTCTGTAAGAAGGTTTCTTCTTGCCGCGAAGCGGAATACCTGCCCCCAGAAGCTGTTCAGCCTGTGAAGAAGAGTCATGTCCTTGCAGATGATCTTCCATGCTTCCAGATAGAGGAACGGACTCCTGCAGCCCTTGCCAAACTGCTCTTCCAGCACAAATAATGCCTTGGACGGAGTCTCCTTGTATGCAGGATCCAGCTTCAGCAGGATCCATAAAAGCGGAAAACTGTCACTTTTTTGCATGTAAAAATTGCGGATTCTGGACAGGGCGTGAACCTTGTCCTTATATAAACCGGTAAGCGTGCACAGATACAGATAAATTCCAGCAAACTCCAGATCATCTCTTGTATAGGATTTATCCTGATAGCTTTCCAGAAGAACTCTTGCTTCCTCATGATGGTTCTCCATGTAAAGAAGAAAGGCCTCATACATCTGGTATTCCGGATAATCACATCCGGACTGGTGAAGCTGGTTCAGAATATAGTGGCTGCTTGCACTCCAGGTGGAAAAATCCATCCAGCTGTTGACCCCTGGATTCTCCTTTCCCGCAAGACAGCTTGCCACAGCAGTCTCATAGCACAAGTAGGCCAGACAGTCTTTTTGAAGATCCAGTTTACTCTTCTCCTGAGTCAGACGGATATCTACATCCAGTTTACCACTTGTGGATGCAACAACGGTATAAGTAATCTCCTGATAAGGGCTTTTTACTATAATTTTGCCAAACTGATTGCCTTGTCTTAATTTCTCCTTGTGTACCAGATATTCCACTTCATAATGGCTGCCAATAAAATCTTCGTCTGTTACCACCTTGCGGGGAACTTCCAGAAACTCTCCAACAGCTTCCACATCAAGGCGCAGATGCCCCCATCCGCTTCTCTGAATATAAAAAGATTCTTTCAAAGAGTCTTTCAACTCATAGTATTCTTTGCCCACCTCTCTGGCACTTATGGTTACTTTTTCCTTCTTGCCTGCGGCAATGAGAAATTCTTCCAGATGCTGATATGTCACCGGCTGTCTGGACAGACCATAATAAAGTGTCTGGATCTTTTGATCCTCATTTTCCAGAATTCTGGTGAAGCTGGCATCTTTAAAAATACGGAATGCCTCTTTAAAATCATCCCGGGCAACTTTTACAAATTCGTCCAGATTCCCTACCACACCTGAAAAACTGCGTATTTCCTCTTTTTCGATCTCAATTTCAAAAGGAAGACGGGCCTCTCCAATATTTGTAGTAAAGCACAGCCATCCCTTCAGGTTTTCTCCGGGAGCAAGTCCTACCGTATCAATTCCAAGCGGGAGACGCACAGTAGTTCCTGAAATATGGTCCATTCCCGGTACCACCCGGCGGCTGGAGGAAGTAACATAACCGCGGATCTTCTGATTATCCTCTGTTCCAACGTACACTTCCCCTCTCTTCGTCTCCCCTGCTTTCATGGTCAGGGAAATCTTCTCCTTGGAAAAAAGGAGCTGGGGCTGTTCATATTCAAACTTTCCGTTTAAAAGCTGTTCGATCTTTTTTTTCAAAATCATTCACCTTACGTCTTTCGTGTTCTTGTTACTGTCCACAAACTTCACAGCAACACGCTTCTCAGAACATTGCTGCGGAACAGTAATCCTGTTACTCGCTGTCACTGCCTCTTTCGAACCAGAGCCTTTTTCAAACACGCTCCAGGCAGTTACTCTGACATTATTATAATGATTTTCACCCTTTATTTCAATGTAAAATATAAAAAGAATCCTGCCACGATTTTTTCGCAGTAAAAAAAAGGCAGCCAGGCACTTAAAGCCTGTATTTTTCATAGACTATATAGAAATCCCCTTTGAGGTAGCGATTTGAAGACATTTTTGAAACCTTTGACAATGGCCGAGGAGCAGTATTATCTTCAGCAGTACCAAAGGGGCGATATGGAAGCAAAAAATATTCTCATAGAACGTAACCTGCGGCTTGTTGCCCATGTAGTAAAAAAATATCAGGGAACAGATGTAGAACTGGACGATCTGATTTCCATTGGCACCATTGGATTAATGAAAGCCATCTCCACATTTGATTCCACAAAAGCAGCCCGGCTGTCCACATATGCTGGAAAGTGTATCAACAATGAACTGCTTATGTTATTCCGCTCCCGCAAGAAGCATTCCCGGGAAATCTCGCTGTATGAACCCATTGGTACAGACAAAGAAGGCAATGAGATCAGTCTTCTGGATGTAATGGAAGGACCGGCAGTGGACGTTGTGGAAGAGTATTCCACCAGAGAAGATATCCGTCATGTACTGGATTCCATGAAGTCTGTACTGTCTTCCAAAGAATATGAGGTGATCTGCTGCCGTTTCGGTCTCTTTGGGCAAAAGGAACAGACGCAGCGGGAAATCGCCAGGCACCTTCACATCAGCCGCTCCTATGTATCCAGAATTGAAAAAAACGCCCTGCAAAAATTGCGGACGCTTTTTCCTGAAAACGGGTAAAACACGCTCTGCGAGTTTTACCTCTATGATTATTTGTTACTGTTCATTCCGTGACCAGTAACGATTATTTTTCTGAATTACTCTCAGACTTATGCTTCACTACGGCGGAGGATATCATAAACCTCTGCCTCACCGCCAAGATCTACAAACAGCTTCTGCTGCGGATGGGGAGCGCTTTCTACGGAATTGCCCTCCTCATCATAGATAGCTTTTACAGGAACCAGAAGATTGGTTCCATCCGGTTTCATGATCTCGATCATCTCTCCTACTGTAAACTTGTTTCTCTGTGTAATCTGCACATAGCCTCTCTCATCTACAGCTTCTGCAAATCCCAGATACGTATACCCCTTCTCATAGGTATTATTGTCATAGATCTGTGCTTCCTCGCTTGGTTTGCCATAAAAGAAGCCAGTTGTAAATTTACGGTAAGTGCAGCCTGCGATCTGCTCCTGATACCAGGACATGTTTGCCTGATATTTGGCCGGATCTTCCAGATAATCATCAATAGCCTTGCGGTAAGTACGTGCGACAGTTGCTACATAAAGAGCTGTCTTCATACGACCCTCGATCTTCAAACTGTCGATTCCGCTTGTGAGAATGTCATCCATGTGCTCGATCATGCAAAGATCCTTGGAATTGAAAATGTAAGTACCACGCTCATTCTCATAAACCGGCATATACTCTCCGGGTCTCGACTCTTCCACAATGGAATATTTCCAACGGCACGGATGTGTGCAGGATCCCTGATTGGCATCTCTTCCTACCAGGAAATTGCTGAGAAGACAGCGTCCGGAATAGGAAATACACATCGCTCCGTGAATGAAAGTCTCAATCTCCATATCATCTGGAATATTGGCACGGATCTGGCGAATCTCTTCTAAAGAAAGCTCACGGGCAGTTACCACACGCTTCGCTCCAAGCTTATACCAAAAGCGATAGGTTTCGTAATTAGTGTTATTTGCCTGGGTACTGATATGACGCTCAATCTCCGGACAGATTTCCTTGGCATAGGTAAAAATACCAGGATCAGCGATGATCAAGGCGTCCGGTTTTAATTCCTTAAGCTCTTTCAAGTACTCTCTTACACCAGCCAGATCATAGTTATGCGCAAGAATATTCACTGTCACATAGACTTTTACACCATGCTCATGGGCAAATGCAATTCCCTGCGCCATCTCTTCTTTTGAAAAATTGCGGGCCTTGGCACGAAGCCCAAAAGCCTCTCCTCCGATATAAACAGCGTCTGCTCCGAAAACCGTGGCAATCTTCAGAACCTCAAGACTGCTTGCCGGAACTAATAATTCTGGTTTACGCATATGACTCCTCTTTCTTTACACTGATGGAGGCTCCGTCTCCTAACGGAAGGATGGAGGTCTCCAGCAGCGGATTGTGCTTCAGTTCATAGAGATACTGACGCATACGCTTATAAATGGTACGATTGCGTCTCTCTACAAGATAATGGGATTCGATAATGTCCCCTTCTTGAAGAACATTATCAGAAACAAGAACGCTGCCCTTATGCATTAATCGAAGCACATCCGGCAGCCAGTTCATATACTGCCCCTTGGCAGCATCCATAAAAATAAGATCATAAGTTCCAGTAAGTTCTTTCAGGATCTCTCCTGCATCCCCGGTAAGGAACTCTATCTGGGATTCCCTTCCTGCCTTCCTGAAATTCTCTCTGGCAATTGGGATCCTTTTTTCATAATTCTCAATTGTTGTTATTTTCAGATTCTCAGGTCCGTATTCGCACATCAGCAGAGTGGAAAAACCTACTGCCGTTCCAACCTCCAGTATTTTCATTGGCCGGGTTGCTGCAAGAAACATTTTCAGAAAGCTCTGCATTTCCTTGCGGATAATGGGAACCTTTCCTGCAAGTGCTTTTTTTTCCAGTTCTTCCAGAAAAGGAGTATTCCCCATATCAAGAGAATTGATGTAAGTGCGCATTCTCTCCTCCACGATCACTGTCCGGACTCTCCTTCCCCTGCAGTTCCATCAGCTGCCTGAGTATCCGCTGTACCGTCTGCACTCTGGGTATCAGCCGTATCAGTTCCTGCATCTGTAGTCTGAGTATCTGTCTGGGCCGCTGTATCAGCTGCTGCGGCAGTATCCTGCGTAACACCAGTCTGCTCCTCATCACCAGCAAGAATCCCCATAATACGTGTAGGAGTGTAAGCTGTACTTAACAGATAAGTTCCAGCCTGCATCTGTCCCTTATATGTAGAAAGTTTCTCCTGTGCAAAGAACACCAGACTGTCATCGATCAGTCCCTTGCTTTTCAGGATCTTGGCTACCTCATAAGTGGATGAGCCTTCCGGAATCACAACTGTCACTTCCTGGCCTGCTCCCGGGCTGACTGCCTGCTGGTTAAAAACATTGTAGCCAAACTGATAGGCCGACTTGCCGATCCAGAAAATCAGCACTGCAACACAGACGTAAAAAACAGTACGGAAAATTCCACCAGCTACAAAAAGCCCTGCTTTTCCCACCTGATCTCTTGTATTACCCATGTTTCCTCCTTATAACTCAGGAATGTCCAGATCGATTCCCTCTGTAAGTGTCCTGCATATCTTCTGCATAAGTTTACAAAGAGTAAGCTCAGCATCAAGAAATGCGTTTACAAGGGGATCTCTGCGCAGCTCCCTGGATTCTCTGTTGAGCTGCTCCGTTCCCCGGAACAGCTCATCTCTGTTTGCTTCATTCTGTAGTCTGAAATTGTTTCCTCTGAATGTATTCACACGGTCCATAAGCTCCGGGTTCTCCTTCAGAAGATCTCTGTATTTCTCAAATTCCTGATATTCTTCACTGTTCTGTACAGCTGCAAGAAGTGCATCTATACAGTCTTTTATCTCGTTCATCGCGCCTCTGCTTATGCCTCCATAATGATTGGAAGGATCATCGGACTTCTCTTGGTACGTTTCCATACGTAGTCGCTAAGTGCATCCTTCACTGCTGCCTTAATCTTGCTCCAGTCTGTGATACCTTTATCCAGACATCCGTCAAGAGCCAGCTCCACCACTTCTCTTGCATGATCCATAAGGTCTTCTGACTCTCTTACATACACAAAGCCTCTTGAAACCACGTCAGGCCCTGCAAGGATATCTCCCGAAGCCCTGTCGATAGTTGCCACGGCAATGATAAGTCCGTCCTGAGCAAGATGTTTTCTGTCACGGAGAACTATTGCGCCAACGTCGCCAACGCCAAGACCGTCCACAAGTACCTTGCCCGCAGGCACTTGTCCTGTTATCTTCATGTCAACGCCGTCTGTTTCGATAACGTTGCCTATATCAGCAATGATTATATTGCTCTCAGGGATTCCCACAGAAAGTGCCGTATCTCTGTGTTTCATAAGATGTTTATACTCACCGTGTACAGGGATAAAGAACTTTGGCTTTGTGATAGAAAGCAACAATTTCTGCTCTTCCTGACAAGCGTGTCCTGAAACGTGCACCTCGTACATTGACTCATATATTACCTCTGCACCCAATCTCATAAGGTCGTTTACTACCTTTGTGACATACTTTTCATTGCCGGGGATAGGATTAGCCGAGATTATGATAAAGTCCATAGGAGTGATAGTAACGTTCCTATGCTCGTTTGCCGACATTCTTGTAAGCGCCGACATAGGCTCGCCCTGACTTCCCGTTGTGACGATGACCATTTTTTCAGGTGCATATCTCGATATAGTGTCGATATCCACAAGCACACCGTCAGGCACTTTAAGATAGCAAGCTCGATACCCTTTGAGATAACATTCACCATACTTCTGCCTGACACAGCCACTTTTCTGCCATGTGTGACAGCGTTATTTATTATCTGCTGAACTCTGTGAACGTTTGAAGCGAAAGTGGCAATAATTATCCTCTTGCCCTCAGCCTTGTTGAAAAGCTTCACAAAGCTTTCGCCAACCTTGCGCTCGCTCATGGTATAGCCAGGTCTTTCAGCGTTTGTAGAGTCAGCCATAAGAGCCAAAACGCCCTTGTTTCCAAGCTCTGCAAATCTAGGCAGGTCGATTATACCGCCTTCGATAGGTGTATAGTCTACCTTGAAGTCACCAGTATGGATAAGCACACCAGCAGGGGTATGGATAGCCATTCCCACGGCATCAGGGATAGAGTGATTTACTCTTATAAACTCCACCGCCATACAGCCAAGCTTAACTGTCTGTCTTGGCGTTACAACGTTGAGTTTTACAGTTCCTAGAAGTCCATGCTCTTTCAGCTTGCCCTCAACAAGACCAAGCGTAAGCCTTGTGCCGTAAACAGGCACGTTGAATTTTTTTAGAAAATACGGCAGACCGCCTATATGATCCTCATGACCATGTGTAAGCACAACGCCCCTGAGCTTTTCCTGATTTTTCTCGACGTATGAGAAATCAGGGATAACGATATCAACGCCCGGCATTTCACTGTCAGGGAATGCCAGACCGCAGTCGATAACGAACATATCGTTTGAACACTCGATAACGGTGAAATTCTTGCCTATCTCGTTAAGACCGCCAAGAGGGATTATCTTCACAGGCGTTCTTCTTACAGGCTCTTTCACTCTGTTAGCCGCAGGTCTTGGACGTCTTTGCTGAGTATTCTGCGGTTTTCTCTGTGGAGTTTCATTTCTCGGCTGAAGCGTTTTTTTCACACTGCCCGAAGCTCTCTGACTTTTTACACGGTCAAGCTCTTTTGAAGCCTGAGCCAGAGGTATCTCGCTCTTATTCTGTTTTTTCCTGAAAAAACGTTTTTGTGTAGGATTTTTTAATGTGTTGTTCTTTTCGTTCATAAAATAATGTACTTTGCCCTGCTGTACTCCGCTTTTAAGCCTTCAAAGGCACAAAATGCCGCAAAAAAGCAGCACAAACATACGGCAGGAGCAATTATCTCCTTCCTGCTGCATTTTATCATGCTCAAATAATATTCGATTTTTCCGTTTAGATTCAATATACCGCTGCGTTTGGGCTTTATTATCATGTGCTGTCAAAAACGCTTAAAGCCTCAAAGAAAGACAAAATGGTGTGATGAACGCAGTTTAAATACAGCGGCATGAGCCGCCTTTGTCCGAACAAAAATATCTGATTATATTGTACTCCATTTTCACTCCAATGTCAATAGCAATTTATTACATTTATCTGCATATGCCCTTTATCCTGCTTGTTATATCCTCGCAAAAGG
>OGRI01002776.1_pt1 | contig 11922 bp, 5 predicted proteins | sample 1553391 | NCBI WGS metagenome assembly OGRI01 (sample SAMEA2580052, study PRJEB22360) | human gut metagenome | reverse complement strand
AAGTCGGGGCTTTGTGCTTAAAAAAAAGAAGGTGCGCATTTTGACACACCTCCTTATTTATAGAGTCTGTTCTATATTATTTAATCAAAGATTCCGGATCCAAATGACCAGCTTCAATGTCCTTGAAATAACGGTAAGTTCCTACTTTCAATTCTTCAGTCGCAGCATCATCACATACGATAATACCTTTTTCATGCATCTGCAATGCACTGATTGTCCACATCTGAGTGATAGAACCTTCTAGGGCATGATACAGTGCACGGGCCTTGTTGTGTCCATTCACGATAATCATCACTTCTTTGGCAGAAAGAACAGTACCCACACCTACTGTCAAAGCAGTTTTAGGCACTTTATTGATATCATTGTCAAAGAAACGAGAGTTAGCAATGATTGTATCCGTAGTCAATGTTTTCTGACGAGTACGTGAAGTCAATGAAGAACCCGGTTCATTGAAAGCGATATGTCCATCAGGACCAATACCACCCATGAACAAGTCGATACCGCCATAAGACTTTATCTTTTCTTCGTAACGTGCACATTCTGCATCCAGGTCAGGAGCATTGCCATTCAGGATATTCGTATTTTCAGCCTTGATATCAATATGACTGAAGAAGTTATTCCACATAAAAGAATAATAGCTTTCCGGATGTTCTTTCGGCAGTCCTACATATTCATCCATATTGAATGTTACTACATTCTGGAAGGAAACGATTCCTTTCTTATTCAGGTCGATCAAAGCTTTATACATGCCCAGAGGAGATGATCCGGTGGGACAGCCCAATACAAATGGTTTCTCGGGGGTTGGATTGGCAGCTTTTATTTTAGCGGCAACGTAATGTGCAGCCCACAGAGATACGGACTGGTAGTCCGGCTGAATAATAAGTCTCATAAGTCGATTGTTTTATAGGTTAGTTAATAAATTATCTCATTCACTGTTTTAACGATCTTTCTTCAAACGGTCCGCCATGGCACGTGCCAGATTTTCGCACTGGGTATAAGTCAGGTCTTTCATAGCCTGCTTCATCTCCACCGGATCACCGATCAATTCGAATTTACTCTTTTCAGCAAACTCCGCCAGACGTTTCACCGCAGCACCTGCCCATGCAAAAGAACCGAAGTAACCCAAATAGCGTCCCTTCACCTCACGCAGCAGAATCTTTGAAAGCAGCGCTTCCACCTCCGGAAATATCTGATTACTATACGTAGGAGAACCGATAATCAATCCCTTATAACGGAAAATATCCGCTATGATATAAGAAGGATGACTCTTTGTTACGTTATGCATAACGATATTCTTAACCCCCTGTGCAGAAAGCTCTTCAGCAATAGCTTCCGCCATCTGCTCTGTATTTCCATACATGCTTCCGTAGGCAATAACAACACCTTCATCCGCATCATAACGACTCAAACGATCATATATGCCGATCACCTTTGCAATATTCTCTGTCCATACAGGTCCGTGAGTAGAACAAATGGCAGAAATGGGAAGTCCACCTAATTTCTGCAAAGCCTTTTGCACGGGGCTTCCGTATTTACCAACGATATTAGAGTAGTAACGAACCATTTCTCCCCAGTACTTATCGACATTGATCCGGGTATCCAGGAATCCGCCATCTACAGTACCAAAACATCCGAATCCGTCACCGGAGAAAAGAACTCCATCCGTTTCATCAAAAGTCATCATCGTTTCCGGCCAATGCACCATTGGAGTCATATAAAAACGCAGTTTGTGACGTCCTAAAGCGAGGAAATCACCGTCCTTTACCAGATATTGTTCACCGGTTACCCCATAGAAACCTTCAATCATACCGAATGTTTGCTTATTACCCACGATAATAATTTCCGGATAATGTTGTTTAATCAATCGGATAGATCCCGAATGATCCGGTTCCATGTGATTTATAATCAAATAATTAATGGGACGTTCTCCAATCACTTGCTTGATTTTACGCAAGTAGACTTCAAAATAACAGATATCTACCGTATCTACCAATGCCACCATTTCATCATCAATCAGATAAGAGTTATATGAAACTCCATAGGGCAATGGCCACATCGCTTCAAATCTGTGCTTGTTACGGTCATTTACTCCCACATAGTGGACATTTCCTTTAATTCTTGTTTTACTTTCCATCTTTCAAATCCATTAAATATTTCTTCCACTATTCTATACTCCGCAAAACAGCTATTTATTAAGTGGTAAGTTTATCGTTTGCAAAAATAATCCTTTTTTCCGAATCCCTATACTTCTTACCTTGATAAGCACCTCTTTCTTTCATTCTTTTTTGTAAACGAGCTACAAATTCATAATTTTTCAATCCCCAGTCCGGAGCTATTAATAAATCTTTAGGAGATTGGGAAACAAAACGTTCCACAACCATATCGGGACGGAGATGTTCTACATAATCAATCACCAGATCAATATATTCCTCAACCTCGTTAAACAAATGAAAGCCAGCAGGAGTTACGTCATACTCATGCGCCATTCGCGTACCACGGATCAACTGTAACTGATGGATTTTAAGTGTAGCTAAAGGCAGATCGGAAAGAATTTCGGCATGTGCCACCATTGTATCATGTGTTTCTCCCGGAAGTCCGAGGATGATATGTCCACCTGTCAGGATACCACAGGCCGCTGTCTGACACACAGCTTCTACTGTATCTGCATAAGTATGCCCCCGATTGATGCGTTTTAAGGTTTCATCACAAGTGCTTTCGATCCCATATTCTACCATGAGAAACGTATGTTTGTTCAAATCTTCCAGATAACGCAACAAACTTTCCGGCATACAATCGGGACGCGTGCCAATCACCAGTCCGACTACCCCATCCACCGCCAATGCTTCCTCATACTTACGCTTCAAGCCTTCCAACTCCGCATATGTATTGGTGTAGGTCTGAAAATAGGCCAAATATTTCATTTCCGGATATTTATGGGCAAAAAAGCATTTACCTTCTTCCAATTGAATTGCAATAGATTTCTCTGTCCGACAATAATCCGGATTAAAAGTCTGGTTATTGCAGTAAGTACATCCACCCCATCCTTTTGTACCATCACGATTGGGGCAAGTGAAACCTGCATTCAATGAAATCTTTTGTACTTTGTAAGGAAAATATTTCCGTAAAAAAGTAGGGAAATCATTATATAATAGCTGTGTAGACATATTCATTCACTTCATTCTTTATTTTACCTACAAACATAAGCAAAATCAACGAGTTACGGAAAGTTGGCACAAAATTTCTTCAATATATTAAAAATTTCATAAATACCATAAGATAAATTAATAAATATTGCAATTCGAAAAACTATTTAATTAGCTTTGCTATGATTTTAGGCATTGGCAGGAGGATACTTGTGAAAGTCTTGTGCAATTTATTCCCCAATTATGATTTCATCTCACCATACCCCATGCAACTCTTGTCAATAAAATTATCCTCTTTATAATCTTATTCAGATTATAAAGAGGATTTTTTTAACTAATATTACTCTCTTATTTTTGTTCAAAACACAACATAGAGATCAATGCTGTATAGGATGAAGAGGAAAAAATAGGAAAAAACGAGTATTATTCGTTCAAACCACTTATCGGACTTTCCATTCTGCATTGTTTTGTTTATTTTTGCTATAAACATTAAAGTAACTACTATGAAACGGCTCCATACTTTATTTCTTCTTCTAACAATAGCGATCGATATAGCTGCTCAACCTATCTGCCAAGTTAAACATTTCTCCGTGAGTGACGGTCTCGCTCAAGGTAATGTAATGAGCATTTTACAGGATCAGAAAGGGCTTGTTTGGTTTAGTACCTGGAACGGGCTTAACAAGTTTGACGGATACACTTTTAAGACATATAAAACTTCGCAAGAGAGTAAATATGCATTCGGCAGTAATCGCATGGGAACTATTTCAGAAAGCAAATACGGAGATATATGGTGCCCCACTTACGATGGACAAGCCTGCCTTTTTGATGTGGAAACCGAGAAGTTTATTGATGTTCTCCAACCTATTGAACTTTCCACGAAACAAACTAACAATGTTACACGCATTTATTCACTGGAGAAAGGGATTGCCTGGATTCTCTGTGAAAGCGGATATGCATTCAGAGTGGACGAACAATTATGCAAAAAAGGAGAAGGCATCACACTTTATTCAGCTTCCAACCACAACCTGAAAGGATATCAAATATTTAACATTTATCAAGACTCTGAAGAAGATGAATGGATATTGACGGATAAAGGTGTTTCCATCATAGGAAAGAAAACACTGGATACAGACTTTCCTTTCCAGTTCATCACCCAAATAAAGGAAACGATCTGTCTGATTGCAGAAAATGACAAGTTAGCCAGATATGACTTCCACACTAAAAAACTGAAATTCGTAGATATTCCTTATCCGCATCATAAAATAAACAATGTCACTACCATAGGAAAAGATATGCTGGCATTGGGAACGGATAATGGAGTGATTTTGTATTCTATCCCGAAGAACAGTTTCCAGCAAATAGACATCCGTACAGCTACCCAAACTTCCAACGATGTAGAATCTGTCTATCAAGACCACTTGGGAGATATCTGGATTTTTTCAAAAGATCCGGGCATTGTTCATCTTAACCTCGCGACCAATGAAAAAGAACATCTGTTCACCCCCAAAGATGAGATTATCAAGCATGGGCGTAAAAGTCGTAAACTTATTTTTGAAGACAATGCGAAAAACCTATGGTTACTCCCCACGGAAGGAAACTTTTGCTACTATGACCGGAAAGAAAGAACTCTCAAACCGCTTCTTACGGATATCAATAATCCTAAGTCTATTTTCAGTCCGTTAGTCAGGTCTTATACATTGGATAATCAGGGAAACTGTTGGTTTGCAACAGCACGTGGTGTAGAGAAACTATGCTTCTTCCCACAGAGCTATCAATTTAACCTGACTGATTACGAGGCAGAAACACGTGCATTCCTGCAAGACAGCAATAAACGTCTATGGACAGCATCAAAATCTAATTATATCCAGATATTCGCACCGGATGGTAACCTGGTGGGGTACTTATCCAAACAAGGAAATATCATTAAGGAAAAACAATCGTTTTATAATGGGGTATATTCAATTCTGGAAGACAAAGATGGAAATATATGGTTGGGGACTAAAGAAATCGGACTTTTCCAACTTAAAAAGACAGGAGCAAATCATTACTCTATTCACCATTTTGAACACCAGACAAATGATCCTTATAGTTTAAGCAGTAATAGCATTTATGCTATCTTTCAGGACAGTCGTAATAATATTTGGATAGGATGTTATGGGGGCGGATTAAATCTGCTGGCACAAGCTAAAGATGGAAAAGTTTCATTTATTCATAGTAATAATGAGTTAAGAAACTATCCCATAGCTTACGGTATGAAAGTACGCAATATTGCAGAAGCTCCGGGAGGAGTGATTTTAGTGGGAACAACTAACGGACTGCTGACATTCTCGAACAACTTCGAACGCCTGGAAGAGATTAAATTCTACCGGAATATCCGTAGACCGGGAGATAAAAACAGTCTTAGTGCCAACGATATCATGCATATCTATACGGACAAGAATAAAACGACTTATGTTGTCAGCTTTACCGGAGGAGTAAATAAAGTGATATCTCCCAATCTGCTGAACGAGAATATCCAATTCAAAAACTACGACAAGAACAACGGGCTGGCTTCCGATCTGGCACTATCAATGATTGAAGATACACAGAACCAACTATGGGTTGTTTCGGAGATTGCGCTCTCCAAATTCGATCCAGCCAAAGAAACTTTTGAGAACTATGAATTAAGTTCCATCTATCAGGAATTCAATTTCTCCGAAGCTCTTCCTATTATCAATGCCCGCAACCAGATTATCTTAGGAACTGATAAAGGCTTTCTGGAAGTTTCTCCGGAGAAGATGCGGAAGAGTAGCTATGTCCCTCCTATTGTGTTTACGGGACTCAAGATTCAAGGACACCTTACCGATCACTCCATTGACAATCTGGAAGAATTGGAACTGGAGCCCTCTCAAAGGAATGTAACTTTCCAGTTTGCTGCACTTGATTATGTCAATCCAAAAGGGATTTTATATGCCTATCGCCTGCAAGGACTAGAAGAAGAATGGAATGAAGCAGATAATAACCGTTCCGCTAGCTACATCAACTTGCCTGCAGGCAAATATCAGTTGCAGGTAAAGTCAACAAACAGTGACGGGGTCTGGGTGGACAATGTACGGACTCTATCTATACATGTACTCCCCACCTTTTGGGAAACCTACTGGGCATGGCTGTTCTATTTCATTCTATTCATACTCTTTACGGCAAGCATCGTATATGTATTATTTTACATCTACCGGTTACGTCACAGAGTGGATATGGAACAACAATTAGCAAATATCAAACTGCGATTCTTTACTGACATATCTCATGAGTTACGTACTCCGCTAACTTTAATCAGTAGCCCTGTGACAGAGGTATTAGAGAATGAACCGCTTTCTCCTTCCGCCCGTGAGCATTTGACTTTGGTACATCAGAACACAGAGCGCATGCTCCGACTGATGAATCAGATTCTGGATTTCCGCAAGATTCAGAATCAGAAAATGAAACTACTGATTGAAGAGACCGATTTGATCCCACTTTTGCAAAAGGTGATGAGTAGCTTCAAACTGATAGCTGAAGAAAAGAACATAAACTATCAGCTGACTTCTACCATCCAGTCGGTATATAGCTGGGTGGATAGAGATAAGTTTGAAAAGATATTCTTCAATCTGCTTTCCAATGCATTCAAATATACACCTACCGACAAGTCGATTACAGTCAATATCACAACGAAAGAGAAGACGGTAGAGATAGAGGTTGCAGACGAAGGAATCGGAATTGCAGTAGAAAAACAACATTCCTTGTTCCAACGCTTCGAGTCATTGGTAAAACAGAATATTCTGCAACCATCTTCCGGCATCGGGCTGTCTCTCGTGAAAGAGATGGTGGAAATGCATCATGGCACTATTACAGTAAATAGTCAACCCGGAATAGGCAGCCGTTTTACAGTAAGCTTGCCTTTACAACGGGAAATTTTCGAAGAGGATGTACAAGTCGAATTTATCCTGAATGATAGTCAGAGTTCAGCGCCTCATCCCGTCGATAGCATGAAAGCGCCGGAAGAGGTGGAAGAAAAAGAAGACCTTGAGACTAATTCGGATGGTTTCTCCATATTGGTGGTAGAAGATAATGAAGAGTTAAAGGCTTTTCTGAAAAGTATTTTGTCGGAGAATTATACGGTAATCACAGCTTCCAATGGTGAAGAGGGATTGCAACATGCTGTTGACGACCTGCCCGATCTTATTATCAGCGATGTTATGATGCCGGTGATGGACGGTTTAGAAATGATTAGGCAAATCAAAGAGAACAACAATATTTGCCATATCCCCATCATTGTATTATCAGCCAAAGCCTCTCTGGACGACCGTATCGCCGGATTGGAACAAGGCATTGACGATTATATCACCAAACCTTTCAGTGCTACTTATCTAAAGACCCGTGTAGCCTCCTTGTTACGACAACGCAAAGCATTGCAGGAACTCTATATGAATAGGCTGATGGAAGGAAAGAATACCTCTTCTCCCGATCCTCTGACTCCTTCACAACCACAGATTACTCCATACGACGAGCAATTTATGAAAAAAGTAATGGCATACATGGAAGAACAGATGGACAATGCCGAACTAACGATTGACGAATTTGCAGAACAGTTGATGCTTAGCCGTACAATCTTCTACCGGAAATTAAAATCAATCGTCGGACTGACACCTGTTGACTTTATACGGGAAATACGTATCAAACGTGCCGTACAACTGATTGACAGCGACGAATATAACTTCTCCCAGGTAGCATATATGACGGGGTTCAACGATCCGAAATATTTCAGCAAGTGCTTCAAGAAAGTGATAGGAATTACCCCGTCAGAATACAAAGAGAGAAAAAAATAACTCTTTGATAAGAATATAAAAAGTCCCTTTATACCCGGTTGTCTCATTATTCAATCAATCGAAATTCGATAGAGTAAACTGATATAAAGGGACTTTTCATACAAGATAAAGAGATTTGCCTGTCAACAACACATCAATATCCAAACTTACATTGACAAACAAACACCTGTTTTTCCGAATCATCATTAAATATTTCTTCTTCAAATCCTCCATATTTATGAATAATACTAAAACCATTCCATTCCAAATATGAATCCAACTCTTGAGGGAAAAACATTCTCATATCCAGATTTTGAATAGAATTGAATTCACCATTGATAAAATAATGCCATTCGATCCGATTAATCTGGGTTTTATTTTCATATCGCATTGTCTGCTTTATCGAGACTTCTCTTCCATCGCCAGTTGTATACGTGGCTATTTCCTGCTGCTCTTTCTCACCTTCAACTATATACCGAATATTCGGATTAAAACAATCCAACAGAAATAAGCCTCCGTCTTTGAGGTGATTTTTAACGACATGAAGTACCTTAAATAAATCTTCATTCTCATATAAATGATGGATCGAATTAAATGGAATAAAAATAAGGTCGTACTTCTCCTGTAAATCCAGAGTCCTGATATCCGCCTGAATGAAATTGATTCTTAGTCCAGCCTCGGCAGCTTTCATCTTAGCCTGATGGAGCATTGAAGCAGTGTAATCAACCCCACTTATATCATATCCATCCTTTGCAATAGGAAGAGTAAGTCTGCCAGTTCCACAGCAAAGCTCAAGTATTCGGGCATCCTTGTTTTTAGGTAACCACCGCTTATAAAATTGCAAATCATCCATGCTGGTATTCATTCCATCATAAATATTTGCATCATAAATTAAATCGCCAACTTTATAATCACTATTCATTTGCCTCCTCCAATATCCATTATTTACTATTATTTCTTATACAAACAAGAATATCCCCAACGTACAATGTACCAAAAGGATATTCTATAAATAACCAGAAGTATTACCGGTCGTTCGCAAATGTAGTAAATATCTATAAGCCAGCTATAATTATCTCTTAAATACTCAAATTTCAACAAGACATATCTCTGATATAAGTATCAAAACAACATTTCGGTATCATCTATTTACATTGCAAAGCTTATGCTATATTCAACAAAATGTTTTATCTTTGAACAGGTCTATGGATTTATCGGCTCCAAATAAGCCTTGCATAGGAAATCCTCCTTTTCTACCGGATATTCCCCACAAAAATAATGAAAAGCACGTACTATTGCAGTCTCAAATCTAAAAACCAAAAGAACTAGAAAATGAAAAAGCAATGGATCATTGCCTGTCTTATCGGAATTCAAGGGGTAAATGTACAGGCACAACAACCCAGCAAGTATCCCTATCAGGACACGAAATTAACTGCGGAACAACGGGCGGACGATTTACTTCAACGCCTCACATTAGAAGAAAAAGTGGCGTTGATGCAAAACAACTCACCGGCTATTCCCCGGCTTGGCATTAAGCCGTATGAATGGTGGAACGAAGCTCTTCATGGCGTTGCCCGCGCCGGACTGGCTACTGTCTTTCCACAAGCCATAGGTATGGCCGGTTCTTTCAACGACGAACTATTATACGAAGTCTTTGATGCCGTATCTGACGAAGCACGCGCCAAGAACCGCCAATTCAATGAAAAAGGACAATATAAACGTTATCAGGGACTGACCATGTGGACTCCCAACGTCAATATCTTCCGCGACCCCCGCTGGGGACGAGGACAGGAAACATACGGCGAAGACCCTTATTTAAGCGGACGTATGGGAATGGCGGCAGTCAGAGGTCTGCAAGGACCGGAAGATGCCGAATATGACAAACTTCATGCCTGCGCCAAACACTTTGCCGTACACTCGGGTCCCGAATGGAACCGTCACAGCTTCAACGCAGAAAACATTGCACCCAGAGACTTATGGGAAACCTACCTTCCTGCTTTCAAGGAACTGGTACAAAAAGCAGGAGTTAAAGAAGTGATGTGCGCTTACAACCGTTTCGAAGGCGATCCCTGCTGCGGCAGCAACCGTCTGTTAACCCAAATTCTCCGCAACGACTGGGGATTCAAAGGAATCGTAGTCACCGACTGCGGAGCAATCGGAGACTTTTTCCAACGCAAGAAACATGAAACGCATCCCGATGCCGCCCATGCCTCTGCCGACGCTGTTTTAAGCGGAACAGATCTCGAATGTGGCGGTAACTTCAAAAGCATCACCGATGCTGTGAAAAAAGGCCTGATTTCGGAAGAGAAAATCAATACATCAGTCAAAAGACTACTGAAAGCCCGCTTTGAACTGGGAGAAATGAATTCGACTCATCCCTGGAGTAACATTCCATTTTCTGTTATCGACTGTCCCAAACACAAAGAACTGGCACTGAAAATGGCACATGAAAGTCTGGTATTACTCCAAAACAATAACAACCTCCTTCCATTAAACCGTCAGATGAAAGTCGCAGTCATCGGCCCCAACGCCAACGACTCGGTAATGCAATGGGGGAACTACAACGGCTTCCCTTCACATACCGTTACTCTACTGGAAGGAATACGCGCCAAACTACCTGACGCACAAATCATCTACGAACCTGTATGCGGATATACAAACGACACCACCCTGCACAGCCTATTCAATCAGTGCAGCATCGACGGAGAAGCCGGATTCAACGCCACCTACTGGAATAACCGCGAATATAAAGGCAAAATTGCCGCAACCGACCGTCTGACCACTCCTTTCCATTTCAGTGCAGAAGGTTCTACCGTATTTGCTCCCGGTGTAGGATTGAAAAACTTCACCGCCATCTATCGTTCCACTTTCCGCCCAACAGATTCCGGTGCCGCCACTTTCCGCGTGATGACTAACGGAGGAGTTACTTTATTCCTCAACGGCAAGCAAATAGCAGAAGCCACCAACATCAAGAATCATACCAATCTGTATTCTTTCAACTACGAAGCAGGAAAGAGTTACGACATCGAGTTGCGTTTTATTCAGGTTAAAGATAACCCTGCACTGAACTTCGACTTGGCAAAACAAACTCCAATGGATGCCCGTGAAATCCTGAACAAGTTGCAAAGCGCAGATGTAGTTATTTTTGCCGGAGGTATCTCCCCCCTATTGGAAGGAGAATCCATGCGGGTATCCGACCCCGGATTCAAAGGCGGCGACCGTACAGAAATCGAATTGCCCGCCATCCAGCGCGAAGTTCTTGCTCTTCTAAAGAAGAATGGAAAGAAAACAGTATTCGTCAACTTCTCCGGTTCGGCAATGGCCATCGTGCCTGAAACGCAGAATTGCGATGCTATCCTGCAAGCATGGTATCCCGGACAGGCAGGTGGAACAGCCGTTGCCGATGTTCTTTTCGGAGATTACAATCCTGCCGGGCGTTTGCCGTTGACTTTTTATGCATCTTCCGATGATCTTCCTGATTTTGAAAATTATAATATGTCCGAAGGTCAAGGGCGTACTTATCGTTATTTTAAAGGAAAACCCTTATATCCTTTCGGGCATGGATTGAGTTATACCGGTTTCAGTTATTCGAAAGCTAAATTGAATAAAAAGTCTATGAGTGTAAATGATTCGGTATTTTTGAGTCTGAATTTGAAAAATACGGGTCTGCGAGACGGGGATGAAGTAGTTCAAGTATATATACGCAATTTGCAAGATCCCGAAGGTCCTTCTAAATCATTGAGAGGATATAAACGTGTTTCGGTAAAAGCAGGGCAAACCGTACCTGTAAAAATAGATTTGCCGGCTTCTTCTTTCGAATTTTTTAATCCGGTGACTGAGAAAATGGAAGTACGACCGGGAAAATATGAAATTCTTTATGGCGGAACATCCGATAATAAGCAGTTGAAAAAACTCGGTTTAGAAATCAAATGATAGATAGAAAAATATGATATGAA
>OGRI01002755.1_pt1 | contig 12014 bp, 9 predicted proteins | sample 1553391 | NCBI WGS metagenome assembly OGRI01 (sample SAMEA2580052, study PRJEB22360) | human gut metagenome | reverse complement strand
ACGGCCTTCAGGTTGAAGAAGGCGGTGTAGTCGGCGATACGGGCGGCCTGCTGCATGTTATGCGTCACGATCACGATGGTGTAATCGTTCTTCAGCTCGTTGATCAGATCCTCGACAGCCAGCGTCGAAATCGGGTCAAGAGCGGAGCACGGCTCGTCCATCAGCAGCACCTGCGGGTGTACGGCCACGGCGCGGGCGATGCACAGACGCTGCTGCTGACCGCCGGAAAGGCCGATGCCTGGATTGTCAAGACGATCCTTGACCTCGTTCCACAGGTTGGCGCCACGCAAAGCCCACTCAACCAGATCGTCCGCATCGGACTTCGAAATCTTGCGGTTGTTGAGCTTCACACCGGCGAGCACGTTCTCGCGGATAGACATGGTCGGAAACGGGTTCGCGCGCTGGAACACCATGCCGACATCGCGACGCACGGCAACCGGGTCGATGTCTTTGTCGTACAGGTTCTTACCTTCCAGCAGCACCTCGCCTTCGCAGTGAGCGCCCGGAATGATCTCGTGCATGCGGTCGAGCGTGCGCAGCACCGTGGACTTGCCACAGCCGGAAGGTCCGATGAAAGCGGTGACCTTGTTGGCTTCGATGTTGATGTTCACATCTTCAACGGCCAGGAAGTCACCGTAGTAGATGTTCAGATGATTGACATCAATACGTTGTCCCATTTTGGTTCCTTATATGTTGTTTCTGTATGTAAGACTACCGCTCATCGTTCCGACTTGACGGCGAAGATCTTCGCCACGAGTCGACCGATAAGGTTGAGAATCAGCACGATGAGGATCAGCACGAGAGCTGCGGCCCATGCGCGTTCCATCGGGATGGTGGTCACGCAGGAAGCGTCGGCGGAAGCCGGGCAGTTCGCGTTGAGCTTGGAGTACTCCTGATAGACGTACACCGGAAGGGTGGTCATCTGGCCGGAGAAGAGGTTGACGTTCGTGGAGGCGATGTAGCCTGCGGTCATCAGCAACGGAGCTGTCTCACCAATCACACGGGCAACGGCGAGAATCGCACCCGAAACAATGCCCGGCAAAGCAGTACGCAACACGATCTTCGTAATCGTGCGCTGCTTGGTAACACCCAAAGCATACGACGCTTCACGCAAATCATGAGGCACGATCTTCAACATTTCTTCAGAAGACTTGACCACGGTCGGCAGCATCAGCAGCGACAGTGCCACGGAACCTTCGAAACCGTTGATGGCGCCAGGTCCAATCAGAATCGTGAACATCGAGAATGCGAACAAACCGGCAACGATGGATGGGATACCGCTCATCACGTCGACCAGCAGGGTGATGACGCGAGCCAGCTTGCCGCGGTTGGAATATTCCACCAAGTACACGGCGCACATCAGACCGATCGGAATGGAAATGACCATAGCGCCGAACGTGATTTCCAGCGTACCGATGATGGCGTGCTGAATACCGCCGTAACCACCGGACGGCGTCGGATTGCCACCGACCACGCCGGTCATGTTATAGCTCAGGAAGTTGAAGTTCAGCCTCTTGACACCGCTGACGATGGTGGTGAGCAGCACCGAGAACAGCGGAATCAACGCCACAATGAAGGCAAGCGCGATCAGCACGCGCATCGCGAGGTCCTTGCGCTTACGTGCAGCGGTAAAGGAACGCGTCGGCTTGAACTTGTCGAAATCGATGACGGGGGCACCGTCCATCGGAGAAGCGTTGTTATTCACTGCGGTCATCACGCACTCGCTTTCTCGGTAAGCTTACGGGCGATGAAATTCACCACGAAAGTAATGAGGAACAGCACCAGACCGGTGCCGATCAGCACGGACACGCCGAGATTGTTGGCTTCCGGATACTGCGCGGCGATGTTGGCTGCGATCGTCTGGTTCTGCGAGGCCTGCAGCAGCTTGATGGAGTAGTTGAGGCCCGGCGACAGGATCATGAGCACGGCCATGGTTTCGCCAAGGGCACGGCCCAAGCCCAGCATCGAAGCAGACACCACACCGGACTTGCCGAACGGCAGCACCGCAAGCTTGACCATTTCCCAACGAGTGGCACCCAATGCGAGCGCGGCCTCTTCCTGAAGGCGCGGAGTCTGCAGGAAGATATCGCGAGACATGGAGGTGATGATCGGCAGGATCATGACTGCAAGTACCACAGCCACGGTGGCGACGGTACGGGAAGGATTGGCGGCAGGACCTGCGAACAGCGGAATCCAGCCAAGATACTTGGCCACCCAATTCCAGAACGGATAGATGGCAGGCACCAGCACCAAGCCGCCCCACAGACCGTAGATAACGGACGGGATTGCGGCAAGCAGATCGACCACATAGCTCAAGGCGGTGGCGAGCTTCTTCGGCGCATAGTGCGAGATGAACAGTGCGATGCCGACCGACACGAAGAAGGAAATCAACAGTGCCAGCGCGGAGATCAGCACGGTGCCGAACAGCAGCGGTCCGACGTAGCTCCAGAAGCTGGAGGCCTTGCCGCCGGTAAAGTTGCTGATGGTTTCGCTATTGGCCTGCTGATCGCCGCCGATCAACGGCCATGCGCGGAACAGCAGGAACAGCGCGACGGCGGCGAGCACCACGAGGATCAGGATGCCGCAGGCGTAGGCCACGCCCTTGAACACCTTGTCCGCGTTTTTGCCGCTCACCGGCTGCTGTGCCGTTTTGCTTTGCGAACTCACGGATTCTCCTTAACTTGCGATTGCTTGAACAGGTCTACGATGACGTTCGATGACTTGCGGTGATGACGTTCGATGGTTACGTTTTTCGTTTCACCTACAAGTACCGTTTCAGGCCGCACCCGCTTTCATGTTGCGGCTGCGGCCTGAAACAGACGGTCAGTTGCCGTTCACCGAGAGCTTATCGCTTACTGTACCAAAGCTCACTTGGTTTCGATGGCGTCGATGGACTTGAGGACCTTCTGGCGCATGGTGTCGGACAGCGGAGCGGAGCCTGCAGCGGAGGCAGCGGTCTGCTGGCCTTCGTCGCTGACCACGTAGGTGAGCCAGGACTTGACGAACTTGGCGGTGTTGGCATCCTTGTATGCCGGGCAGGCGATGTCGTAGGAGACAAGCACGATCGGGTAGGCGCCGGCCTCGGTGGTGTTGTGGTCGAGCTTGACGACCACACGGTTGTCGCCGGTGGCGGATTCGTCGAGCGGGGAGGCATCCACGACCTTGGCGGCGGCCTCAGCGGAGAACGGCACGTAATTGTCGCCGACCTTCACTGCAACGGTGCCGAGCTCGCCAGCCTGGGAGGCGTCGGCGTAGCCGATGGTGCCGTCAGCCTGCTGCACGGTGGAGATCACGCCGGAGGTGCCCTTGGCGCCTTGGCCAACCTCGTTCGGCCAGTTCTCGCCGAGCTCATAGCCCCAAGCGTCGCCAGCGGCATCCTTGACGTAGCTCAGGAAGTTCTTGGTGGTGCCGGACTTGTCGGAGCGGTGCACCACGGTGATGTCGAGATCAGGCAGGTCAACCTTCGGGTTCTGCTGCTTGATGGCGTCATCGTTCCACTTGGTGATCTTGCCGTCGAAGATCTTGGCGATGGTGTCGGCGTCCATGTTCAGGGTCTTACCCTTGCCGGAGATACCGTTGAGGTTGAAGACCACTGCAATCGGGGAGACGTAGACCGGGATGTCGAAGGCGTTGCCGGAAGCGCACACGCTCTTGGACTGCTCGACCTCGTCATCGGACAGGACGGCATCGGAGCCGGCCCACGCGGTGGCACCGGTCAGAAAGGTGGAAACGCCAGCGCCAGAACCAGACGGGTTGTAAGCGACCTTGGCATCCGGGTTGGTGCCCTGGAAGCCGGCGATCCAAGCTTCCACAGCAGCCTGCTGGGAGGAAGCACCAGCGCCGGAGAAGTTGCCGGACACGGTTTCGGTGGTCTTGGTGCCGGTGCTAGCCGAAGAATCAGTGTTGGAAGCAATGTTGTCGCCGCAAGCCGCGACAGAAGCCAGCATCACAATGCCGGACACAGCTGCAATGGAGCGTACGAGAATGGAATTACGCATTATTCTTTTCCCTCTGTCAACATTCTGATGGCGTATGTTTCTGACATTTCATATTCTGTTGTCGCCATCATTCTTCATGACAATGTCAAGCCTATTGGTGGTTTCGGTCCTGCAAAACCAAAATCGGTGAACGGAAGATGAACACTCTACGACACTTCGGACGTTTTCGTCATTTCCATTCACCGATTGCAGATAACGGCATATTCACTTATGTTCGATCGTCATTCGATTGGCACAATGCCACATTCGATTGTCGTTTGATTGGCACTTGCTTGACGTTCGAACGTTATTCCGCAGGAACGTCGATTTTGTAGCCCAGACCACGCACGGTGGTCAGATATTTCGGATGCGCCGGATCCTCCTCGATTTTGGAGCGGACACGCTTGACGTGCACATCCAACGTTTTGGTGTCGCCAACGTAATCAGACCCCCAGATACGGTCGATCAGCTGGTGGCGAGTCATCACACGGCCCTTGTTCTGCATGAGATATTCGAGAAGCTCGAATTCCTTCAGCGGGAAGAACACATTCTCTCCACGCACCATCACCTCATGCTGGCCGATCTTCATGGAAATGTCACCGCAGATCAGCGGAATATCGTCGTCGGAGGATTCCGTCGCGTCGGCCACCATCTGATTGCGTCGCAGCACCGCACGCACCCGCGCCAGCAGCTCGCGGAACGAGTACGGCTTGGTGATGTAATCGTCCGCGCCGATCTCCAAACCGACCACCTTGTCGATTTCCGCGCTTTTCGCGGTGAGCATGATGATCGGCACACGGCTTTGCTCACGAATTCTGCGGCATAGCGCGGTGCCGTCAAGCCCGGGCAGCATCAGATCGAGCAGCACCAGATCGATGCCTCCTTTGGTGAACAGTTCCAATCCTTCCTCACCGGTGGCAGCGGCGGACACGTCGTAGCCTTCGCGGGTGAGCTGGTAGACCAGCGGCTCTCGATACGATTCCTCGTCCTCGACGATCAGAATGCGCGTCATTGGTGCTTCTCCTCTGTGTGCTCTTGTTGATTGGAACGTTGATTGATTTGGTTATTTGCTTGAATTATTCGATTGGAAGCTGCGCTGATTCACTAATTTCCGTGGTTTCAGATTTCGCGGATTCCTCGTCTTGCTCCGATTCCGCCTGGGGCAAGGTGATGGTGAAGGTCGATCCCTCCCCCTCACGCGACCACACGGCGATAGTGCCTCCGCAATCCTGCACGCAATGCTTGGTGATGGCCAAGCCCAATCCTGTACCCCCCGTTTCGCGTGAGCGCGCGGGATCGACACGGTAGAATCGCTCGAAAATACGGTCCAACGAGGATTCCGGAATACCGATGCCCTGATCGACGACACGAATCGAGACCTTGCCATCGCTACTGCCGACATCTACCGCGACAGTGGTGTGTTCCGGAGAATAGTTGATGGCATTCTCCACCAGATTCTTCACCGCGGTTTTGATGGTTTCATGGTCGGCGTTGATGAACACGTCATCCTGATCAATAGCGTTTTCGGCACCCTCGACGTACACCAGCTTCTGCTTGCCGTTCAGCGAAAGCACCATGCTGATATGCTTCGATTCGGCATTCACTTGGTTTTCAACAATCGCCTCGCGTACCAAAGCAAGCACGGAAAGCCGTTCCGCATTCAGCACCGCAGCCGCACTTTGCGCCTTCTGCAAGTCGATCAGACGATGCACCAATTCCGTCAATCGTTCGGATTCCTTGGACACGCGACCTGCGAAATACTTCACCATATCGGGATCGTCTGCAGCATCGCCAATCGTTTCGGCAAGCAGAGAAATCGCACCTGCCGGAGTTTTCAATTCGTGCGAAACGTTCGTCACGAAATCACGACGCATGATTTCGAAACGACGCTGCTCGCTCATGTCGGAAATGAAAATCGCAAACAGATCGTCGGAAATCTGGCCGACGCGCACATGCAGATACAGCGTGTCGGAAGGGCGGAACTTGCCCGCCTCAATGCCCTTGCCGTTCGTGTTCTTTGCGGCGGCGCGAGCGGCGCGATCCAACGGAATCGACAGTTCACGCTCACGCACCACGCTGTCGGTCGACACCAATCGCAGAATATCGCGGATTTCGGCGAGCGTCATCGCATGGTCTTCAACAATGCCGAAACGTTGCGCGCCCGGGGACACATATTTGACCGACGCCAGCGAATCGACGACGATCAACGCCTCCGGCATGACGGCAATAAGCTGGCGTTCCGTAGGCTGCACAGGCACGCGCGGACCGAATAGCGACATGTTCTTCTGCGCGCCGAACAGGCTTGGATCGTTCGGGTCGATCTCATCCTCCCCGAGCTGCACGCCCCGGGCACGCCCCAACAGAAAGGCGACCACAGCGACGGCGACAACCACAATCGCCATCGCCACGTGCTCCAGCGTCATACGTTAACCTTCCGATAATCCGTCATTCTTCTTCAACAGTAGCGGTTCCCGAAAGCGATTCCCGTGCGCGATTCCCTCACGCCATCGGAAGTTTCCCTGCAGTTCACTTTCATGAGATTCGCAATACCAAAATATGAGACGGCCCGTCCAGCAATCGATGCTCTGGACGGGCCGTGCTGCGCTTACATGCGCTTGACGATGTTCACTGCGATTTTCGCCGCAGTGTCAGCGTATTCTGAAATGTCGAATTCCTTGAATTCCACGTAATCCGTGTCGGCATTGTCACTCAACGCGCGAATGACCAGCACGGGCAGGTCGTTGCGTGCCGCGATATGCGCCACCGCGGCGCCTTCCATTTCGACCGCGTCCGCGCCGGTTTCACGAATTACCTGCTCAACTTTCTTCGGATCGTCCACGAAATAGTTGCCGGTGGCGATGATGCCGGTAATGTGATGCACGTTCAGATCGGTCAGCACCTTATCGGCGACTTCGATCAGGCGGTCGTCGGAGTGGAATTCCTCCACCGGCTGGTCCGCAGTTCCTGGCTTCCACTGGCCGACGAGACGCATGTCGGTGTCAAGGTAGCGCAGCGTGCCACCAAGCACCACGTCGTTGATGTGCAGATGCGTATTGAGATTGCCTGCGATGCCGGAGAAGATCACGGCGTCAGGCTGGTCCGCGTCGATGAGATGCTGCGTGGTGGCGGCGATATTGACGGTGCCCATGCCACCAACCGTTGCCGCAACGTTGACGCGCGTGCCCTTGTTGGTTTCGATAGTGCCGCGCGTCACGCTGACGCCAGCTTCCTCCGTTACGGTGATGTCGCTTAATGCGGATGCGATATTGGCGACTTCCTCGTCCATGGCACCGATGATGGCGATTGTGCTCATGCGTTCATTCCTTTCAATTGCTTCACGCTTTTCGCTCGGTTTCGCTTATTTTCGCTTCGCTCACTTCCAGCGGCGCTTGCTCACGGCCTGCGCAAGTTCGCGCAGCAGCTGTTCCGTGGTCTGCCAGCTCAAGCATTTGTCGGTGATGGATTGACCGTACGTCAACTCGGCAAGCGGTGCCGGTTTTTGGCTGCCACCCTCGATGAAGCTTTCCATCATGATGCCGGTGATGCCTTCTTCACCGTCGGCGATGCGACTTGCGATATTGCGCACCACTTCAGCCTGACGATGCTCGTCTTTGCCGGAATTGCCATGCGAACAGTCCACGATCAGGCCGTGCGCGGCCGCGGATTCAGCCGGCATTTTCTCACGGATCAGCTTCATGGCGTTCGCCACGGATTCGGAGTCATAGTTCGGACCGCTGCTCGAACCACGCAACACCACATGGCAGTCGGGGTTGCCGAGCGTTTTGACCACGGCCGCGCGGCCCATGTGATCGACGCCGAAGAACGTGTGCTGTTGCGCCGAAGCAAAACATGAATCGGTCGGCGCTTTGATGGAACCATCAGTGGCGTTTTTGAAGCCGATCGGCATCGACATGCCCGAAGCGAGCTGACGGTGCACCTGGCTTTCGGTATTGCGAGCGCCGACCGCACCCCAGCTGACCGCGTCGGAAATGTACTGCGGGCTGGTTGGTTCCAGGAATTCCGTGGCCGCAGCCAAACCGGCGTCCAATACGCCAAGCAGTGTACGGCGGGCCAACAGCAAACCCTTCTTGATATTGCAGCTGCCATCGATGTCGGGATCGTTAATTAGACCCTTCCAGCCGACTGTGGTACGCGGCTTTTCGAAATACACGCGCATCACAATCAGCAATTCGCCGCCCAACTCGTCTTTCAACGCGGCCAGACGACGGGCGTAATCGAGCGCTGCAGCAGGATCATGCACGGAACATGGGCCTACAATCACCAGCAATCGATCATCCTGACCATATAGGCAGGCGCGAATCTCATCTCGAGAACAGGCGACGATTTCCTGCGCCTGATCGCTGAGCGGCAGATCGCCTAACACCTGCGCCGGTGTGGGAAGCACCTCAAATTCAAGCACTCGGCGGTTCACGATGCGGCTGATGCCAACCTGATCTTCCCATCGCGGCACATCCGTAACCACCAGCGGATTCTTACCTTCATCCATGGCCTGACGGATGGCACGAAGCTCTTCAGGCGTGTTCAGCTGTTGCTGCATCTCACTGCTCTCCTTGGAAATCACTATCTTTCCAAATCACTATCTTTCCCAAGAATAGCAATCACAATGCAAAAACCGTACGATTACGCAGATTACGCGATTTTCGCACGGTTTTTCTATTTACGGTTATTTACGCTTATTTGCGATTATTCGGCAAGCTTGCGGCGGCTTTCGACCGCTTCGGCAAGCGTGTGTAGCAGCTGTTCGGTACGTTCCCACGGCACGCAGGCGTCGGTGATGGACTTGCCGTATTCCAGCTGGTCGAGCGGAGCGGGCTTCTGATTGCCGGCTTTTAGGAAGCTTTCCATCATAATGCCGCTGATGCCTTGTTCGCCTGCTGCGATGCGGGATGCGATGTTTTCGACCACTTCAGCTTCGCGCACTTCGTTCTTGCCGCAGTTGCCGTGCGCCGCGTCGATGACGATGCCGTGTTCGCTCGGTCCGGAAGCCTTGGAAACTTTCAGATCGGCCAACGCCTTCGCCACGGATTCGGTGTCGTAGTTCGGACCGTGCGAAGAACCGCGCAACACCAGGTGGCAATCGGGATTGCCCTTGGTTTCGGCGGAAATCACACGTCCGTCAAGATTGATGGACAGGAAATGATGCTCGAAGGCGGCCGCGAAGCAGGAGTCCGCTGCCGGCTTGACCGAACCGTCGGTGGCGTTCTTGAAGCCAATCGGCATCGACATGCCTGACGCGAGCTCGCGATGCACTTGGCTTTCGGTATTGCGAGCGCCGATCGCACCCCAGCTGATCAGGTCGCAGATGTACTGCGGGGTGATTGGGTCAAGCCATTCTGTAGCTGCCGGGAGTCCAAGGCCCAGCACATCGGCCAGCACCTTGCGTGCGAGCCACATGCCCTTGCGAATGTTGAACTGGCCGTCGAGATCAGGATCGTTGATCAGACCCTTCCAACCGATGGTGGTGCGCGGCTTTTCGAAATACACGCGCATCACGATGACCAGCCGGTCTTCCAGCTCTTTTTTGACGGCCGCGAGCTTTTCGGCGTATTCGTGCGCGGCTTTCGGATCATGAATCGAGCAGGGACCGACGATGGCAAGCAGACGATCGTCTTTGCCATTCAGCACATCGCGGATTTCCTGACGGGACTTCAACACCAGATTGCTCATCTCGTCGGTAAGAGGGATTTCCTTCAGAAAATATCGAGGAGCGGGAATCGGGTCCAACTGTCGAATATTGACATCCACGGTCTCCGGAAACACAGCGTTATCCAACAATTGTGCATCCCTCGAACTATCTGGACCGCGAAGACCTGACATCTCTTCTGCTCCTCCTTATACCTGCATACCTGCTTCATGCATACTTTGCATGGATGATAATCACCGAAGTTACCTTAACGGATAAAAGTGGAATAACACGAATGCCGACTGCATGCTGGACTTTTTACGAAGTCCCATGCAGTCGGCATTCGTCAATCAGCTTGTCGGTTTACGTATCAGTCAGCCAGAGCGCCCATTGGATCCCATGCGGGGAGCATGGTGGCAGGTTCGTCAAGAGCGGCCTGATATTCGGCAGGGAGCAGCGCCTTCGGCACGGCGACCTCGTACACGTATTCGGTGAACCAATCATCGCTCATGGTGAAGTAGCCCTTGTCTGCGATCTTGTCGCCCCAGGAGTTCTCCACACGCCAACGACGGGTGGTCGTGCCGTCTTCGGCAACGTCCACGCCAACGAACGCCATAGCGTGGTTCATCGCGGAATCGGCGAAACGCACGCGATCTTCCTTGTTCAGATCGAAGTCGACGCCATACACCTTGCCGTATTCGAACAGATCAGTGGCCCAAGCGCCGTTTTCACGATCCATCATCGGGTGGCAGTCGGCACCGAACCATACTGGAATGCCCTGCTCTTCGAGAATCTGACGCACGCAATCCTTCATGAACTGGTTCGGCACGTTCAGATATTCGGTCGGGTCTCCCCCGGCCACATTACCCAAGTGCTCGATACCGATCTTCTTGCCCTTCGCATGCTCCTGACGAGGATCGTCGACCAGGCACACGTAGCTTTCCAAATCGGCGGAACCGACGTACTTCTGCCAGAATTCCACAGGCGTGATCTCACCATCGCGGTGGAACTCGCCGTCCTTGTCGGTCCACTCCCAATCGAAGCTCTTCGGCGGCTCGCCCAAGTGAATCGTCAGAATACGGTGGCCGGCGGCGGTCGCTTCGGCAATCACCGATTCGATCGAAGCCGGATCGGCATACATGTGCGCGACGGCCGTATGCAGCAGGCGACGCAATTGCACGTTCATTTCGCCGGTGTTCTTGGAGGATTCAGTTTCCGGGAACAGATCCTTCGGAACGGCACCGTACTTCTTGTACACGTTCATGGCCATAGTCCACTGACCGCCGTCGCCCATCACGTCGGCGAGCAGATGCTGGATCAGGCGGGAGTCGGACGGCTCGCCGGCCTTCACCAGTTCGGCCACGTCCTGCAGGAAGTAGTTGACGCGCTCGAGCTTGTCGTAGTACATGGCATAGTTCTGAGAGAACTCGAATTCCTTCAGCCCCATGTTCTTCTTGGCCACGAAACGGGCCACGTTCAGCGAGCTGAACAGCCAGCAACGGCCGGAACGATCCTGATGGGTGGCGGTGCCATTGTCGACAATGGTGGAAAACCTGCGCTGCATCAAGCGGGCACGGTCATAGTTGCGCGCCACCTTGTTAACGCCCGCCGCGGTGACCGCGTTCATGGCCATACGGTTGTGGTCGCTGGCTTCAAAATCCTCAACCAGTGTCGCCAATGCATCAGCGCTCAACGGCGTGATATCAGTCATTGTTCTGTTCCTCCTGTGCTTCCTCGCCCTGGTCAGACTGCTCATCTTCGGACGGTTCTTCAAAGTCGTCATTATTCTGCTGTTCGTCGGAGACAACATCCTCATCGAAGGTCACTTCCGGTTCACCAGCAACAGTTTCGCCACTCTCGTCGTGCGATTCCGCCGGAGTTTCAGCTTCAGCTGCGGACTCATGCTGTTCGCCGTCGATGGAATTGACCACGGACAGGCCGTTCGCGCCGAAACCGGAGAACGCGTTGGCAAACATGGCACGCAGTTCACTGACACGCTGCGTAATCTGCGCCTCACGGGTCTGCAGGTCGGCGATGCGCTGCTGCACACCTTCAAGCTCGTTCTTGGCTGCCTCACGACGCTCGTTGATCTGCTCGTCGGCCTCTTCGGTGGCCTGCTTGAGAATGCTGGCAGCCTGCTTGTCGGCTGCCTCACGCTTGTCGGAAGCGTATGCCTCGGCCTCATCGCGCGTATGCTGCGCTTCGGAAATCAGCTCTTCGGACTGCTTCTTGGCGGTTTCACGGCGTTCGTTCAGGTCGGCGAGCAGCTCGTTGACCTTCTTCGTAGCCTCATCCTGTTGGGCGGAAATGTCGGCGCGGATCTGCTCCACCTCGGCATTGACCTGGCTGATGGTCTTGGTGCGATGCACTTCGGCCTCGTCGGTGATCTCCTG
>OGRI01002731.1_pt1 | contig 12121 bp, 6 predicted proteins | sample 1553391 | NCBI WGS metagenome assembly OGRI01 (sample SAMEA2580052, study PRJEB22360) | human gut metagenome | reverse complement strand
GGCAGAATATCCGTGCCGTCCATGATGCCGTCCATACAACAGACCCGGATGTTTCGATTCTGGAAGTCAGCTCTGCATCCGTTCAGCCGGAGGGTGAAGCTGTTTCTTCTCTGCGGCTTTTGCTGCATCTGGATTCTGTTGCGCAGGATGTACCCATCAGCACGGTTTTTGAGGCTGCCAAAGTATTTGAACATGGCGGGCCATTTGCTGACCTTTTGACCTGCGAACCGCCCAAGGTTCATAAAGACACCCGGCTGAGAACCAGTGGAGAGCTGCTTCGTTACTCGCTGGAAGGAAACGAGTATCCGACAGAGCCGTACATGGATTCGTTTTTTGAATGGCTCTACTGCCGTGCATTGAAGCAGTTCCCGGAAAAGGCAGCGAAGCTGAGCCGATATAATGCCTTTTCTGATATTGCTGCCGCCGCGGATTCTAAAAAGTATTATGGCGATTCCTCACGGGCGGCTGCGATTTATGTGGGACTTGCAGCGGCAGGAAAACTTTCGTGCATTGATTCCTATGAATTATTTATTGATGAGGTCTATACGGAGCCGAAACCTTTGCCCAAGTCTGGAAAATCTGAGGCTGCTTCAACAATGACACCCGAAGTTTCTGCACCAGCAAAGGAGACTCCGGCAGACGAATTGCCGCAGCCCGATAACGCAAATGCGGAAGTGATTCCGGACGCTGCGCAGATGGAGCATATCCTTGAGCTGCCCAAAGTGACCTGTCTGCTTCTCTCTTTGGCAAAAAATGCTGGTCTTTCTGCAAACAATTCCAGTGAGCTGACATATAAGGGAAAGGAATTCCTTCTTGACGTTTATCAGAAAGCGCTGAAAAATAAAACGCTCCAAATCAATATCCAAAAGAACAAAATCACATTTCCGATGGAGGAACCGGACAGCGGATTTCATGCAGTTGGTGTGTTGACCCGTTCGCCTGCTTGGGAATACGGATGGAAGTTTAACTATCTGACTGAGAATACATCCGGTGCAGAAAAGTCCGAAGTTAAAGAAAAAATCCCTCCGAAGCCTTTGACCGCATTGGAGCATCTGGAACGCTGTGGGTATAGAATCGTTCAGCAGGTCGTACCGAAAAAACTTCCGCCGATTGCCGTTCAGCGGATGGCATGGAAAACAGGCGAAGCTCTTTGCGACCCGGTAGTGGTGGATTTCTTGCAGTTTATTCGGACACATATGCAGAGTGACGGCTCTTTTTCGTTCCGTATCCCAAAGGGTACTTCCAAGAATTCGTTTGCCACACTTTCGGAAATCGCTCAGACGTGGGATAAAATGGGACTTTTTGCATCCATTGTGATCTATCCGCAGAATATCGTCTATGAGCTTGCGCAAAATGAGACTGTCCGGCATTTCCTGAGCGGGAAGTGGCTGGAACTTTTTGTGGAGCATCAGGTTCAGCAGATTTTGAATCGCTATCAGGAGGAGCAGGGTGCAGAAGTTTCGCTTTGCTCCAATGTGATTCTTTCAGAAGCGGCATCCGTAGGGAGCACGCATGAACTGGATGTCGTATTCTCCATCAACGGAAAATTCTTCTGGGTGGAAGCCAAATCGTCCAGCCGAAGTATTGATTATGGAAAATACGCTTCTCTATGCGAAAAGCTGAAAGTAACCTCCGACCGACTGCTTTTGGTCAACAGTGATTTGTCCGTGGAAGAGTGCGAAGGTGTTTCTTATTTCTGGAATTACCGAGTTGCAAATTGTGCAACGATCACGCAGGAACTGGAAAACATGATTGCCAAACAAATTGAAAGCGCCGGAAATGCTGCTCTGAGTATAGACTGAGTAATAAGCAAAAAAGGCCCCGAGAACCTTGCCGGATAAGCGGCAAAGTTCTCAGGGTCGTATTGTTTATCTGGAATGTTCGGTTTGCTTTGGATCCTTTTCCTCATCAAAGAAAAGCTCGATATTTTTCTGCGCTCGAAGAAGCTCCTGCATCTCATCGCGCGCCTTGCGGTAGTCCGGGTAGCGTGCTTTCTTTTCTGTCAGCAGTTTGGAATATTCCGCATCCAACTCCTTAATCTTGGGGAGCGTTTTCAAATTGGATTCATCAAACGCCGCTTTCGCCGCCTTGTGCAGCGTGATTTCTGTGCAGTGCTCTTCCAAAAACTTTTTGCTGTACCCAGCTTTACGGTAGGCATCATACACAGGTCGAGTCTTGGCATAGTTGATGATGTGTGCTTTCAGCACTGCGATTTCTGCCAGCCGCTTCTCAGAGGTTTTGATGGAATCGCCCAGTTCGTGATAGCGAGAAAGTGCAGCATCCGCACATTCCTTTAGCTCGTCTGCGCTGCTGATTTTCTGCTGTTGCAGAAAAATCAGCGTTTTGGACATCTCTTTCAGGTTGTGCTTCTTCGCCCAACGCTCGTATCCACCGCCCTTGCCCTCGGCAAGTTTCGCTTGAATGTCCACCAGCAACTGAAATGTCTGTTCCTTTGGTGGCTGTTTCTGATGGGGATGATGCTTTGCCCTACCAGCCAACACCGCCTTGATTTCTTCCTCACTGTACCCAGCACCCAGTGTCTTGAAACGGATAAAGCGCTTCTGCCGTGCGCCCTTGACGGAAGTGTATTTGCCGCGTTTGATTTCATAGCCCTGCTGTTCCAGCTTTTGCAAAAATTCTTCGTAGTCGGTGGGTTCCTGCTGCAAAATTTCATCGATGATACCGCACAGCCGGTCGCGGTTGCTTTCCCTTGGCGGGTAAGTGATGCGCTTCTGCCGCTCCCGGTAAGGCTTCTTTTCGATTACGGAAAGCTGATGTTCCAGACAGATCAGATCGCTCAATCGCTGCACTGCCAGACCGGAAAAGAAAAAATCCCGAAATTTCCGGGTGCCGTCCAGTGCAGTGGAATTGTAGATGATATGGTTGTGGATGTGTTCCCGGTCAGTATGAGTGGCAACAATAAAGGCGTGTTTGCCTTTCAGAAATCGGGAGGCCAGTTCGTAGCCGATGCGGTTGGCTTCCTCTGCCGTGATTTCACCGGGCCGGAAGGATTGCCGTATCTGATAGGCGATGACATTGCTTTTTTGGCTGCGCCCGGTGGCCTGCTCGTATAGCTTCTTTGTGAGCATGAACTCCTCATCCACGGTAAGCGGGCTGCATTGATAACTACTGACAAGCTCGCCCTTTTCAGTCTTGTCGGGGTTCTGTGCATAGTCAGTGCGGTCTTTTAGGCAGGCGGCGATAGATTTCCCTTTGTGCTGATGCAGTGCAATCAGACGAGTAGCAGCCAGAGCAGATCACCCCCCAAATGAAAAAGCCGCCCGAAGGCGGCAAAAGATTCAAAATCAAATCACGTCCCGGAACCAACCGCTGAATCGTTCAACGCCCTCCACCATTGCAGTTGCGCCGACAAAAAGGACAAAGCACAAAAATTCAGCAACCAGCAGAATCAAAAACTGATCCCAAGTCTGGCGGTAGACGGTGTAGATGCCGCAGCCGAAAATATACAGCATCAATGGCGCAACAATATAGCTGGACAAGGTAAGCAGCCACTTTGCCATCAGAGCCAGAAAAGCTACAAACAGAGAGATCGGGGCAAGCACCATCTTGAACAGAATCCTCATATCAAACACCAACCTTTCCTTTCGCCCCTATTATAAAGGTATCGGTCCCTGCCTTGCAAGGATGTCAACCGTTATGTAAGCCCGCAGCCTCCTACTGCGGGAAATTTTTTAGAGTTCGGTGAGTTTGTCGAGAAGTTGCTTGCCAATAGCTATCAGCTCATCCAACCGACTACGCAAGTCCTCTAAATCGGCGGCATAGAGCTGCCCGCTTTCATTGGCCCGTTTCGCCACCTGATTCAGGTTGTTGCTGCAATTCTGAAGAAGGTACGCCATCCGACGCAGCTGTGGTAAATCAAGATTCAGGCAGTAACCATCCAGAGCCATTTTTCGCAGATAAGAGCCAATGCTCAAAATACCGCAACTTTCCATCTTCTGACGAATGCGTTCCAGTTCGACTTTGCTGACACGAAAATGGATCTGCTGGTCACGGCGCTCCGTCACCGGGCATCACCATCCTTATCCAAGTAAGATTTGAATGGTCGGACAGGCTCCACTTTATCAGCCTTTTCTTCCAGAGCTGCCAGCACAGAGGGGCGGGCATCCGGCTTTTCTTCCGCTTCGGGTTCTGTCCGGCTGGACTGATGCTCCATGTTCAACAGCGCATCCAATTCTGCAAGGCGGGCAGATTTGGTTTGCAGTTCTTCCTCCTGCGCAAACGGCTTGGCGATTTCAACCTCTGCGGCCTGCTTCTGCTGTTCCAGAGAATCCAGTGCGGCATCAGCATCGGCAATGCGGTCGGCAAAATTGCCGATGGCATTGTCCAGACGGACGATGTTGCCGCGAGGGTCATCGCCCAGCGGTACCGGATAACTCAGCTCGCCGCGGAGAACGATTTGATGCTCATTCTTGAAACTGTCAAAGCGAATGTTCAGCTCAAAGCCGCGATAGGTGCCCAGCAGCATCATATCCGCATTCGGCATCTCCTTGCAGGCGAGCATCAGCCGCTCACCAGCTGCTTTTTTCTCATCGAACACCATGCCCTTGATCGTCATGCCGCAGAAGTTCTCCTTATCCTGCGGGTGTGCGTCTGCGATTTGGGCATCGTTTTTCAGAGCCGCAATACGGTTCTTCGCTTTCTGAATTTCCTCCGGGTAATGCTTGAGCAGCTTATCTTCCAGACGATATTTCTGGTTCTGGTAATCCGAGCGCAGCACCTTGAGCTTTGCTACCTGCACATCCAGATCCATCTTTTCCCGGATGCGCGGGTCGCCTGCGCATAGGGCCTTGACCTCGGCATACGAAAGAGCCTGCTCATCCACATCATCACAGGAGCGCATCGGAGATTTGCTCGTCATGATCTGCGAAATAAACTTCTGCTTGTTTTCCAGCGTTTGCCAGAGGTAGGCGTCGAATGTCCCCTCCGTGACGTAATTATAGACGTAAACTTGTTTGTTTTTGTTGCCCTGACGGATGATTCGGCCGTTGCGTTGGGTCATATCGGACGGTCGCCAGCCTACATCCAGATGATGCACGGCCACCAGCAGGGTCTGGACATTGGTGCCTGCGCCCATCTTTGCAGTGCTGCCCAGCAGGACACGCACCTTGCCGCTGCGGACTTTGGAGAACAAATCCGCTTTCTTACCTTCAGTATCAGCGTTGTGGATGAACTCGACCTCCGATTCCGGCACCCCGGCGGCAAGCAGCTTTGTGCGAATATCATCGTAGACATTGAACGAGCCGTCTCCCTTGGGCGTGGACATATCGCAGAAAATCAGCTGCGTCAGATTATCCTCTTTGGTTTCGTTCCAGATACGCAGAACATTGTCGACGCAGGCATTCAGTTTGCTGTCCGGGTCATCCGGGGTGAGCGGATTCATCAGCCGCTGGTCAAGGCCGATTTTACGTCCGTCCGAGGTGATCTTCAGCATATTGTCCACCGAGGGGTCAACCGCACCGCTATGCACCTCAGCAGCGCGTTCGCTCAGGGATTTCACCATGTCCTGCTGGATTTCCGAGGGTTTGACCACGACAGTTTCAAACTTGGCTTCCGGAACAGGCAGATGCAACTGGTCGGAAGTCTTGATGTCCGCTGCCTCCTTGAACATATTCATCAGCTCCGGCAGGTTAAAGAACTTGGCAAAACGTGTGCGCGCACGGTAGCCGGTTCCTTCCGGCGCAAGCTCAATGGCTGTGGTGGTCTCGCCAAACGTAGAAGCCCATGCATCAAAGTGGGTCAGTTGTTTCTGCTGGAGAGTGCTGTACTGCAAATAGCGCATCAGTGTGTACATTTCCGTCATGGAGTTGCTGATGGGCGTTCCCGTTGCGAAAATCACGCCGCGCCCGCCAGTCACTTCATCCAGATAACGACACTTGCCGAACATATCGCTGGACTTCTGTGCTTCGGAGGTAGAAAGGCCGGCAACATTGCGCATCTTGGTGTAAAGATATAGGTTCTTGTAGTTCTGGCTCTCGTCCACAAATAACCTATCTACGCCTAATTGTTCAAATGTGACCACATCATCTTTGCGATCGGTGGACTGTAGCTTTTTCAGTTTCACCTCCAGTGTTTTCCGTGTCTTTTCCATCTGTTTCACGGTAAAATGCTCACCGGACTGTTCCTTGGCCTCTGCAATGGCTTTTTCGATTTCCTCGATCTGATCTTCGATGATCCGTGCCTGCCGTTCCGCAGAAAGAGGGATTTTCTCAAACTGCGAGTGGCCGATAATGACGGCATCGTAGTCGCCGGTTGCGATGCGGGCGCAAAAACGCTTTCGATTGGCGGGTTCAAAGTCTTTCTTGCTGGTAACGAGCAGCTTTGCATTGGGGTATAGCCGCAGGAACTCGCTGGCCCACTGCTCGGTCAGATGGTTGGGTACCACGAACAGGCTTTTCTGACACAGGCCCAAACGCTTAGATTCCATTGCCGAAGCTGCCATCTCAAAACTTTTGCCGGCACCCACCTCGTGGGCGAGCAGGGTGTTCCCACCATAAAGCACATGAGCAACTGCATTGCGCTGATGTTCCCGCAGATTGATCTCCGGGTTCATACCGACAAAATGGATATGGCTTCCGTCATACTCGCGGGGCCGGGTACTATTGAACAACTCGTTATACTGCTTCACCAGCAGATTCCGCCGCTGCGGGTCTTGCCAAACCCAGCCTGCAAAGGTATCCTTGATGGCCTGCTGCTTCTGCTGGGCAAGCATCGTCTCCTTCTGGTTCAGGACACGCCGCTCTTTACCATCCTCCTCAATGGTATCATAAATGCGGCAGTCCCGCAAATTCAAGGTGTCCTCCAAAATCTTGTAGGCGTTGGCCCGGTGGGTGCCGTAGGTTTCGGTGGACATGATATCATACATTCCGGCGGCAGATTTGTTGCCGATGCGCCATTCGGACGTAAATGGAGAGTAGCGGACTTGGATCAGGTTGTTATAGCGGATGCGGTAGGGCGGCTGAAAAGTCTCCATCATAAACTGCTGCACAATGGCGGGATTCAGCCATGTGGCACCCAGTCGGATGTCGATTTCTGATGCTTCAAGGTCCTTCGGCTGCGCTTTGGTCAAAGCCTCCACATTGATCTTGAACTCCGGGTGGCTTTCAGCGGCAAGCTGAGCCATGCGCAGTTTATTCCGCACATTGCCGGAAAGATACTCGTCCGCAGTCTGCCAGCCTGCTTCCGGCTCATCTGCATCCGCAGAAGGGTCTTTGAAAATCACGCCTTGCAGCTCTGTGGTAATACGCTCATAATCGCCGGGAGAGCCGAGAAGTTCCGCCATATAGGGCAGATCAACACGGCCATGTTCTCCAATGGACACTGCCAGTGCTTCGCTGGGGGTGTCCACGCTGGTGACGGTGCGCTCCGGGCGAATCGTTCGCTTGGTGAACATATCCGCCTTGCTTTTGAGCTGTTTATTCTCATCGAGATTTTCCAAAGAGCAGAGCAGATAGTAGGAAGAATCATCCTCAAACAAACGCCCATTTTTGCGGTCGTTGAGCAGACCGTATTTTGCGGTAAAAGCGTCATAAGCTGTGTTCAGCTTTGCTTGGGTTGCCTTAATGTCCTCATCCGGGTAATCGTCCAGCTGCTCCTGAATCAGCTGGTTGACGATCTGCCGCAGTTCCACCATGCCGGTGACACGGGCTTTGGCATTATCGGACAACTCCACCTGCGTCATAATCGAATTTTCTCGGTAGTACACCTCACCGTCCACCACGGCATAGGAGAAATTCTTTACATCCGGGTCAGCGGGGAGCGTCTTGCGCTCGACTTCTGCATCCGCAACATCTGGTGTTTCCACCTCGACTTCAACATACTGGCCCTCAATATGCTGTACCGCTTCGGCAAGCTGGTCGGCCAGCACTGCGCCCTCAATGGGCGCAACGGTCAGATCGTGTCCGTATGGGGTGCTTTCGGTGGTCAGCTCGCCCAGCACCATCTCCGGGTGGTCCACAAAATACTGGTTGATGGCAAAGCCGTCCTCGGTCTTGCCAAGCTGCACCCAGTCCGGCTCATGGTCAATGGGGCGGTCACGCTTCTGTAAGAAGATGATGTCGCTGACAACATCCGTACCGGCATTTGCCTTAAACGCATTATTCGGCAGACGGATAGCACCCAGCAGGTCAGCACGCTCTGCCATGTGCTTGCGAGCGGTGCTGTCCTTGCTGTCCATGGTGTAGCGAGATGTGACAAAGGCAACGATACCGCCCGGACGCACTTGGTCGATGGCCTTGGCAAAAAAATAGTTGTGGATGCTAAAGCCAAGTTTGTTGTACGCCTTGTCGTTGACTTTGTAATTGCCAAACGGTACGTTGCCGACTGCTAAATCGTAGAAATCCCGCCTATCCGTGGTTTCAAATCCGGCCACCTTGATGTTGGCCTCCGGGTACAGCTTTTGGGCAATCCGGCCCGTGATACTGTCCAGTTCCACACCGTACAGGCGGCTGTCTGCCATGCTCTCGGGCAGCATTCCAAAGAAGTTGCCTACGCCCATACTAGGTTCCAGAATGTTACCGCTGCGGAAACCCATGCGCTCCACAGCATCGTAGATGCCACGGATCACGGTGGGGCTGGTGTAGTGGGCGTTCAGCACGGAGCTGCGGGCTGCGGCATACTCGTCCTCGGCGAGCAGCCCTTTCAGTTCGGCGTATTCCTTTGCCCAGCTATCCTTATCCGGGTCAAAGGCATCCGGCAGACCACCCCAGCCCACATACTGCGAAAGCACTTCCTGTTCCTCGGCGGTGGCTCCACGGTGTTCCTGTTCCAACTGAAACAGGGTGCGGATAGCTGCAATATTCCGGGCATATTTCTGCTTTGCACCACCCTCGCCCAGATGGTCGTCCGTGATGTGGAAGTTCCCGGCAGGCTCCGGCATAGGTTCAGCATTCAGGGCTTCATCCAAGGCTGCGGCATCCGGGAAGGTCTGCACTTTTCCGTCCATCACGGCAGAGATGGGCAGTTCATCCAGTTCTTCATCGGAAAGTTGCGGAATATCCTGTTCCTGCTCGTACAACTCCCGGACAACCGCCAGCGGTTCCTGCCGGAAAACAGGCATCCGCATTTCTGCCAGTGCCACATCTTGCAGGGTCACGCTGCCCTTATCGAAGTTGACCGTCTCCACCCGGAAGGAACTCCCCTCCATGTGGACGATAGCACCCAGCGGAAGATAATCCTCCCGGCGCAGATACTTCGTCTGGTGGTGGGTGCCATCCTCGTTCAGCCCGGCAAGGTAGACGTTCTCGCCGCACTGCCACAGCTGCTTGGCACGGTACACCCACTGGTCGCGGGGAAAGCCTGTGACCGGAACGGTGCCCAGTGCTGTTTCTTTTTCCAGAAGTTTGCCGCCCAGAAGTTCGCAGACTTTTTGTGCATCATCTGCGTAAAACTCAAACTGCCCGTTCTGCTCAAAGCCTACCAGCGCATCCGGGTGCTGCTCCTTCAGGGCGTTGTACTCAGTGGCGGCATCCAGCGGCAGCAGTGCCGGGCGTTCCTCCGCCTTGCTGTGGTAATGCTCCAGTTCCTCGTCCGTGACGCTGACCAGTTCGGAGAAATCCAGAGCCTCCAACTCGGTCTCTGTCAGGTCCTCCAGACTTTCGTACTGCCGCTCGTCGATCAGCACCTCGCCCAGATACCGCTCCACACGGTATCCCACCAAATCCACATTAACCTGAATGGGGATTTCCTCATCGGTGGCGTTGGTGTAGGCAATGCCGATCTTGGATAGGTCAGAGAAGTCCGGCGCAGAATCGTATTCCTCCTGACAAAATTCCCGGATCAGTTTTTTGGCACAGGTCAGGTCGGCATCCGGCTTTGCGCTGACGGGCGGTGTGTAATGCTCCTTCTCTTTGTCCGTCAGGTAGCGGTCGGACTGGATCATCAAGTCGATATACTTTTCCACCTGCGTCCATTTTAAGGTGATCTTCTGATGGTCTGGGTAATGATCAAATTCCAGTCCCTTCCAGTCGTGATTTACAAAGCCACGACTACCGTCCAGAAAATCGTGGGAGTGCCCACCAGTGCCGTACTCTTTTGCCAACGCCTTGGCACGGAGGCTGCGGTCTGGCTGGGCCTGATACAGCGTCATAATGCGCTGCTTACCGCCCTCAAATCCTGAACCGTGCTTACGCAGTTCATTCTCGATTTCCGCTTGCGACAAAACAAAAGCGGAGGGCGTTTTTTCGCTCTCCGCTTGGTCGATGGTTTCGATTTGCTGGGCTTCGGTGGGGATGTGGGCATCGAAGAAACTTAGCTGTAGATCAGCTCCGTCAGCACCAGTTCCTCTGCCTGTGCTTTCAGGCTGTTCATGTGCTGCACCCACATCAGTTGATTCTGCGCTTTGTCCGGGGCTGGGTCCTGCTTCAGAAGCTGCTCCATGGTCTGCTGCATCCGGCTCTCTGCCGTCTGCTCCACCTCCATCAGGTGCGGGTACAGGCTCCCGTTCAGGAGCATCGTGTTGTACAGCACCGGGCGATGGTTCATCAGGTACGTCCGGCGCAGCCTGCCGTACTTGCCCAGCGGCTTCCGGGGCTGGTTCAGGGTCAGGTTCGGGAGCTGGTAGTCCCCGACGGTCGAGTAGGTCACGTTCCTGCTGTTCGTATTCATATTGGCTCCTTTCTGCATTGCGGCGGCGAATGGTTGTTTTTACGGTGCGCTCGATGTTCCGCAGCACCTCCCGGCTCATGTCGCTGACGGCTGCGCCGAGGGCGTAAACACTATCCGGGGTGGAGAAATTGTAGATTGCCTGAAAATCGTCCTTGTCGAACCACCCGGCAGGCTCAAACCCGCAGCGTTCCAGCAGCGTGTAGGTGACGCTGATGGCGGCAGCGGACTTGAACTGCATCTCCACCCCGGCATCATCATAATCCATCAGCAGCGAACCGTCAACGATGGCGCGAATGTCGCCGCCGTTGTTGTCCCAGTAATCTGCCACCAGTTTCCCGGCAACATCGGCAAGCTGCTGGCTGACACGCTCTCCGCTGATGCCGTAGGTGGCGGCGAGCATTTCCGAAACCGGCTGTTTCAGGTCATCGTTGTACTGCCACACCTCCGGGTCACGGGAATTGCGGCGCACCCCGGTGTCGCTTACGTCAAAGACGTAGTGCAGCCGGGGGAATCCGCTGGATTCGTCCAGCAGGGCGATGCCCTTGGCACCCCGGCGCACATAACGGTTCATCCGGTTGTTCCAGATGTCAAAGTCGGCGCAGGCGGTGGCATCCGGGCGCTGGGCAAGGGCGAGATATTCTTCGGTTTTGCTTGGCATAGCGTTCCTCCTTCCATTTTTTGAGCATAAAAAGAGCGGGCAACCGTTTTGTGGTCGCCCGCTGGAAAGTGTATTGAGATAAGATTATTTGCTATTGTCCTTTATGTACTTCATAACGCAGCACCCCATCACGATGACGGGAAGCACTGTTCGTAAACCGAGGTCGCCGACCCGCACATTTGCATCAATCACAAGTCCTGCAAACCATGCCGCTAAAGTGAAAACAGTTGCCCATCCGTAATTCATAGAACTGTACTCCTTCCTATGTGAATATTCAAAACTCTCTTCTCAGCTTCAGCTTTCATAGCTGCCCGCAAGGAACTTACATTTATTCGACTCGAATGTTTACCGGATTCAGTGTAAGGTTGCCTCCGCCCGCCACCTTATACCATTTGCCTCTTTCGAGTTTGATTCTTTCCGTTACGCCCTGTGTAATATATCCGATTCTGTATTTTTCTCCAGTCTCTACATCGGTAAAGACCACATCAGTATCACAATCGCCGCTTACTTTTACAGTTCCCCAAAGTGGCTGTATTTGTTCTGTCTTTATAGTGCTTTCATCGTTTGAAAGGGTGAAAGTATGGCTTCTCTGAATATTGATATAAATCGCCACCAGAAAAACCGCTGCCAGACATAAGGCAAACCTTCTTGTTTTCATCGAAACACCTCCTGTAAATTCGGTTTTATCGAGTCATATCACATAAGCGGACTCTTCAAACTTACAGCTCAGTTTCCACTGCAAGCTGCTCCTGCTTCTCTTTTTCGTCAGCGATTTGGACGTCAATATCTTCGCGCATCTTTTTCAGAAGTGCGAGGACTCGCTTGATTTGACCTTTGGTA
>OGRI01002729.1_pt1 | contig 12140 bp, 10 predicted proteins | sample 1553391 | NCBI WGS metagenome assembly OGRI01 (sample SAMEA2580052, study PRJEB22360) | human gut metagenome | reverse complement strand
CAAAAGGGCAGGCGCGGTAGCGCGCCCGGTAGATGCGGACGAGGCGCTCCAGATCAGCAGGGGCCAGATCCGGGCAGATCCCGCGGATGATGTCTTCCAGAAGCGGCCCGATGCGCCCCTTGTCCAGTTTGGGCACGGCGAGCCCTTCCTCCCGCAGCACGCCGCCGAGCAGCCGCAGGATATCGGGGGCGCTGTCCACCAGCGTCCCATCCAAATCAAAAAACCAGTCGGCGTAGCGTTCCGTTCCACATCCCGTCATGGGGCCTCCTGTGTGTTGCGGTGAGCGGCAAAGCCGCCTCGGCAGAATAGACGCAGCACGTTCGGAAACGGCGAGGCAAGCGCAGACACCAGCCAGCATATGGTCTTGCTTCTTATGTACCCCGTTGGCGGTTGTCAATCGCCGCACAAAGCCGAAAGGCCCAAGATGCAGTCCCCATACGTGAAAAAGACGTTGCCCACAAAAAAGCCTCTCCGCCGTAAACGAAGAGGCTCTTGAGGATGCTGCGCAAGCGGTTACTTCTTGGGCCGCTGGGTATAGTGCAACCCCATGGACATGGACAGATCCCGATAAAAACCAAACTCGGACTGGAGGAAGGCATCGGCCTCGCTCGGGGGCAGCCAAGCGAGAATTTCGTAATTCTCCTCGGCGGACTTCTTCATGGCGGGACTGTTCAACGCCCGCTCGGAAGCCTTGGCGAGCTTTTCCACAATGGCGTCCGGAGTATCCTTGTTCACCACGAGGACACGCCAGCTCGTCTGGGAGAAATCATAGCCGAGCTCACGCAGGGTCGGCACATCGGGCAGCATGGCGAGGCGTTCCGGCGCGAACGTCGCCAGCGGAACGAAATCCCCGCGCTTGATGTAGCGCATGATATCCGGCGGATGGCTGATCAGCGCGTCGGTATCCCCTATCAGGCAGTCGATGGTCCCGCGCACGGGGCCGTCCGGCTGCTCCACAAGCTGCACATCCAGCTTGGCAAGATCCTTGATAAGGTGCGTCATGCCGATCTGGAGGGAACTGGGGGCGTTGGTGATCCCGATCCGGGCCTTGCCGGGATGGGCCTTCGCGTAGTCCCTGAACTCTTCAAAGGTCTTAAAGGGCGCATTCTTGTTCGCCACGAACAGGATCGGCAGCAGTGTCGCACGCCCCACGGCCCGGAAATCCTTGGGCGAGGCGGACAGGCCGACCATGTTGGGCTTCAGGACCATCGGGCCCATCGCCGCGAAATACACGGTGTAGCCGTCGGGCTTGCCGGTGAGCGTCGCTTTCGCCGCCTTGCCCATCATACCATATTCAAAGACAAAGGGCACACCCAAAATCTTCGACATTTCCGCATTGTAGACCTTGCTCAACGCGTCATACGGCGTGGGCTCGAAGGGATGATACACGGTTACGGGGTGTTCCGGATACTCCGCGAAGACCATCTGGGGCACGGCGGCGCAGAGGCAGAACAGGGCAATGCAAAGTGATTGGATCTTTCTGGAAAACATAGCACTTCCTTGTCGTGATCCGTTCCAAAGGATTCAGAAAAAGGCCTTTGCCATGTCAGGGGACATTACCATCTGTGGAGCGCGCGCAGGGTCACAAAATCCGGATTGAAAGCCACCACGCTCTCGCACAACAAGGTATCCTGTATGCCGTAGTTCAGCTCATGCCACAGAATGATCGGCGTACCCGGAGCAAGCCCGAAAGCGGAAGCGATCCCCTTCCCCGCGCACCACGGGAGGAACGCCATCACCGTGTGCGACAACGTGCCGCCCGACAGCAGGTTGATCACATCCGTATAGGCCAGTTCCTGCGCGAACCCCTTTCCATTCCATGAGCCGTTCGACGTGAACACGTTGCAGGTCACAATGGCCTGCGCGCCTTCCACAAGATGCGCCGTCCGCTGGATCTTCCACGGCCGGGGGATCGTCAGCCTGACCGGCAGCGTCGGATCATCCAAAAGGATGTCCTTCCCCCCGGGGCTCACGGGCATTTCCCGGATCGTGGTTGCCTGATATCCCGCGTCTTCAAGCATCCGACGGAGCCCGCGCTCCAAATCGAAACGCATCGGCGTATCAAGCACGCTGCGGTTGACGAGGTTCCCTATGCCGTGCCTTTTGGAGACGAACCCTTCGCGGCAAAGGATGCTCAACGCTTCCCGCACCGTAGCCCGGCTTACGCCCAACAGGCGGCACAACTCTTCCTCGGAAGGAAGCCTGCGATCCGGGCCGCACTGCGTACGGGCCAATTCGAGAATGGCCTCTTTTACTTCCACATACAGGGGTTCCCGTTGTTCCCTAACTCGTCTGACGTCTGACGACTTTCCCATAGCTCACCCTATGTGGCCTGTCAATGTTTTCCCTCTACCAAAAATACGGCGGAAAGCGGACATATCCTCTTCCCGTTTTTGCGGAAAAGGATGCCATGCCATCCCACGCGGCTCCAGTTGTGCCCGTTAGGTTAGCAAAGCCACCAAAGAAATGGCAAGCGGCTTTCCCCCCATCGTGCCAGCATATGCCGATTCATCCGCCTTCTCAGCAAAGACCGTGTTCCTCTTTTTTGAAGCTTGACAATTTTTCAGCACCATGTTTCATGGTACAATTGGATGAAACAATCTTTTACATTATTTCAATAGGTTAAGCATTATGATCGGACCAATTACAGACAGTAGCGCTCTTTTCATCGGCGGGCTCGCCGGGACCCTCTTCTCCGGGCTTATCCCGAATCGCGTCAAGGAAACGCTTCCCCTCATCTTCGGCGTGATCACGCTGTGTATGGGCTCCACCCTCGTGAACAAGGCTTCAGCACTTCCCGTCGTGGTCATGGCCCTCATCGTGGGTTCCGTCATCGGCGAACTCATCTTTGCCGAATCTTTTCTTGCCAAGTGCATCAGGGCGCTGTTCCGCCTCGCGAAAAGCAAGCACTGCGGCAATGAGACGTACATCGTGAACATCATCACCCTTGTTTCCGCCTTCTGCTTCGGCAGCATGGGCATCTTCGGCGCGATAAACGAAGGCATCACCGGGTCCACGGACATCCTCCTCACCAAGGCCGTTCTCGATCTGTTCAGCGGCATCGTGTTCGGGACGCTTTTCGGCCTGTCGGTCAGCCTCATCGCCATACCCCAATTCGCCATCCTCTCCCTGCTCTATGTTTCCGCCGCCTTCCTCGCCCCGTACATGACGCCGGGAATGCTCAGCGACTTTACCGCCTGCGGCGGCGTCATCTTCGTCGCTACGGGGCTGCGCATGTGCGGCATCAAAATCTTTCCCGTGATCAACATGCTGCCGTCCATGCTCATCATCATGCCGCTTTCGGCGCTGTGGGCACGCTATGTCGGGTGAGCGCCGCCGTACATAGAGATGCACCGCCACGAAAAGGGGGCCCGCATTCTGCCCTCCCCTCTCGCGGAGGTACCGGGAAAACGCGGCGTTAACGTATTCTTCACGCCGCTCAGGGTAGGGTGCAGTCCAACCAACCGCAAACGCAGCAAGGAGCGATCTCATGAAAAAAAGGTATATTTGGGGATTCACGGGCCTTTTGCTCTGCGGAATCGTCGGGCTTGCCGAAGCGCATGACGGATACAGAAAACATTCCCAAAACCGTCTCCTCATCCCGCCGCAAACGTATATGGACAATTGCGGCACATGCCATACGGCATACTCTGCCCTGCTGCTGCCGTCCGGCTCATGGAAGCGGCTCATGGGGGATCTTCCGAACCATTTTGATGCCGCCGTCGAACTCGACGCCGCGGACAAGGAGCAGATCGGCGCGTGGCTTCAAGGCAATGCCGCGGACACGGGAACCACCCGGCGCGGAAGCAAAATTACCAAAAAACTTCATGGCGACACGCCCGTCAGAATCACGGAAAGCCGTTGGTTCATACACAAGCATGATGATGTTTCACAAGATTCCATTGCCAAGGCTCAAGGATTGAAGAACTGCGCCGCCTGTCATGTCGATGCCCAGCGAGGCGTCTTCTCGCGGTAGGCGGGGAAGGCATCGGAGTTCATTGCGGCAAGGCAAATACAGATTGGCTGAAAAAGCCTTTTCCGTGACTCTTGCCCGACTTCACGGCCCCCTTGAAACAGCAGGACGGCAAATGCCGCTGCCGGCATCCGCCGCCTGCAAAAGAGAGCCCCCACGTTTTTGTCCTGAGCCGGTGTCGGCACTCATACGCCCTCTTCGGACTCCGTTTGCCCTATATGCGCCGCAAAGGCACGCCCCGCGCATATCCTGACTATGTGACGGCACAAACGGTGGCGGGGATTCACGCCGCTTTTGAGATGTTGCCCTTTTTTATCTGGAGTGGCGCGGAATACCGTTTTGATAACATTAATTTGACAAAAGTAACACTTTACCTTATACACAACCATCGCAAAACGCCCAAGGAACCGATGCGGACGGTGACAGGGGCGTTTTCTTTCCCCGTTTTCTCTTGTCATATCAGAATGTAATCCGTTTATGGCTATGGAGGGAATCCGCCCGAAGCCAGTGCCCGCTTGATGCAAAAGACCTCTCATTGACACCGTCGGCGGTGGCCGGTATACCTCGTATTACATTTTTTATACACGTAACACTATAATCTACATCTAAGAAAACAACGTGTTACGAAACAGTATCGGAACAGTCCGAAGGATCGCGCTCCAAGGAAGGCAGACTATGAACAGCAGACAACTGTTGGCTTCTCTCGCACGGAAAACGCTGGTGTTCATCGCTATGATGTTTCTGTTGTCGCTGATCGTTTTCTATGTATCCCGGCTGACCCCCGGCGATCCTCTCCAATCCTTCTACGGCGACGCCATGCAGTCCATGACGACCACGGAACTGGACGCCGCACGGGAACGGCTGGGGCTGAACGGCCCCATCTGGATGCAGTACGCCAAATGGATCGGGAATGTCATGCAGGGGGATTTCGGCATCTCCTTGAAATACAAACGCCCCGTCCTTGATGTCGTTTCTCCGCTTATCGGCAATACGCTCATGCTCGGCGGCATCGCCTACGCGCTGGTCTTTCTGCTCGCCATCGCGCTTGCCCTCTTCTGCGCCCGGTTCGAGGACACCTTCATGGATCGGTTCGTCTGCCGCATCGGCACGGTGGCCTTTTATGTGCCCGCCTTCTGGATGGGCGTGGTGCTGGTGCTCGTTTTCAGCGTCAACCTCAAACTGCTGCCGAGCAGCGGAGCCTACGGGATCGGGAAATCCGGCGACGTAGCCGACCGCCTGCGCCACCTCGTCCTGCCGCTCATCGTCATGGTGGCGAGCCACCTGTGGTATTACGCCTATATGATCCGTAACAAGCTGCTGGATGAAATCCGCCGTGATTACGTGCTGCTGGCGCGGGCCAAGGGGCTCGGAAGGACACGGGTCCTGCTGAGCCACTGCCTGCGGAACGTGCTCCCCACCATCGTCAGCATCATGGCCATATCCATCCCCCACGTCCTGAGCGGCACCTATGTAGCGGAATCCGTATTCAATTATCCGGGCATCGGCCTGCTCGCCGTATCCAGCGCCAAATACCATGACTACAACCTGCTGATGCTCATGGTGCTGATCACCGGGGCGATGGTCATGCTGAGCAGCCTCGTCGCGCAGGCCGTCAACGAAGTCATCGATCCGCGCATGAAGCCTTCTGACGGGGTCGTGTGCTGATGGACGCCTCTTCCAACGATGCCTTCACGATCGTCGGGGCCGGGTACAGGGCGCACCAGCCCGCCATACGGAAAAAAGGCTTCTGGGCGCGGCTGAAAGGCAAGCCCACCCTCTCCGTCGCCGTGTTTTCCGTGATCGCCCTCGGCTGCCTTTTTTCCAACCTGATCATCAACCATGATCCCGCCGAACTCTTTCTCATGAACGTCAATGAGGCTCCCAATGCCGAATTCTGGTTCGGCACGGACTCTCTGGGGCGGGACATTTACTCGATCATCTGGTACGGAGGCAGGGCTTCCATCTTTATCGGGCTGATGAGCGCCGCGGTCATTACCCTTATCGGGGTTTCCTACGGCTGCCTGTCCGGGGTCGCCTCCGGCGTGGTGGACAGCGCCATGATGCGGGCGGTGGAACTCCTGCAAAGTGTCCCGGTCCTTCTGTCCCTGCTGCTGATCCTTTCCCTCATGGGCAAGCAGAACGAGCTCACCATCGCGCTCGTCATCGGCGTCACCGGCTGGTTCGCCCTGTCCCGCATCGTCCGGAGCGAAGTCCGGCAGATCCGCAACAGCGAGTACATCCTCGCCTCGCGCTGCATGGGCGCGCGGTTTCCCTTCATCATGCGCAAGCACCTCATCCCGAATTTCGTGTCGGCGATCATGTTCGTGGTCATTTCCAGCATCAGCACCAGCATGGCGATGGAAGCGACCTTGAGTTTCCTCGGACTGGGCCTGCCTGTGGACGTGCTCTCATGGGGGAGCATGTTGACATTGGCCGACCGGGCGCTCCTCCTCAACTCGTGGTGGGTCATCCTCATCCCCGGGGTTTTCCTTGTGGTTACGCTGCTGAGCATCACCAGCATCGGCCATTACTTCCGAAAAAGAAGCAACCAAGGGCCAAGCAACCTGTAACCACAGGTCGCCTTTATAAATACAGGCAACGTACGACAATCCGAAAAGGAGAACTTCGTGAAGAGGAACGTATTGACCGCTCCGGTCTTGAAAACGGTTCGCTGGGGCCTCGTGTGCCTTGCGCTCTGTCTCGCCTCAATGCCCGCCAACGCCGCCGACGAAATGGCGAACACCCTTGTCTACGCCGGAGAAAACGAGGACACCATCAATCCCCTGCTCAACAACCATCAGGAACTGCCCACAATCATTTTTTCCGGCCTGATGAAGTACGACGCCAAGGGCCAGCCGGTTCCCGAGCTCGCCGAGAGCTTCACTTATGATAAAGGGACGCACACCTATGCCTTCAAGCTGCGCGACGGCGTGAAATGGCACGACGGCAAGCCGCTGACCGTGGAAGACATCCTGTTCACCTACGACGCGCTGACCAAAGACAAGACGCTGGCCTCATCCATCACCAGCAACTACGAGGACATCAAGTCGATCACGGCGCCGGACGCCCAGACCGTGGTCTTCACCTTGTCCAAGCCCAACGCCGCCATGCTGGATAACTTCACCATCGGCATCCTGCCCAAACACCTGTTCGCGGGCAAAGACATCAACACAGCCCCCGCCAACCAGCACCCCGTGGGCACCGGACGTTACAAGTTCGTGGAATGGGACACCGCCGGCGGCATGATCATTCTGGAAAAGAACAATGACTATTACGGCAAGGTGCCGAACATCGACCGGATCGTCTACAAGACCGTCGCCGTCGAAAGCACCAAGGCCCTCATGCTCCAGTCCGGCGAAGCGGATCTGGCGTGGCTGAACGCCAAGTATGCGGACACGTTCCGGGGCAAGGACGGCTACAAGAACATCGACTTCGCCACCGCCGACTACCGTTCCGCCGCTATGGATTTCCATACCGACTTCTGGAAGCAAAACGGCGACTCCATCGGCGTGCTGAACTACGCCCTGAACAAGAACGCCATCGCCAAGAGCGTGTTGAACGGCCAGGGCTTCCCGGCGTTCAGCCCCATCCAGATGAACACGTATGGCGGCAACAAGGCTGCGGACATCTATCCCTACGATCTCAAGAAGTTCGCCGCCGAAATGGAAAAACTCGGCTGGAAGAAGGGCAAGGACGGCATCTACGAGCGCAACGGACAGAAGTTCTCGTTCACGATTCAGGTCCGGGATTATGAGGAAGAGCGCGTCGACATCGCCAAGGTCATTGCCAACGAACTCAAGAAGGCCGGGGTTGACATGCAGATCGTCCTCGTCACCAAGTTCGACTGGAAGGCCGGATACAACGGCTTCCTCGCCGGTTTCGCCGCCGAATTCGACCCGGACGGCGTCTACAAGGATTTCGTCACCGGAGCCAGCGACAACACGATGGCCTATTCCAACCCCAAGGTCGACGAACTGCTGAAAAAGGGCCGCGCTACCGAAGATCCGGCCCAGCGCAAGGCCATCTACGGCCAGTTTGAGGAAGCCTATGCCGAACGCCCCGGCCACCTGCTGGTCGCATACCTGAACGGCAACTACGTCAGCATCGCCGGGCTGAAGGGGCTTGATACCACGCGCGTTCTCGGTCACCATGCCGTGGGCGTCATGTGGAACATCGAAGACTGGACGCTGAACCGTTAACCTCACGCAGCAGGGCCGTCCGGGACATCCGGGCGGCCCCGGCTGCCTTTCGGAGCACCGAGGAAGACATGGACACCGTATTGGAACTGGAAAACGTTTCCGTTCATTTCGACACGCCCGACGGAACCGTTCAGGCCGTCCGGGACGTTTCGCTGTCCCTCAAGAGCGGCGAAACGCTTGCCATCGTGGGCGAATCCGGATGCGGCAAGTCCGTCTTGTGCAAATCGGTCATGAAACTCCTTCCCGGCAATGCCCGGATCAGCGGCAAAATGCTCATCGACGGCAAGGACATTGCCCCGTATACCGAAAAGCAGATGCGCAAGCTGCGCGGCTCCCTGTTTTCCATGCTGTTTCAGGACCCCATGACCACGCTGAACCCCACGATCCCCATCGGGAAGCAGATCACGGAAGCCGTGCTGAAACACCGCAAAATGAGCCGGGAAGATGCGCAAAAACTGGCCGTGGAGATGCTCCACCGCGTGGGCATCGACGATCCGGCCCAGCGGATGCTCTTGCAGCCGCACTATTTTTCCGGAGGGATGCGCCAGCGGTGCGTGCTTGCCATCGCGCTGGCCCTGAACCCGCACATCCTCTTCGCCGACGAACCCACTACGGCGCTGGATGTGACCGTACAAGCGCAGATGCTCGACCTGCTGCGTGATATCCAACGCAAGACCGGCATCGGCATCGTGCTGGTTTCGCACGATCTGGGCGTGGTCGCCCGCATCGCGGACCGGGTCGCCGTGATGTATGCCGGGAAAATCGTCGAGATCGGGACCGCCGAGGAAATCTTTTACGACCCGCGCCACCCGTACACATGGGGGCTGCTGGGCGCCCTCCCCTCTCAGGCCGTGGAAAACGGGGAGCTCAGGGGGATTCCGGGTATGCCGCCGACGCTCCTTGATCCGCCTCCGGGTGACGCCTTCGCCGAACGCAATCAGTATGCCATGAAAATCGATTACGAGCGGATGCCTCCGATGTTCCCCGTTTCCGAAACCCACAGCGCCGCAACATGGCTTCTGGATGAAAGGGCGCCCGCGGTCGCGCCTCCCGTCACCATCAAACGCCGCGGTATGATCCATTGAAGAATCCGGTTCTTTTATCCGTCAGAAACTACAAGCAGCATTTCCCCATCAACAAGTCCCTGACGGTGTACGCCGTCAACGGGATCTCTTTCGACTTGCGAAAGGGGGAAATCTTCGGGCTGGTCGGGGAATCCGGCTGCGGCAAGTCGACGGTGGCGCGCGCCATTATGGGCATCTATACCCCGACGGAAGGCGAGATTTACTTCAAAGACTTTCTGATCTCGGAAAAGCGCTCCTACCGGGAGCACAAGAAAGATATCCAGCGCAATATGCAGGTTATCTTCCAGGACTCCGCGGCGGCCCTGAATCCACGCATGAAGGTTGCCGACATCATTGCGGAACCCCTGGTTATCAATCGTGTTTATCCCGATAAGGTCCGGTTGCGGGCCGAAGTGGACAAACTGCTCACGCTTGTCGGGTTGGACACCAGCTACGGCAACAAGTTTCCGGCCGAGATCTCCGGCGGACAACGCCAGCGCGTCGCCATCGCCCGCAGCATAGCCGTCAACCCCGAACTGATCGTCGCCGACGAGCCCGTTGCATCACTCGACGTTTCCATACAGGCGCAAATCGTGTCCCTCTTTCAGCACTTGCAGCGGCAGCATGGCTTCACGTTCCTGTTCATCGCGCACGACCTGTCGATGGTCCGCTACCTCTGCGACCGCGTGGGCGTCATGTACGAGGGCAGGCTGGTGGAGCTCGCCCCGGCGAAAGAGCTTTTTGGGACCCCCCTGCATCCCTATACCCGTGCGCTGCTCTCCGCCATTCCCGTACCGGATCCTGTTTACGAACGCTCAAAAAAGATCATCCCCTACACGCATGAAACGGCGGATCTGAGCGGGGAATGGCGGGAAATCCTGCCGGAACATTTTCTGCTCGCCCGGAGTGAGTAAGGCCATATCGCGGGCCGGATTTTACATTCCCGCTATGCCTTTCCCTGAACCATCCCGCCGGTAGCGCGGGGAGGCTTCATCCGTACAAGGCACGGACATGGCGTGATCTCCTCTTCCGGATAGGAAAAACTCCTCGGGATGTCTCGCATGGCGTCACCTTGAAGGGCATTCCTCTCCGGCGGTATCCTTTTCAATCTCTTTTTTCCGTGCGCTCAACGATATACAGTCCCCCGGCTTTTCCCCTTTCATCATCAATAAGTTCGTTCCATTCGGCAAAAAAGATTTCTTTATACGATTCGTATCCCCTTTTATGTAATTCATTTTTCAACCATCCTTCATCCTTTTCCATCATTTCCAGAGCGCCTGTATCCATTGTCCCGTTCGTTATGAGTATATTTGATGTTTTGCGGGCATCTTTTTTCTGAATGGTGGCCTGCCCATTCGGCTCAATCTGCGCATTCCATATATCATAGAGGGAGTGAACGCCCTGGATTCTGGATAATGTCGCAAAATCAGCGATATCAAGACCCAAGAGTTCAAATTTATCCTGTAAATACTTGCCTTTTATCACAACAGGAGTAGGCCTTCCCACTATCATCTTCTGACCGGACTCCGTGTGTATGCGCAGGGCATTTACCCCTAATACCAGAAGCTGCCATATCGCCAATACGATTATGAATTGTACGGTAGTTATGTCCTGATTATAAATAACACCGCCAATGATGCCGCCCATCACAAAATTGCCTATAAGGTCGACCGGGGTCATCTGTGCCAATTGGCAGCGATTGGTCGTCCGCAGCACCCAAAGAAAACCGATCAGCCCTACAGCCAATTTGATCGCAATGTTCCCGTATGAAAGAAGCGAAGCTGTCATGGCACTATCCATTGAACTCTCCAGAAACGTTCTCTCTCAAACCCTCTAACGGCCTAGGCGTATTCCCTTTGCTCTCCCTTGCCTGTTCGTGGTCCAAGGATACGCCCAGAAAACCTTGCTGTCCGTTATCTTATTCCAGAGGAGGCGATAAACGGTCAGGACAAGGGAGCGAAATGACGCAATCCAAACGGGAAAAGGCAATCCTATCCGTCATCTATGAAAATCAAACGCTAAACGCCCTTTACATTCCAATGGCCAGCGATTATTGCTTTATGAAAATACTGAGCAAAGGTACCCCATGTCTCGTTTCCGCCATCAGATTTCAGGCATGACCTGACGCCGTCTGCGGTGGGGCTGTATGTCCCCGTCACAGTTGGCGGTGTGCTGATAGCGGCATCTTTCCCGCCTTTCTTTCCTGACGGACATTCCCCCATCGCTTTTCCCGTATGGTTGCATACGGGCTTTTTTGTGTCTTGTGCGCGTTACACGTTTCACTGCCGCGTCGGAGGCTCCGGAATCCTTTCGGAGCGTTCATACACAACAAGTATTGGGGAAATGTCCATGTTCGCACCCTTCCGTCGGGCACCCCTTGCCGGGCTTGCCGCACACGGCCTGTTCGGGAAACCCTCGGCCGAGCTTCCTTCCTTTGAGGCTGCCTCGTTTTCACGGCGCGCCACTCCCCGCCCCTCGCGGCCGTACCCAAGGACAGGCCCTTCAAAGCTCAATGCGTCTGCCCTGAGCCTTTCGTCGAGCGGAAAAATTACGCGTTCGTCGAAAACGGTAAGCCCCTCGGCGTTTCCTGATACCCCTGCCTCGAAGAGTTCTTCCGGAGCCGCTTTCTTGCGTGCCCAGAAGCATACGGACATGGGCACGCCCGTGAAGAGCCTCTGCCCGTTCCGGACGGAAGGGCAGGCTCCCGCCGTCCCCAAGGGTTCCGCATCCGACGCCGCCCCCATAAGGAGAACCGTATGCCTGTAGCCGGTGTCGATGTCGGCTCCGTAGCCGCCAAAGCCGTTATCTTCGATCCCCAATCGCGTTCGCTGTTGGGCAAGGCCGTCCTGCCCACAGGATGGAACGCGCGCGAGGCCGGGGAAAAGGCTCTGGCCGCCGCCTGTG
>OGRI01002715.1_pt1 | contig 12177 bp, 5 predicted proteins | sample 1553391 | NCBI WGS metagenome assembly OGRI01 (sample SAMEA2580052, study PRJEB22360) | human gut metagenome | reverse complement strand
CAGCCGCCGGAGCGGTGCTTAAGCCGTCAGGCGGGAATTGTGCGGTATTGCCTTAGGTTTGCGGCAAGGAACCACCCCTCAGGCCGCTTCGCGTCCAGCTCCCCTCCAGGGGAGCCACCACAATCATGGGGTCCCCCGCCCTACTGGCCTGGCAAATATTTCACCGAACCTATGCCCACAAATACAAAAATGCCGCAGCAGACTGTTACATCTGCTGCGGCATTTCTATTTAGGGGTTAATGGGCTGGGTTACAGCTCATTGTTCCGGCGTGGGATTACTGCCGAATGCCGGTGTTCTTATCGAAATGATAAGTGCGGCCATCGATGACTGCATCGCCCTTAGCCATGGTGCCATAGATCGGGTCGAAATAGTAACGCTTGTCAGCGCTCCAGCCCTTGATCATGTGGCCCTGTGCATCGTAACGGACCCACTTGCCGGTACCATCGGCGCGGTCTGCCCACTGGCCAGCTTCGGATTCCTGATAGACATCCTTGCTGGTGGCTTTCTTGCCCTGATCAACAGAGTCCAGCCAGTACCAAGCATCGGAAGCCGGGTCATAGATTTCCTTGCCGCGGCCATCCAGGCCCTGGCGAACGCCCTTTTCGTACCAGAAGTCAGCGCCTTTGATGGTCAGCCACTGGCCGTCCAGAGCGATACCGGTGTACTCGTCAAATGCGCAAGGTACACCGTCAATATCGCCTGCGCCCTTAGCCATAGCGCCGGTGATCAGGTCAAAGTAGTAGGTGCCCTTATCGGTCGTCTGCCAGCCCTTGACCATGTGGCCGTTCTCATCGTAACGGACCCACTTGCCGGTGCCATCGGGCTTATCAGCCCACTGGCCGGCGGCGGATTCCTGGTAAACGTCCTTGCTGACGGTCATTGCGCCGCCCTGGACAGCATCCAGCCAGTACCAAGCGTCGGAATCGGGATCATAGATCTCTTTGCCGCGGCCGGTGGTACCCTGCTTCACGCCCTTTTCGTACCAGTACTTCTTGCCGTTTTCTTCAACCCAGCCGTTCTTCTCGCCGTACTTGGCGGTGTAGTCCTTGCCGTTGAAGGTGACAGCAGCGGTGGTAACGCCGCTGGTCTGCTTTACCGTTGCATCCACGAACTGTGCGCTTGCGCAGTTCTTATCGGTGCAGGTAAAGACAGCCATTGCGGTAATGGTGGTCTTTTCAGCAGCGCCGTGAGCGGTGCGCTCCTCGGTCGGTGCTTCCTGAGCGGCGGGAGGATCAGTGTCAGTTGTAGCTTTCTTGGTAAAGGTTGCTTTGAATTTCACGCTGTTGGCGTGCATATAGAACTCGAATACGCCATCAGTAAGCTGTGTATCCGCAAGAGGACCGCCAGTACCCCCTTGCCAGTATTCAGCTACACTCAGTTCATAGCCATCCGCCGGAGTAAAGGTGGCATAAAGTTTTGCAGTTTTATCTTCCGGTGCGCGCGTCTTAACGTTGCCGTCTGCATCCTTAACGGTAATCGTACCATTGCCTTCCACAACTTCAGTGGTAATGCCATACTCAACGATCGTAAACTGTGGGGTAACAGTTACATTGTCAGCAGGCATTTCAAAGGTGTAGGTTTTGCCTTTCTCGACGGCCTTATACGAAATAACAGTATCCTTGCTGTCATTAATCACCAGACCGTTTTCAGCCAGCTGGGTCAGCATAGAATCGTTATCCACCGGCTCAACAGTCAGAGTAACAGTTTCGCCAGCTTTCACGCCAGTGGTCTTGTCAGCCGTCACCTTGCCGTATTCGGTGCTTTTGGTCGTAACGCTGTAGGTTTCAACCTCAACAGCTTCAAATGCAGCGCTAACGGTAACATCAGCGGCAGGCATCGTGAAGGTGTAGGTGTTTTCCTTACCGTCTACTGCCTTAAAGTCGTTAATTTCTTTCTTCGTTCCGCCATCCGTATAAGTAGCTTTCAGGCTGCCGTCCGTGTACTTAAAGTTGGTATTCGGGGTAACGGTAACAGTAACAACATCCTTCGCAGCTGCGGTTTTCGGCTCTACGCCCACAGTGCCGTTTTCAACAGTACCCGCCACAGTAACGTTATACTTCTTAACCTCTTCAAACGCTGCGCTGACAGTTGCATCGCCAGCGGGCATTGCAAAGGTGTAAGTGTTGGCCTTTTCTGTGTCAGGAGTTGCTTTCAGGGTCTGATTGTCGCCGTAAGTAACCACCACACCGTCAGCCGTCAGGGTATAGCCATCCTTCGGGGTAGCCACAACGGTAACGCTGGTGCCCTCAGCAACCTTATCCAGGTCAGCTTCGGGGCTGGTGATCTTCAACGTATCCTTGTTAGCATCGGCCACCTTAACCGCATAGGTCTTAGCAGCTTTGGTAACGCTGATGGTCACATCGCCGTCCGGCATGGTGAAGGTGTAAACCGTCTTAGCCTTTTCGGTGGTAGCCTGGGCTGCGGCTTCGTCCTGCGCTGCTTCCTGAACTTCAGTCAGGGCAACATCGGTATCGCCGTTCTTTGCGGTAACGGTAACGATATCGGTGCCTTCCTTTTCTACGGTCAGGGTAACGGTATCGTCCTTGATGTAGGTGTTGTTGGTGGTGCCCAGGGTCAGGGTAACGCCTTGAACTGCATCGGGCAGGGTAACAGTGTGGGGGGTGCTTTCGGTTGCGGTATGGCAATCAGAGCACAGGTACACATTGTTGCCAACGGACTTGGTTTCCAGCTCGTCCAGAGCCCAGGTATGGCCCTTGGGCAGTGCGCCGTCAGCGTACTTCTTTTCACCCTTGGTCAGGCCGTACTTGTTGGTGCGGGCCTGGGTGTAAGCGGGGGTATCACACCATGCTTCAACGGAAACATCGGTGGTTGCGCCGCTGCTCAGGTCGCTGACCATGTCGGACATCGGCATGGTTTCAACCAGGTTAGCGCACCACATGAACTCTTCGTTCTTGTTCTTCTCGTCAGAGCTGCCCATGTTCTGGTTGTAACTCGGGTTGTAGTTCCAGGACTCGGTCTTGTAGCTCTTACGGTTTGCATAAGAAGTGCCGGAGGCATCGGTCTTGACTTCTGCCTTGCCGTCCACCAGTTCCTTATAGGTGTTGGACAGGTTGGTGCCGACAGAAACGACCAGCTGATCCTTGGTGGTGTTGATGCCGGTGATCACAGTCTGGCCCTGCTGGGTGGTGGTAGCAAAGCTGTAGCTGTCACGCAGGGTCAGGCCCGCCAGAGGATGGTTCATGAAGGTGCCCAGATACTTCACACTGCTGGTATCCTGGGCGCTATCCATGATAACCATGCTCATGCCGGGAAAGTGGGTATCGGGAACCATGTTGCCGTCCTTATCCTTGGTCAGCTTAATGCCGCCATAGACGGTGTTGTATTCCTTCACTTCTTCCACTGCGCCGGTGGTCGGGTCCATACGGTAGATGGCGTTGTTGACGTTGAAGTACAGCTTGCCATCATACAGTGCGGTAGAGTGTACCAGTGCGGGGTAGATCCGCTTTGCAGCAGCGTCTGCCAGGCACTCGGTGTTCAGGTTGTTTTCAACCTTGGTATGCTTATCTTTTGCACTGGTATCGATCTTATAGATGGTGCCAGCTTCGGCCAGAACCTTGGCATTGCTGTCGTCATCATTGAAGTTGCTGCTGGTTTCCTTCAGATCGTTGTAGTACATCAAGATGATATCAAACGGGTCATCCGTCTTGGTAAAGCTGCTCATGCTGAAGCCGCCGGGCCTGCTGCTGCTGGAATCCTCTTTGCGGATATAGTAGTTCGCATTACGCGGACGTGCTTCCAGAGTATCGGGGCCCTGGTTCTGCATCTTCTTCATGAACTGCTGCATCTGGGAGTTGTTACCAGAGCTGCCGGAACCAGAGCTGCCGTTGTTGCCGTTCTCGGACTGCTGGCGGCGCATGTTGTTATACAGGTTCTGGTTGGTCGTGGTATCAACGTAATAGAAGTAATTATTGTCGAAGTAGATGGGGCTGCAGATAGAGGTGAACCAAGTATCCTCGTAGCAGGTATCGGTGTAACGGGTCTCGTTCTTGTTCTCCGCCTTGGTGTAAGAGTAATGCGGCTTGCCGTTGTTCAACACAACATTGCCGTCATCATCCACATCGGGATTCTTGTTCTTGGTGTAGGTGTAGCCATCGTACAGCGAGTCAATGTAATCATAGTACTTGCTGTAACGGCCTTCCAGACCGGAGGGAGAAACCAGGAAGTTGACATGGCGCATGTCGCCTGCGTTCTCAACGCGGGTCTGGGCCATGCACTCGGTGTTCACGTCATCATAGCAGACGTCAACATAGTACCAGTTCTTGTTGGCTTCGCCGGTGGTCATCGTAGCAGAATTGCTGTCGCCCTGCAGCTTGTTGACCTTGACTGCGTTGAAGTAGTGGACGTTGTTGAACATGCCGCCGCCGAACGCATTACCGGCAACACTGGTATCAGAAGTATCGCAGTAATACAGGATCTGGGCAAAGTCAACAACAGCGTTATCGCCTACTTCATCGGGGGTCTTCCAAACTTCTTTGCCGTCAACGGTCTTTTTATAGATTTCCTTGTTGTCAGGCAAATTCTGGACCATGTAGTTAAATGCAGATGCATAGCCCAGGCAGATGCAGCCATACTCAACGCCCTTAGCGCCGATCTCGCCGCCCAGCAGGGCACCGAAAGCAGTCATCTGGATGGGGTCGTTGTTGCCGCCGCCGGTGATATCGCCCATGGAGCCCATATCGAATTCTGCAACCTGGGAGATCCAGTCATGCAGGATCAGCAGCTTGGTGACATAGTCAGCACTGTCACCCAGCTTGGCAACCTGTGCCAAGCCTGCATCACGGATGCCTTTCAGAGCTTCGCCATAGTTCATGACGTAAGACATGAACGCCTGCGGCAGCATGTTCAGCATGAATGCCATGGTGGTCGGCGGGACATCATCGTTCGGATCAATGCTGCACAATACCTTGATTGCGCCCATGGTGCCGGTGATGCTGCCATCCTCGCCCTGCTTCTGAACGCCCTTGGAGGTCCAGAACGGGGCAACCACGCCGAAGTACTCTGCTTCGTCCTGGTTGAACTGCGACAGCTGGAAGTAGTAGTAGTTCATCTGCGCAGTCGAGACATCGTAAGTATTGGTGACCTGGTTGCCCTGGTCGTCCACATACACGGCAGTCTTCTGGCTGTCGTACAGCAGCAGGCTGTTCTTGCCCTTGTTGTCGCCGCTCTGATAGGTGAAGTTCACCTTGCTTGCGTCAACCGGGTTGTTCTGCATATCGTACCAGTTGCCGTCCTTCATTGCGGACACCAGGGTAACGCCGGTGCCGCCGGAGGTGGTATCCAGGGTCGGGGTGCCGCCCACGTTGATGTAGACGGAATTGTCATTCTGGTCTACCACAACGCTGACCGGCATGGTCATTACCGGCTGGGTTTTGATTTCTTCGCCGCAGACAGCGCACTTGAAGGTGACGCTGGTGCATTCCCAGTCAATGGTAACGGGAGCGCCGGCAGAAATTTTGCCGGTTTCGCTGTCATAGAACAGCTGGGCGTTGCTGTAGTCAGCGGCCAGCTCGCCCTCGACCTTCTTCATTTCCCAGTTGAAGGTAGCAACAAAGTTGCCATCTGCATCCTTGGGCACGGCATGGTTCTGGCAGGGCAGGGCGGCAATGTCGTCGGTGCGGGTGGTGGGTTCCTTGTATTCCTTCTTAACCGGGCTCTTGTCAGCGGGCACGCTGGCAGAGTAAACGGTCTTGCCGGCAGCGCCGGGCTTTGCCTCGGTGGTATCCTTGGTTACGGTGCCTTCTACCTTCTGGTAGGCATCGTCCTTTTCACAGGTATACACAGCGGTGTAAGCCCAGCCGTCATCGGTCTTGGTCCAGTAACCATCGGGGGTTTCCTTCCAGGTATGGGTGTGGCCATCCTCCGGGTTGGTGTCATTCCAGTACCATTTCGGCTCGCCATAGGTATGGCCGTCTGCAGCGGCGCTGGCCGCAAAGGTATCAGAGTTTTCAGCAACGTAAGCCTGTGCGTAGCTGTCAGCCTGCTGCGCAATCACTTCATCATCGCTGTTGGTCATGGACTCCATCGCAGAGGTCATGCCGGAGCTGCCGGTAAAGGTAACGGCGGTCACAACGCCTGCGGCGTTCGTCTCATAGCCCAGGTCGGTAACGGCGCTGGACAGATGATACGTTTTGATGGTGGCAGCCATCACCGATGCCATCTCGTCCTTGTTCAGGCCATAGGCTTCGGTGTTGATCTTGCCGGCTGCGGCGTTGGCGTACATGGCATCGGCCAGTGCATTTTCCAACGCTGCAAGGCTCATGCCCGCCTTGCTCTGTGCAGTCGCTTCCAGCTTGGCATCGTCCTGCTCCAGTTCATGCACTTCACCCTGGGCAGCCAGCGTTTGGGCTGTCTGCTTGATCAGGTCTGCGGTGCTGGTGAACTTGGGCAGGGACTGCACAGCGCTGGCCGCGCTTGCTGCGCTAGCTGCAACAGACTGCGCTACCGAAGAATCAATCTTGGTAGTTTCGGCTGCTGCGGGAAGCGCCACGCTTTGGGCAACCATGGCTGCTGCCAACACGGATGCACCAAAACGCTGAAGGTTTTTCTTCATAGTTTTATCCTCCCTTAAGTGTTACTACTTTCACCTTTTGTGTGAAAAGTGGTACGGCAGATGTGCGGCACTTTGCAGGTGTTGATTGCAAAACGCCTGGTTGTGCTCCCCTCGGTCTGGCGATCCCTTGCCGGGCTGCGGCCTGCTTTTGGGGCTTTTGGCCCCGGCACAGCGGCTGACAAAACGTTGTACCGGCTGCATGCCTTGATCCCGCAAATGATAACCATTCCGACATATCTAGGTATATACATTATATCACAGTTGCCAGAATTTGCATAGTTAATTAGAGCGGTTTCTAGGTAAATTTTTGTCCTTGAATCAACTGAAACCTGTTTTTCGCACATTATTTGCGCTGCGGTGCGGTGACCCTTTGGCGGTATTTATTAACATTTTTGAATGGTTTATTCCTGATTTTATCAAATGATTAAACATTTACCCCGATAATGTTCTTTGCAATCTCTTAATCCAATCACCCGGTATTGTGATCGCGCATTTTTTGCCATTTCGGTTTGGCTTGTTGTTGAGAGATTTGGCAGAGATTGGAGGAAACTTGAAGGGAAAATTGGAGGTTGAGAATTGCCCATTATAAATTGTACTGTAGAGAGCGTTCCTGACCGTTCCGAAAACTTAGGGATAGATCAATCCTTACCCCTTAACCGCGACCTGAAATACACCTTCCCAAGGTAGGGCGGTGTGAGTGCCCCCCTCCTGCTCCACTTTTTCAAAGTGCCGAATGGTGTCCTCTCCCCTATCTACAATTCCTGATGTTTTCATGATGCCTTCCTTGGTCTTCCACACCCGGCCTTTGCCCCCTCCCCGCCCCATAAGTCGTACACAACAAAAAGGCCCCTGCCTTAACAGCAGGAGCCTTGAAAGCTATATCACAAGCCGAAAATTACTTCTCGATCTTGGAAACAACGCCGGAACCAACAGTGTGGCCGCCTTCGCGGATAGCGAAACGCATGCCTTCTTCCATGGCAACCGGGGTGATCAGCTCAACGTGCATATCAACGTTGTCGCCGGGCATGCACATCTCAGTGCCTTCGGGCAGGGTGATGATGCCGGTAACGTCGGTGGTACGGAAGTAGAACTGAGGACGATAGTTGTTGAAGAACGGGGTATGACGGCCGCCTTCTTCCTTCTTCAGGACGTAAACATGGCCATCGAAAGTGGTGTGGGGATGAACAGAGCCGGGAACAGCCAGAACCTGGCCACGCTCGATCTGGTCACGGTCAATACCACGCAGCAGAGCGCCGATGTTGTCGCCAGCCTGAGCGAACTCGAGGCTCTTGCGGAACATTTCCAGACCAGTGATGGTGGTGGTCAGCTTCTCTTCCTTCAGACCAACGATTTCCATCTGATCGCCGACATGAGCAGTACCACGCTCAACACGACCGGTAGCAACGGTGCCACGGCCGGAGATGGTCATAACGTCCTCAACGGGCATCAGGAACGGCTTATCAGCAGCACGGTCCGGGGTCGGGATGTAGCTGTCAACAGCGTCCATCAGCTCCCAAATGCACTTGTATTCCGGAGCATCGGGATCCTTGGAAGTGCTCTCCAGAGCCTTCAGAGCGGAACCACGAATGATCGGGGTGTTGTCGCCATCGAAATCCTGGCTGTCCAGCAGTTCGCGAACTTCCATTTCGACCAGGTCGAGCAGCTCTTCGTCGTCAACCATATCGCACTTGTTCAGGAACACAACGATCTTGGGCACGCCAACCTGACGAGCCAGCAGGATGTGCTCACGGGTCTGCGGCATCGGGCCATCGGTTGCAGCAACAACCAGGATAGCGCCGTCCATCTGAGCAGCACCGGTGATCATGTTCTTGATGTAGTCAGCATGGCCCGGGCAGTCAACGTGGGCATAGTGACGCTTCGCGGTGTGGTACTCAACATGAGCGGTGTTGATCGTGATACCACGAGCCTTCTCTTCAGGAGCCTTATCGATGCTGGAGTAATCCATGAAATCGGCGTCGCCCTTCAGAGCCAGAACCTTGGTGATAGCGGCAGTCAGAGTGGTCTTGCCGTGGTCAACGTGACCGATGGTACCGATGTTGACATGCTCCAAAGAGCGGTCAAATTTTTCCTTTTCAGCCATTGGAAGTATCCTCCTTTAATTCAAACAGATAAAATAGCCTGTTATAAGGCTATCATACTAGATTTTTCAAGAAAAATCAAGTATTTTGCGCGAATTTGTGCAGAATCAGCCCTTATTGCGCTCGGTCATGATCTTATCTGCAACACTCTTGGGAACCTGCTGGTAATCAGCCGGCTCCATGGAGTACTGGCCACGGCCCTGGGTCTTGGAACGCAGGTCAGTAGCGTAACCGAACATCTCGGACAGAGGAACCATAGCGGTGACACGGGCAGTGCCATCGGTGGATTCCTGGTTCTGGATCGCGCCGCGGCGGCTGTTCAAGTCGCCAATGACGTTGCCCATATACTCGTCAGGAACAACAACGTCAACCTTCATGATGGGCTCCATAATGACGGGGTCAGCCTTCTTCATAGCATCCTTGAATGCCATGGAACCGGCGATGGAGAACGCCATTTCAGAGGAGTCAACTTCATGATAGGAGCCGTCCCACAGAGTGACCTTGACATCCACGACGGGATAGCCAGCCAGAATGCCGGACTTCATCGCGCCCTGGATACCGTTGTCAACAGCGGGGATGTATTCCTTCGGGATAGCGCCGCCAACAATACCGTTGACAAACTCATAACCCTTACCCGGGTTGGGCTCAATCTTGATCTTAACGTGACCATACTGGCCCTTACCACCGGACTGACGTGCGTACTTGGTTTCCTGGTTAGCATCCTTGCGGATGGTTTCACGGTAGGCAACCTGAGGTGCGCCAACGTTAGCTTCGACCTTAAATTCGCGGAGCAGACGGTCCACGATGATTTCCAGGTGGAGCTCGCCCATGCCGGCGATGATGGTCTGACCGGTTTCTTCATCGGTCCAGGTACGGAAAGTCGGGTCCTCTTCAGCCAGCTTAGACAGGGCAATACCCATCTTCTCGCTGCCAGCCTTGGTTTTGGGCTCGATGGCAACGCGGATAACCGGCTCGGGGAAGTTCATGGACTCGAGGATGATGGGATGCTTCTCATCGCACAGGGTATCACCAGTGGTGGTGTTCTTCAGACCAACAGCAGCGGCGATATCGCCAGCGTAGCAGATGTCGATATCCTTACGGTTGTTTGCATGCATCTGCAGGATACGGCCGATACGCTCGTCCTGATCCTTAACAGAGTTGTAAACAGTGGTGCCAGCCTCAACGGTACCAGAGTACACGCGGAAGAAGCACAGCTTACCGACATACGGGTCAGTCATAATCTTGAATGCCAGTGCAGAGAACGGCTGATCATCGGAAGAAGTGCGATCTTCTTCCTCGCCAGTCTCCGGGTTGGTGCCCTTAATGGCCGCAACGTCGGTCGGAGCAGGCATATAATCAACGATTGCATCCAACAGTTTCTGAACGCCACGGTTCTTGTAAGAAGAGCCGCAGACAACAGGAACGATCTCGTTGGAAATAGTAGCCTTACGCAGAGCAGCCTTGATTTCTCCCTTGGTCAGCTCTTCGCCTTCCAGGTACTTCATCATCAGCTCTTCGTCGGTCTCAGCAACAGCTTCGATCAGCTTGTCATGATATTCCTGAGCCTGTTCTTTCAGGTCTTCAGGAATTTCCTCAACGCGCACATCATTGCCCATATCATCATAGTAGATATCGGCTTTCATGTCGATCAGATCGATGATGCCGCGGAAAGTGTCTTCCTGGCCGACAGGCAGCTGGATAGGCACACCGTTGGCATGCAGACGATCATGCATCATCTGTACGCAGCGGAAGAAGTCAGCACCCATGGTATCCATCTTGTTGACGTAAACCATGCGGGGAACCTTGTACTCGTCAGCCTGGCGCCAAACGGTTTCAGACTGAGGCTCAACGCCACCCTTTGCGGCCAGAACGGTAACAGAACCGTCCAGAACACGCAGAGAACGCTGAACTTCAACAGTAAAGTCAACGTGGCCCGGGGTGTCGATGATGTTGATACGATGACGGTTCTTTTTGAACAGAGCCGGATCGTGCTGGGTCTCGGTGTGGCTCCAGTAGCAGGTGGTTGCAGCGGAAGTGATGGTAATACCACGTTCCTGTTCCTGCTCCATCCAGTCCATCGTGGCAGCGCCGTCATGAACTTCGCCGATCTTATGGTTAATACCGGTGTAGTACAGAATGCGCTCGGTGGTGGTGGTCTTGCCTGCGTCGATGTGGGCCATGATACCGATATTTCGGGTCATTTGCAGGGATACGTCTCTCGGCGTTGCCATGGCTTAAACCTCCTCAGTAAGCAGATCAATAACGGTAATGCGCGAAAGCCTTGTTGGCTTCTGCCATCTTGTGGGTATCTTCGCGCTTCTTGACAGCGCCGCCAACGTTGTTGGTAGCGTCGATGATCTCGGCGGCCAGGCGAGCGGACATGGTCTTTTCACCACGGCTGCGGCTGTACAGAGTCAGCCAGCGCAGGCCGAGGGTCTCGCGGCGGGCGGGGCTAACCTCCAGGGGAACCTGGTAGGTGGAGCCGCCGACACGGCGGGCCTTAACTTCGAGGCTGGGCATGATGTTTTCCATGGCCTTCTCGAACATTTCGAGAGGATCGTTGCCGGTCTTCTCTTTGACAGTCTCAAAAGCTTCGTAAACGATCTTCTGAGCGACGCCCTTCTTGCCATCCAGCATGATGCTGTTGACCAGACGGGTGACGAGCTTGGAATTGTAAATAGGATCAGCCAGAACTTCGCGCTTTGCGATTTTACCTCTTCTGGGCATCTTTCTTCCCTCCTTCACATTAATGATATCATCGGTACTCGAAAGTTAAAGAAAACTCCCGTTATGCCACAAAAGGGTCAGCTGACCATTTTATGGCGAAAAGATGTTTCCTTACTTCTTGGCACCGGCCTTGGGACGCTTTGCGCCGTATTTGCTGCGAGCCTGGTTACGGTTTGCAACACCCTGAGTATCCAGAGTACCACGGATGATGTGGTAACGGACACCGGGCAGGTCCTTAACACGACCGCCACGGATCAGGACAACGCTGTGCTCCTGCAGGTTATGGCCGATACCAGGAATGTAGGAGGTGACCTCGATACCATTCGTCAGGCGGACACGGGCAACTTTACGCAGAGCAGAGTTGGGCTTTTTGGGGGTCATGGTACGAACAGCGGTGCAAACACCACGCTTCTGGGGGCTGTTCATGGTGGTGTACTGCTTCTTCTGGGAGTTGTAGCTCTTCTGAAGGGCAGGAGCAGTGCTCTTGGTTACCAGGACCTCACGGCCTTTGCGTACGAGCTGGTTAAAAGTAGGCATTTCTTTTCTCCTTTCTTGATTATTCCGCGCAGTTTTTGCGGGGGGGTTGTGCTTCCATTTTGGCCGCACTTGACCCCTTAACTCACGCATTTATTATAATAGCGGATAAACCACGCTCTGTCAAGAGTATTCACAAAAAATATTTCAAATAATCGTGCAAGATGCTGATTTTCTGCACTGGGGGTTCTAAGGCAATACCGCACAATTCCCGCCTAACGGCTCAAGCACCGCTCCGGCGGCTG
>OGRI01002711.1_pt1 | contig 12200 bp, 10 predicted proteins | sample 1553391 | NCBI WGS metagenome assembly OGRI01 (sample SAMEA2580052, study PRJEB22360) | human gut metagenome | reverse complement strand
AATGTCCGTATCCGCAAAAACAAAAAGTGGCGCAGATGCTGCTACTGTCTTTTTCACACCATTCCATGTCATATCTGCTACTGTAGAAGTAAATCCGTCTGAACTGGCTGCGGTGGGCACAGAGACAAAAGGAATCCGGTACTGATGGGCCACAAACCGACTGAGATCATGGATCGTACCTGCGCCTACCGCAAGAACGAGATCAATGTCCTCTTCCATATAATTCTCTACGATTTCCACGGCCCGGTCATCTGCCTCAAGGCCTTCGGCATCCAGGATCAGTACCTGGCACCGGTCGTAGATGTCTTCCATCAGTTCCTCTGTTGCCTTGTAACTGTTTGTGTCACAGATCAGAAGCGGGGAAATATATTCTCTCAGATCTCCGTCTGACATTTCTTCTTCCAGTTTCCCGATAGCTCCTGATTCAATTACAATTTCCTTAACGTCTATGTGGTGCTCCCTCCCGCAGCTGCAAGGTCGGGCAAAATCGTCCGCATCGACTCGCATGTATTTATATCCTCCTGACTTATCTTGATAATTCACAGCGTACGTTTCAATCCGCTGAATGATACAATATTACAGTTTGGTATTATACAGGATTTCTTTTTAAAAATCAATCACAGCAAAAAATCCCCTGCCGGAAGATCACCTCTTCCTGACAGGGGATTTACTGCCTGTTTTTTATTATACTGCTGCGATCACTTCTACTTCACAGAGAACATTCTTCGGGAGTGTTTTAACTGCGACGCAGGAGCGTGCCGGTTTGTTTACGAAATATTTCGCATATACTTCGTTAAATGCTGCAAAATCGTTCATATCTGCAAGGAAGCATACGGTCTTGACTGCGTTCTCATAGCTGGAACCTGCTGCCTCAAGAACTGCACCGAGATTCTTCATTACGCGGTCTGCCTGCTCCTCGATGGTTGTTCCCACAACTTCTCCTGTTGCCGGGTCAACCGGGATCTGACCGGATGTGTAAAGAGTGTCTCCATGGATGATCGCCTGGGAATATGGTCCGATGGCTGCCGGTGCCTTGTCTGTATGTACTGTCTTCATAATAAAAATCTCCTTTCGTGAGCTTATAAAATCTTCCTGTTTCGGGTCAAACATTCAGATACTGCTCGGCTGATTTTCATTTTAGCTCACAAGTCAGTCCTGGTCAAGCTGCATATTCAGATAATTATAAACAATCCCGGAAATATCCCGAATGTGTGAAACTGCATCCCCGGATTTACAGTTCTCAGACATCACACAGAGAATGTAGGTTGTCTTCTCCCCGTATACAATAGCAATATCATGCTGGTCTGTATCTGTCTCCCCGGTCTTGTTGGCAATTTCCACAGAAGCGGAAATCCCACTTGGGATCTTGGTTGTCACCTGCTGGTTCAGAAGAAGGTTCAGCATAGCATCTGAAGCTTCCTTTGATACACATTCCCCTTTATAGATCCGGGAAAGAAGCTCCCCGCAGTCTTTTACAGAAGTGGTATTCCTTCCTCCCAGCCCCGCATCTTTGGATGCGGAAGGACTTAGGGTATGCTGTACCGATGTATCCGCGAACTGATTTTCCGCAAGGAAAGCATTCACTGCCTCCGCCCCGTCTTTAAAAACACCGGATGTCGTCTGCAGGCGTACCAGCTCATTAAAAGATTCATTATCACTGACTGTGATCATATTCCAGAGAAGATCATTAACTTTCGTTGCGACTGCCGGATCGGAAACATCTTTTTTCATTTTTGCGGCCTCACTCTGAAGAACGGTGTCCATACTGGCATAGGTCTGCGCCATGACAAACGCCTTGATCAGGCTGGCAGAATATAAGGACTGACTGCCAAGATCAAATTCTTGATCATTGGTAAGATCTTTTACATATACACTCCATGTACCGTCATAGGAACCAAGAAGTTCCGTAAGTCTGGTTTCCAGACCTTCCATGCCCAGATCCTTTGTTTCCACTTTTCCGGTTTCATCAACCGGAAAGCCCTCCGGTGTTGTTCCCTCTTCCTGTACCAGAACTCCGTTTTCTCCGCCAAAATAATAATAACCGTCAAACATCTGTCCTGCCGCGTTCATGTTAAGATAATGAATGCCGGGATCTGTAATCATCTTTCCATATCCGTCAAAATAATACAAACCATTGTAAGTGGTTTTATCCACCACCAGATTGTCCATATACCGTACCTGTGGCGACGCACTGAGTTTTCCAAGGTTATTTACCATATAACAGCCATCAAAGGAAACTTCCGCACCGCTTCCGTCTTCTGAAGGGGCACTCAGGTTTTTGATCTGAACCATGTGCGGATTCCCCGCCGCAAATTTACCATTTTCATCATGATAATAATATCCGTCAAACACCGTACCATCAATCACAAAATGATCAAAATAATGAACTGCCGGTGTATTTTCTCTAGTTCCATCTTCATTCAGGCAGTAAAAACCGCTGCTTTTTAAAATATATTTCCCACTTCCATCGGGAATCGGAAGTATCTGGGACTCCTCCGTAACAGAACCAAGGCTGCCCTGTGCACTCTGCTGCAGAGCCGCCGCTGATACCGGCTGAGTAAGCATTACTGTACTGAAACACACGGCCAGTACTTTTAATATTTTTTTCTGTCTCATATACTTCTTTCACTTTTCTTATCTTTGGATTTAACAGTTTCTGATTTTATTCCGGGAGTACTCTCCCCCTTTTTCCAGTGTGGATAAAGTCTCTATCAGTATACCGGATTTCTTCCGTCTGTCAAGTAAACGATCTCCAGAACCTGCTTACTGCCTCTTCCACGGTATTCAGCCTGCAGCTGCTCCGGTCTTTCCATTCCCTCGGAAAAATTCCTCCGTAATCCCGGCCCAGAAAACGGTCATCCAGAAGCAATATCACACCTTTGTCCTCTTTGGTGCGGATCACACGTCCGGCTGCCTGGAGAACCTTATTCATGCCAGGATAACGGTAGGCATAATCAAAACCGCTCTGTTTCTTTCTGTCATAATATTCTTTCAGAATCTCCCTCTCACTGCCGATCTGCGGAAGCCCGGTTCCCACTATGATCGCCCCGATCAGGCTTTCTCCGATAAGATCAACCCCTTCGGAAAAAATCCCTCCAAGTACACAAAAACCTACCAAAGTTCCTTCCCTGCTCTGAAATTCTTCCAGAAATTCCTCCCGTTCCCGTTCGGTCATATCAGAATTCTGCCGGATACAGCGCACCCAGTCTACCGAAAATTCCTCCTCATAAACCTGATATACATCCTCCATCAGGCGATAGGAGGGAAAAAACACCATATAATTCCCCTGGCGCTGCCATACACATCTGGAAATATATTCCGCAATCTTACGGTACTCTGTATGGTTTCTTCTTGTATACCGGCTGCTTACATCGCTTCCAATGAGAATTCTCCTGTTTTTTGCCGAAAACGGGGACTGCACATAAATTCCATAAGCATCTGTTTCTGTTGTAAGAAGTTCCCGGTAATACAACATCGGAAAAAGTGTTGCGGAAAAAAATACCGCACTTCTTCCCTTTTTCAGGTATTCACTTAAGTTTGCAGCCGGATTCACGCAGAACAGGCGCAGCCGGAAATCATTTTCCCCAAAGCATTCCGTATAGACCACATAGTTCTCATCCACCAGTTCTGACACATTCAGAAAATCACGCACAACAAAATAAAATTCCAGAATCTCTTTTCGAAGCTCCTCATCCAGATTTTTTTCTTCCAGGATTTCTTCCAGCTCACCGGAAATGGTAAGGAACGTAATCGGCAACACCCCCGGATTTGAAAGCACCTGATACGGATTTTGGGATGCCTTAAGATCTTCCTCCAGTTCCAGCATCTGCCTGTTAGCTTTTTCCAGGACCCTGGCGAGTTTCGGAAAATGTTTCCGGATTTTTTTCCGCAGCGTAAGAAGTGTCTGTCTGGATACTTCCGCACTGTACATTTCTCTTCCGCGTTCCACCAGATTATGGGCCTCATCAATAAGAAAGATATAATCTCCGGAAATATTTTCCCCGAAAAAGCGTTTCAGATGGACATTGGGATCAAAGGCGTAATTATAGTCACAGATCACCCCGTCTACCCAGACGGAAAGATCCAGGCACATTTCAAAAGGACATACCTGCCATTTTTCTGCATGAGCACGGATCACTTCTCTGGAATATACCTCTTCGGTAGTCCAAAGTTCATAGACTGCATCATTCACCCGGTCAAAATGTCCTTTTGCATAGGGGCATTTCTCCGGTGTACATTCCGGTGAATCCAGGAAACAAAGCTTTTCTTTTGCGGTAATGGCTGTGACCTTAAATTTCAGTCCATTTTCACGCAAAGTATGGAACGCTTCCCAGGCAACTGTTCCTGTAATGGTTTTTGCGGTAAGGTAAAAAAGTGTTTCGCCTTTCCCCTCTCCGATGGCGCGTACCGAAGGAAAAATTGCGGACATGGTTTTCCCTACTCCGGTAGGCGCCTGGACAAACAGCGTTTTTTTGCTGGAAACCGTATGGTATACACCGCTGACAATCTCTCTCTGCCCTTCTCTGTAAGGAAACGGAAACTGCAGATCTGTCATGGATGCATTCCGTTCTTTTTTCCAGGAAAGTGAATAAGCAATCCATTTATGGTAAGCATCCAGAAGTTCCTGGTACCACTTTTTCAGTTCCTCCATGGAAAAAATTTCCCGGAATCTTCTGGTATCCTCTGTATCCAGATGGGAATAGGTCATCTGGATCCCGATTTGGGAAAGGCCTTCTTTTTCTCCGTAAATCCACCCGTAACACATTGCCTGTGCGCGGTGGACAGGTACCGGTACCTCCATTGCCTGAAGATTTCCATAGGTGCCTTTGATCTCATCAATCCAGAACTCCCCGTCCTCAGTAAAAATTCCATCTGCGCGGCCTTCTACCTGGATGATTACATCTTCATATTCACTTTCTCTTTTCAGGGAAACTTCTGCCTGATAATTGCCCTTCATACTTCGCTGGATCTTCCGGTGAAGTCTTCCACCTTTTAGCATGGCTTCTTTATCTCCGGATGATCCACGGCTGTTATCCAGATCTCCGCTTCTCAGTATAAATTCCACCAGGTTTCTGACAGAAATCCGCACTTTTGGTTTTTCCATAATTTACTCCTGCAGCTGTCAGAGTTCTTCACCCTGCAGCTGTCCTTTTCTGCAATGCTGTATTTCAAGATTATACCACAAAAACACATACAAAAATCTCTCTGCAATCAAAAAAGACGCATGTTCTGCTTTACTTTTCATGAACTGCGCCTTTTTATTACCTTTTTTCTTTATTCATATTTCTCAGCCTACCGCATATTTGGAAAGAACCTGGTTAAAATTTTCATCCTCTCCGTAACACTTTACTGTCAGGGTTTTTGTCAGATCCAGACTCAGAAGTCCAAGGATTGACTTTGCGTCGATGATAATGCGGTTGTAAAATACATCAATATCAAAATTGCATCTGCTGGCTGCACTGACAAACTCCTGTGCGCTTTTTTCATCCAGTTTGATCTGTTTCTCCATTGCTGACCGCCTGCCTTTCTGAAGTTTTTGTATATGTCTGTTTTACACAAAAGTTAAGTTTTTGTCAATACTGTTTATTTCCTGTCAGGTGTTTTTCGACACAATGTATAATATCTTTGCTTTTTCTTTGGAAATTTTGTCAGATTTATTTGGATTTTTTTTGGATAAACAGGTCAGATTAACAGAAAAATCCGCCACAGGACTGTATGTTACATGTCCTGTGGCGGATACTGCTTCCGGAGTCAAGCAGATATTCGGATTTTGTTCAGATCCGTGTCAGAACAAAAATATCATAGATCGCTCTGACAGCTTTTTCGAAATCACGGTTCTCAACGCCGATGATGATATTCAGCTCACTGGAACCCTGGTCGATCATTTTTACATTTACATTTGCATGAGCAAGTGCTGAGAAGATTCTTCCTGCTGTACCTCTGGTGGATTTCATACCACGTCCTACAACAGCGATCAGTGCAAGGTCAGATTCCATTTCTACGAAATCCGGCTGTACTGCGCGATGAATTCCTGCGATTACCTGCTGCTCTTTCTCTTCGAATTCATCCTGATGTACATATACAGTCATTGTATCGATTCCTGATGGAACATGCTCAAAGCTGATTCCCTGATCTTCGAATACCTGAAGTACCTTACGTCCGAAACCAACCTCACTGTTCATCATGGATTTCTCAATATTGATAGAACAGAATCCCTTCTTACCTGCAATACCTGTGATTGTAAATTTCGGTTTCTTGCATGTGCTCTCAACAATAAAAGTACCCTTGTCTTCCGGTCTGTTTGTGTTTTTGATGTTGATCGGAATTCCCTCTTTACGAACCGGGAAGATCGCATCTTCATGAAGAACAGTTGCACCCATATAAGAAAGCTCTCTGAGTTCTCTGTAGGTAATGCTCTCAATCACTTCCGGATTTTTAACAATACGTGGGTCTGTTACCAGGAAACCGGAAACATCTGTCCAGTTTTCATAGAGGTCTGCCTTGATAGCCTTTGCCACAAGAGAACCGGTTACATCAGAACCTCCTCTGGAGAAAGTTTTAACTTTTCCATCTTCACCAGCGCCATAAAATCCAGGGATAACGGCATGTTCACATTTTGCCAGCTTTTTGGACAGAAGTCTGTCTGTCTTCTCGGCATCCAGATTTCCGTTCTTATCAAAACGGATCACATCTGCTGCATCAACAAATTCATAACCCAGATATGCTGCCATCACCTTACCATTGAGAAATTCTCCTCTGGATGCTGCATAGTCTGTGCCTGCCTGTGCCTTGAAATCAGCTTCGATCTGAGCAAATTCATCTTCCAGAGAAAGATCAAGGTTCAGTCCGCGGATAATCTCATAATATCTTCCCTTGATCTCCTGCAGAATCGGGATGAAATCTTCCCCTTCAACTGCAGTATTATAACATTTATAAAGTAAATCTGTAACCTTTGTATCTCCGTCAAATCTCTTTCCGGGAGCGGACGGAACCACATAACGTCTGCTCTCATCACTTCTGATGATCTCCCCTACTTTCTGAAACTGTTCTGCATTTGCCAGAGAACTTCCTCCGAATTTAACAATTTTCTTCATTTTTCCTGCTCCTCATATGTCACTAAATATTTTCAGACCGATCTCCCATCAGTCTTTGTCACTCTACCAACATAAAGTCTGTTTAATATTGTATTGAATAAACGCCAATTTTGCAAGCCTTTCTTACAGAAATATCCGAAAATGGTTATTTTCCACAATCTGCCGAAGATTCCTGCTGTTTTTTTACAAATTCTGTCACATTATAAACACGAAGGATATCTCCATCCACCCGAAAATGAATATCCTTCTCTCCAAAAGGCATTCCGTAAGACCGTTCCGGATCATTCTGATAAGCAGGACGGGGATCATCCGCAAGCACTGCGATCAGAGCCTCTCTGCTTTCCCCGGGTATTCTTTCCAGAAGCTCCTGGGGAAATTCTACATTCAGATGATGATCTTTGGAATATTCGGTAAAACTTCCTGTTGCTTCCGGATGGCAATCCGCATAAGGAATATATGGTTTAATATCGAAAATCGGTGTTCCATTCATCAGATCTGCACCTTCTACATAAAGTACAGGGCTGTCCGGCTCATCCAGAGCTACTTTCTCAAGCTTCACACAGGATAATCCTATGGAATTGGGACGAAAGGGAGATCTTGTGGCAAAAACTCCTTTTCTCACATTTCCCCCAAGTCTGGGCGGGCGGACAGTCGGTGACCACTTTGTCCTCTTTGCCTCCGAAAACTCCCAGATCAGCCAGATATGACTAAACTCCTCCAGACCACGGCAGGCATCCACATTTCGATATTCCGGCTCGAATACAATTCTCGCTTTGAGCGCCCCTACACGGCCACTCTGCCTGGGGATACCGAATTTGGTTGGAAAATCATTTTCTATATGTGCGATTGGAATCATTGTATTATTCTCCTTTTTACCTTTTGATAAAACAATAGCCCGGAAAATAACTCTCCGGGCTATTATTGTTATTTCTTCTGTGCAAAATACTCTTTTGTAAGTGTAATGGCGGTTCCTGAAAGCAGGAATACACCAATTAAGTTGGGGATTGCCATGAGACCGTTGAATGTCTCAGCAATGCTCCAGAGAAGCCCCAGATCTACAGTTGCGCCAAGGATTGCTACTAATGAATAGGCGATCATAAATGGGCGGATAACTTTTGCAGAGAATAAGAATTCAATGCAGCGTGCTCCGTAAAGTCCCCATCCGATAATCGTTGAGAACGCAAAGCAACACATGGCAACTGCCGTAAAGATAGAAACCCAGCCTCCGTATGTAGCAGTAAATCCGGAAATTGTAAGTTCTGCACCTGCCGCTGCACCGTAATTTACCGGCACGCCGCTTACAAGGATCACAAGTGCTGTCAGAGTACAGATCACGATCGTATCTGCAAATACCTCAAAGATACCAAACATACCCTGTTTTACAGGTTTGCTTGTATCCGCACAGGCATGAGCGATAGAGCCTGTACCAAGTCCGGCTTCATTGGAGAAAATACCTCTGGAAACACCCTTTTTCATACTGAGGAAAAAGCTTCCGATCACACCGCCTGTCACTGCTGACGGATTAAAGGCTCCATAAACAATATCATGGAAAACTGCCGGAACTCTTCCTATATTTAAGATCACAACGCCCAATGCAAGTACAATATAAAACAATGCCATAAAGGGCACCAGCTTCTCGGAAACACTTCCGATTCGCTTGATACCACCCAGCAGTACCATACCAACCAGCAGCGTGATCACAATTCCAAGAATCAGATTCAGTCTGCCTGTAGAAGACTCTGAGATCACATTAAAGTTAATAAGAGCTGTATCAATTGCTGTTGTAATAGTATTTACCTGAGTAGCATTACCTGTTCCAAATACAGTCAGTACACCGAATGCAGAATAAAGAACTGCAAGAAACCTCCAATTCTTTCCCAGACCATTCTTAATATAATACATAGGTCCGCCTACATAATCCCCATGTCTGTTTCTCTCACGGAAATGTACTGCCAGGGTAACCTCTGTAAATTTCGTGCACATTCCAAGGAGCGCGGAAACCCACATCCAGAATACAGCGCCCGGACCACCAATGGCGATAGCTCCGGCAACACCGGCGATATTTCCAGTACCTACTGTACCTGCCAACGCAGTACAGACTGCCTGAAAAGGTGTCATGGAACCGTCAGAGGCCTCTTTTTTCTTAAAAATTCTTCCCAGTGTGGTTTTAAGCGCATACGGGAATTTGCGGATCTGGACAAAACCAGTCCGCAGGCTCAGGTAAAGCCCTACGCCGATAATACAGATCATAGCCGGGACACCCCAGATAAAATTATTTACGACGTTATTGATGGATTCAATTGTCTGAAGCATGTTAAATAAACCTTTCTTTCGTGTAATAATAACAGTTTAGCACTTTTTTCACCGTATGTACAGAAAAATTCTATTAAGATAAAGCATTAAAGCACAATAAGTTAACAGCGCAAACAGATACGATCAGCCGCTCCACTGCTTGCCATACCCATATCACTGCTTCACAGTTTGAGCAAAAGTCAAAATAACGTATAAATTTGTCATAATTTCAGTAGCATTTCCTCACCCAAACCTCTATTATTGTAAATATGAAATCAAGGAAAACACCTGTGTATTTTCTAACAGTACTTAAGCGTTTCAGTTATTCGGTGTAGCGCCGCGTAGCAAAGCGGATGATTTTATCCGCTTGACCATTTTCAACCTAAGGAGGACATGACAAAATGATTCAGAAATATACTTACGGGACCCCATTTGAAACCGATGCCATCGTAACTTCTATCCCGGCTTCTGAGGGAACTCCTGCATATGGAACTATCTCCACAGAGAACGGCTTCTCTTTTGCTTATGACATGGATGACAACGATGTTGTCTATGGTCTGGGCGAATCAAACCGCGGAATCAACAAACGTGGATACGTTTATGAAAGCAACTGTTCCGACCAGCCAAACCATACAGAAGATAAAATCTCCCTCTACGGAGCACACAACTTCCTCGTAATCTCCGGAAAACAGACTTTCGGTCTCTTCGTTGATTATCCCGGAAAACTGAAGTTTGATATCGGTTACACACTCTCTTCCCAGTTAAAGATCACCTGTGAGGATGCAGACCTTTATCTGTATGTGATCGAGGGTGAAACCCCTTACGATATCGTAAAACAGTTCCGCAAAATCATCGGAAGAAGCTATATCCCGCCTAAATTCGCATTTGGTTTCGGTCAGAGCCGCTGGGGATATACAACTGCTGACGACTTCAGAAAAGCTGCTGACGGATATCGTGAAAACAATATTCCGATCGATATGGTATACATGGATATCGATTACATGGAAGACTACAAAGATTTCACAGTCAATCAGGAAAACTTTCCTGACTTTGAGGCCTATGTCAATGAAATGAAAGAAAAAGGCATCCACCTTGTCCCGATCATCGATGCAGGTGTCAAGGTAGAGGCTGGCTATGATGTTTATGAAGAAGGCGTTGAGAAGAACTACTTCTGCAAACGTGAAGACGGCAGTGATTTCGTTTCCGCTGTATGGCCGGGCTGGACTCATTTCCCGGATGTCCTGAACGCAGATGCCAGAGCATGGTTCGGACAGAAATACGAACGTCTCATTTCCAAAGGAATCGACGGTTTCTGGAATGACATGAACGAACCTGCAATGTTCTGTACACCGGAAGGCGTTGCTGAATTAAAAGAATACATCAAAGACAACTTCATGGACAAGGAAGAAGCACCTGGATTTACACTCGGTGATAAAGTAAATGCCCTTGCAAACAATCCGGAAGATTACAAACGCTTCTATCACAATGTAAACGGTCAGAAAATCCGCCACGACAAGGTACATAACCTGTTTGGCTATAACATGACCCGTGCAGCAGGTGAAGCATTTGAAAAAATCGCACCTGGCAAACGTTTCCTGATGTTCTCCCGTTCCTCCTATGTGGGAATGCACAGATACGGCGGAATCTGGATGGGAGACAATAAATCCTGGTGGTCACACATCCTTCTGAACTTAAAGATGCTTCCATCCCTGAATATGTGCGGTTTCCTTTACACAGGTGCAGATCTGGGCGGATTCGGTGCAGATACCACACGTGACCTGGTACTGCGCTGGCTGGCACTGGGTGTATTCACACCTCTTATGAGAAACCACTCCGCTCTGGGAACCAGAGAACAGGAAGCTTACCAGTTTGAAAATATCGAAGACTTCCGCCATGTGATCGGTGTCAGATATCGCCTTGTTCCATATCTGTACAGTGAATACATGAAAGCTGCATTAAACGATGACATGATGTTCCGCCCATTGGCATTCGACTACACAGAGGATGCATTCGCAACTCAGGTAGAAGATCAGCTTCTTCTCGGAAACGAAATCATGATCGCACCTGTTTATACACAGAATGCAAAAGGCCGATATGTGTATCTGCCGGAAGAAATGATGTTCGTAAAATTCCTGCCGGATGGAACCATCTCTCAGGAAATCCTTGAAAAAGGACATCACTATGTAGAAGTTGCCCTGAATGAAGTTCCACTGTTCATCCGCAAGGGAAAAGTAATCCCGGTTGCTGATGTTGCACAGACAGTAAAGGATATCGATCCTGCTACGCTCCGAATGATCGGATATGAGGGAGCTGAATATGACCGTTATGATGATGACGGAGTAAGTGCTCTGTAATTTAACCAAATCAATCAGATTTACCTGCCTCAATTGCAGGAATTACCAGACAGCAGTTAGAATTGAACGAGATGTCACCTCATAAAAAATAAAAAGAAACAGTCACATGTATCCAATGAATATCAATATATTCTTTCAGTTATGTGACTGTTTTCTTTTAACTTATCAATTCTCCAAAAGAACCTGGTTTTGCCGGAACAAAATTTCCACTTTCATCAGTTGTTCCAAATTTTTCTTGATATTCTCCTTCAGTACGCGAAATTTTAGGTTTTAATTCTCTTTAGCAGATTCTACTCATGGGGAGAACATACTCATACCCATTGTATCCATGGAAGCCACACTTACGCTGTAGGGCTTTCTATCCTCCCCATAGAAACGCTTCTCCGAAGAAGTGGGCAAACCTATAACATAAGAAGTAACATACTTACTTAATTCCGGTGACATGCTCTCGCCACTTAAA
>OGRI01002710.1_pt1 | contig 12212 bp, 7 predicted proteins | sample 1553391 | NCBI WGS metagenome assembly OGRI01 (sample SAMEA2580052, study PRJEB22360) | human gut metagenome | reverse complement strand
GATAACTGGAGATTTACAAAGCAGGATTGTGAAGATATATTAAAGGCTTGTGAAAAGTACGCTAAAGACAATGGATATGCATTTTTTAAACCCTCAGATGTCGGTACAACAAAAGGCAAAGTATATCAACACAGCACTTGGACGCAGGTTTATTCCAATCATCCCGATAGTTTGTATTCCAAAAAACAAGCTATAGAATATCTTTGCCAGTTCTATGAATTTAATGAAAGTCAAGGTTTTTCTACTTGTATAGACTATTGCCTTGCAAGTGACTACTATGAATGGCTTAAATCTGAAGGTGTCAAAAACCCCGAAACTCACACCGCTTGTCAGGATTTGACGGCTTATGTATTCTTCCCGTGTATGGGTTAAAGACAAATAATAAAAGCAAACAACTGAATATATTAGAGCTTTGAAATTAACTGTTCAAAGCTCTTTTCTTTTTTCCGAAGGTACAAATAAATACGAAAACTCAAAGCAGTCTTTTCATAGGACTGCTTTTTTATATATACAAATGCAAACCAAGAAAGGAAATCGGTATGAAAAACAAACTCAGAAAAATGTTGAGCTTAGTTTTATCTGTCGTTATTGCTATGTCGGCAATAAGCCTGAACACATTTGCGGCTACAATAATGAATATCGTAAACGGCTCAAATCAGAAGTTATATGTTGACTGGTACGATTATTCATATAACTTCAACGGCAGACTGAACACAAGCACATACGGACAGATAATCAAACTCAATGTTGGTAGCCCAACAGGACAGGTAGCGTATTGTATTCAGTCCTCAAAGGATGCTTGGACAAGCGATTATACGGCACAAAAGACCTACAATTTGTTGTCGTTAACGCAACAGCAGAATTTAAAACACGCTCTGATTTATGGCTATCAGGGTACAACAAAATATGGCTACAACGCTGATACTGAACGTATCGCAACGTCGATCGTCACCTGGAATATCTGTGACGGTTGGTTCAACAACTCTTCCGAAAGCACGGCTGTCGGTATATTCACCGAGGATATGTCAAGCTCTATGGCTACAAATGTCAAGGCTTGCTATAACAAGATCAAAGAGCAGATGTTAAGCCATCTTACTATACCGTCTTACGCTGTAAAGCCTACAGTAACAAATGTGCCAAAGCAGAAAATGACGACTAACAGCGATGGAACATTCACAATAACGTTGACAGACAGCAAAAATGTATCTAAGTATTATGACTGGCAGACGGCAATTAAAAAATACAGCTATCTTTCGATAATTACAGACACCGAAGGAAAGCTCGTTATAAAGTCGACAAAGCCCATTCCGTCAAACTCGGCTATAACGCTTACAGCTAAGCGTGACAGTAATAAATATCAGAGCAATATTATTGATGTTGCACCTATGTATATGATTTCGGGTAGCGGCTCACAGAGTTCTGCAACATATGTGCAGGATTACGACCCGAGTGAAGCTAAAATTGCTATTTATTCTGACAGTTTAGGCACAGCTCAGATCAAGAAAGTTTGGGAACACAAGCACGACAGCTCAAGCACACAGGCAAGCAACAGCGACATCTATTTCACGATAAAGAATAGTTCGGGTTCGGCCGTGAAGGCTACAACAGGCAAGGCAGGCTCGTATACCTACTCTGCAAGCGGTTCCGTAACTAAGTTCAAGCTCAACAGCAGTAACACTTTTTTAGTAAAATCGTTACCTGCAGGAACGTATACGGTCTACGAATTTGGTAATGACGGCAACGGTATACCGAATTATACAAGAAAGAATCTCAGTCAAACAGTAACCGTTACAGCCGGAGGCACAGGAACAGTTACTTTCAAAAATACGAGAAATACCGGTACGGGCAAGGTTATAAAAACTTGGGTAGACACCAACGGTAATGCCATAGCCGCAAGCAACAACGTTGAAAGAAATAAGCAGATATATTTCCGCATCAAAAACGCTGACGGAAAATATATAACTGTCAACGGTACGAAGTACAGCGGCTCATATTCTTTTGCCGGAACAACAACTAAAGCTACATCGCTGTATGTTAATCCCGGTACAGGTGATTTCACAGTTTCTGACCTGCCTACAGGCAAGTATACCGTATATGAGTACGGCTCACCGGAGGGCTATTCTGTCAACAAAGCATATCAGACAATTACCATCTCAAGAGATAAAACATCGTCCGTGTCTTTCATAAATAGCGAGGACAGCGGTACGGCTCAGATAAAGAAAGTATGGCTGTCCGATACAACACTGTCAGCTTCAGAAAAAGCAAATCTTGAGAAAAACGTTTACTTTACTGTCAAGGACGCTAATGGTAAGTATATCAAGGTTACAGGCTCGGCAGGAGCGTATGTTTATGCCGGCACTCAGACTACAGCGAACAATTTAAAACTCAGCGGAAGTAAGTTTAATGTAAGCAAGCTCCCTATGGGAACATACACTGTAACAGAGATTAATAACGCAAGCGGTTACAATCCGAAAACGCAGACAAAGACGGTCACAATTGCCAATAAGGGCGAAACAAAAAGCGTATCTTTTACAAACAAATCAACACCTGTTGTTGTTATAAGAAAACATTTCTCTGATGAGGACAATCTGACAGAAGCACAGCTCAAAGAACAGTATGCTAAGGTTACTGTAAATCTGCAGGTGCTTGGCTTCGGCGGAAGTGTTTCCTCGAATCCGCCTGCAGGCTACTATGTAGAATTTACGGGTTCAAACGGTAATTACACATACAAAGGGCTTTCGTCAACCAAAACATCAGCAACAAATCTCAAGCTGAATGAAAACGGCGAAATGACTATATCGTTCGGCACTAACACCGCTCCGTATTACTTAGCTGTCATTGAAACGTACAGCGGTACGGATTACGATGTTGATAACCGGGACCAGCGTATTGACCTTGGTGACGGTGATCCGAATGCTGTAATCGACCTTGATGACATTGAGCTTGACAATCAGCTTAAGACCGGATCTGTACAGGTCGACAAAGAGTTCCTTAATGAAAACGGCGCCGTTGAGAACATCACCGATGAACAGCTTGCCGAAGTATCGTTCAAGATAATGCACAACGGCAAATATCTCACCTTTACAGGCTCAAACGGCAGTTATACTTATAAAGGTGAGAACAATACAGGCACGTCACTCAAGCTTAATACAAGCACATATAACTTCATAGCAAGCGGACTTCCCGCAAGAGAGCAGTACACGGTCACTGAGGTCAGCGGCGCTACAGGCTACAGCTTCTCTATCGACCCCGTTACGTTTGAAGTAACACCTAACGGCACAGTAAAGAAAGTATTTACGAACAAGGCAATGACGGGTACGATAAGTATTGTTAAGCACAGTGCAGACGGCGTTCTTTCCGGCTGGCAGTTCCGTGTTACAGGCACAGCCAAGACCGGACAGAGCTACGATAAGACTTTTACTACCGATGCAAAGGGTACAATCACAATCAGTAATATCCGTATCGGTGATTACAAGGTTACAGAGGTCAAGACAGGTAAAACGGTCGGTTATATTACCGAGAACAGCAAAGACCTTGAGGTTAAGACCGATACTGTAACAACTGTCAATATTGAGAACAAGCCGTATGCGAATATCGTTATCAACAAGGTTGACAGCGTAAAAGGCACTGCTCTGAGCGGTGCGACATTCGGCATTTACACAGATGCTGAATGTGAAATTCCGGCACAGGCATATACATCGTCTACAGATGATACTCTGACAGACGCTGTAATCACAGAAAGTGCGACAGGCAAGTACACTTGCAATTTCCTGCCGATTGAGAGCAAGAACGGCACAACTTACTATGTCAAGGAGCTTTCAGCTCCCGACCATTACGCTATCGACACAGACGTACACCCGGTAACGCTTAAAACGGCAAATTCAACCGTAGCAGTTTCAAACAATGCTACATCGAAATTCTATGAAACGCCTTTAGGCTCGGTCAGAACGACAAAGGTTGACGCAGATCATCCCGATGTACTTCTGAGCGGCGCCGAGTTTACAGTATATCAGTCTGATAAGGCTACTGTATACGGCAAACTCGCAGAAACATCAAAGGGTACATATCAGCTTGACGAAATCCCGGCAGGCACATATTACCTCAGAGAAACAAAAGCACCGCAGTATTACAATATCGACAACACATTCTATCAGTTCACAATTTCTGACGCAGGCAAGATTGTCGATGTGTCAATCAACGGCAACGACAAGTTCCCCAATGCTCCGCAGAAGGGCAATATAAAGATAGTCAAGAGAAGTGCAGACGGTGTTCTTTCCGGTTGGAAGTTTGAAGTTTCCGGCACGGCTCTTAACGGCACACCCGTAGCAACCAAGACATACACAACAGACGCAAAGGGCGAAATCAATATATCAAACCTCCTTATCGGTACTTATACCGTAAAGGAAGTAAAGGACGGCAAGACAGTCGGATATATCACGCCTGCAAATCAGACGATTGAAGTAAAGAGCAATGCAACTACTACTGCAACGTTTGAAAACAAGCCTTTCGGTCACATTGTTATCAACAAGGTTGACGCAAAGATCGGCGATAAGGTAACAGGTGCTACATTCGGTATCTATACCGACAGCACTTGCAAGACAGTAGCAAAGGCGTATAAGTCGGACACTGACAGCACACTTGTAAATGCAGAGATTATCGAAACAGCTACAGGAGTGTACACTTGCAACAACTTACCTATAAGCAGTGCAACAGGTACAACATACTATGTCAAGGAGCTTACAGCTCCCGAAGGCTACTATCTTGACACAGACGTACACCCGGTAACGCTTAAAACGGCAAACGCTACTGTATCGGTTAGCAATGAAATCGGAAAATCCGACTTCAACGAATATCCTTACGGTCACGGTGCTGTAATCAAGGAATGGAAACTTGACAACAGTACAGCAGATATGACAGCCGATGAAATCGCACAGATGAAAGCGGAGCTTGAAAAGAGCCTGTATTTCACTGTAAAGGACAGCAACGGCAAGTACATCACAGCTACAGGTGCAGACGGCGTATACACATATAACGGCGAAAGCACAACAGAATTCAGATACGTTTTGAAGAACAGCACATTTACAATCGCTGAACTGCCTACAGGTGACTATACGATTACAGAGTATAGCACACTTCTTGACTACACAATCAAGTCGGAAAATCCCGTAAAGATAACTGTAGTAAGAAATCAGACAGCAACGGCAACGTTTGTAAACGAGCGTGACACAGGCAACGCAAGTATCATAAAGAAATGGACAAACCCAAATGGGCTGACAACAGCTCAGAAGGCAGAGCTTGAAAAGAATGTTTACTTCACTGTAAAGAATGCTGACGGTGCATATTTAAAGGCTGTATCAAAGAACGGTAAGTATGTATATAACGGCAGTCAGACAGCAGAAGCACGTTTTATGCTGACAAACGGCAAGTTTGAACTTACAGAACTGCCGACCGGCAAGTACACGATAACCGAAATCAACAATGCAGAAGGTTATCTGCCTAAGACACAGGTCAAGACAATCACGGTAACTAAGGACGCAACTGCAAGTGCAGAGTTTGTCAATAAGGTTATTGTAGGAAATGTAACATTGACAAAGGTCGATGAGGACTATCCCGAAAATAAATTGACAGGTGCTGTATTTACAGTTTATAAATCGGACAAGAAAACCGTAGTCGGCACATTAAAGGAAACCGAAACAGGCGTGTACAGCCTTGAGGGACTTGTATACGGTGACTACTATGTACAGGAAACAAAGGCTCCCAAATATTTCGTCCGTGATGTGAATTTCTACTATTTCCAGATTGTAAATGACGGCGAAACCGTAGAAGTTTCCAACGATGAGCTTGGCAAGGGTACGTTTATCAACTCGCCTCAGAAGGGTGAAATCAAGATTGTAAAGACTTCTTATGATAATAAGGTTGAAGGCTTCAGCTTTGAAGTAACCGGAAAGACGTTCACAGGTCAGACGTTCAGCAAGATATACACGACCGATAAGGACGGTATAATTCGTATCAATGATTTAAGAGCCGGAGAATACAACATTCACGAAGTTAATGATTCTGCTTCGGCAGGCTATCTTCTACCCGATGATAAGCAGCTGACAATCGACCGTGACGGTGCAATGCTTGTTGCCAATATGCACAACAGCAAGCTACCGGACAATCCCCCGACAGGTGCAAGCGAGGACAGCTTTACGCAGACGGCAGTTATTATTATATCAATGGTAATGATGAGTGCTGCTGTGGTGCTTGTGTTCCCGTTATCGAAGCGTAAGAGAAAACGCTAAGCAGCATTTAATATTTTATTGTCACCGGGCGGCAGTCAGCCTGCCGCCTTTGTGGTGGCAATTACCGGAGGTGCAATATGAAAAGAAATCTGCTATCAAATTCTCATTTTAAATTGCTGTTTTCAAATTGCGATAATATCAAAAATGAGAAAAGAACGGAACTCTACTATTCTCAAAACGAGATACGACTTACTAACTTAGATACCGGAGAGGTTTATTCAACGAAAATAAGGCAAGAGTATTCGGACGAAAGAACAACTTGTTCCTTTGCTATAAATCAATATCTCAAAGAGGGGAATTATTTGATAGAGTTTATTTATTAAATTGTTTGAGGTGCGTCACGGTGTCGCACCTGTATAAAAGATTGACGTATTTTTACCGATATGATAGAATGGAGATGATAACGAATGAATGTAAGAAAAAAACTTGATAAATTGTGCAAAGAACAGTTACACAGCGGAGTTAAAACGTATGATGAAGCACTTGATTTTCTGAGAGAATTCACCTGCGTTTATGATAAATGCAAATCAGATAAAGAGTATGTTCCCGGATTGTCCCATTATGACTTTATGTACTGGGTAAACCCTATCAGAGAAGCATTTGCAGAAAACGACTACAAAAAAGCTGTAGAAAAGCTGATTGACACATATATGGAGCAGAACGCCTATTTGTATCAATCAAGAGTAAAAAATTCAATAATGATATTGTTGCGACAATATGTAAACTCAGAAAGGGAAAAATGATGAACAGTAATGTGTGTACGGCTAATCAGAAGAATTATAATCAAGCAATGGAATATGTTAATCTCACACTTGAAAGAGATACAGCAACAAAAGCAGACAATCTTCTGTTTCTGAAATTTATGATTGATTCTATAGGTCGTGACATAGAAACAGATATAAATAAAATTGTATCGAAAAACGATTTTCGTTACGCATTACTTTTTAAATTATCAAAAATGTACTTCGAATTGCTAAATTCTTAAATTAAGAGCGACTGGTTTCAGCCGCTTTTTCTTTTTCTGATAGCGAAAATACAAAGCTGTACCGACGGGTACGGCTTTTTTATATACAATAAAACGGAGCGTCCGGTGCGACATCGTGACGCACCTATAAAACAAGGAGGATAAAATGCAACAGCTTATAATTTTAATCGTGGCACTTGCTCTTGCAGGCGGAGTATATCTGTTTCTGACAATCAGCAAAAAGAAAAGCAAGGAACAGACAGAAGAAAACGCAGTCGAGATGATGACTGCAAACGAAATGATAAACGTAAAGGATATTCGTAACAATTGCTTACACACGAATGACGGGTACACATTTACCTTTATCGAAATCGGCGGTATGAGTATGGAGCTTTTCTCGGAAAGTGAAAAGCTGGCATACTGCAAAAACATAACTTCCATCGTTTCACGTTTTCAGTTTCCGTATAAATATATGGCTATTTCCTCGCCGTATGTAATCAAGCATATGGTGACGGCAGACAGCAACAGGCTTAAAAATGCAAGCGGTCTGTGTAAGCAAATGCTTGAGGACGATATAAATTTCGCCACCAAAATGGTAATTGACGATAACAAGATTGACCGCAGATTTTTCTTTATGCTGTTCTCGAAGGACGAGGACGAGAAAACTATCCTCAAGCGTACAGAGGATACAATAAACGCTTTCAACAGTGAGGTGGACGGAATGTCCTGCGAACTTGTGAAAGACAAGGATATTATAAAAATGTATAATCTTTTCACAAATCCCGCATACATAGCTTACGAAAGAACAGATGATGTATATTTATCTATGTCACAGATTATTGCGACAAATTCTTAAAGGAGGAAAAAATGAAAAACAAGAAGTACCAGTTTGAAATTGAAGAAAACAATGTAATCCGTGCCGCAATTGCCCCGATGGGCATTGATTTCAGACCGAATACCCGTTTTTATATGGGTGACTACATCTGCCGTATCTATGCGATAATGCAATATCCGCCTACGCAGGAATACGGCTGGGTATCAAAGATAAATAACATCGCAGGAACTATCGTAAACTTTACAAGCACACCGATTACAGAAGCGAATATTGTGGATCAACTATCGAAAATAATCAATGCCGCCCGTGCCGAAGCTGAGAATACCCGTGACGCATTACAGCGACAGAGAAAAACAAAAACAGCGGACGATACAACACGTCTTATGGCTCGAATGGAAGAAAACAATGAAAAGATAGCTAAATTCTGCTGTACTGTGATGGTTATGGGCAACGATGAAATCGACTTTGAGCAGAAATGCAACAGAGTTGAAAGCATAATCAGCGGTGTCGGCTGTAAACTGCGGTGTTTATCCCGTATGCAAAAGGACGCCTGGAAACACATATCCCCGTCCTACGCTCCTGTAGAGCTTATCGGTGATGTCGGTAACCGTCCTATGCCGGTTAATGCTTTCTACGGCGGTTTCCCGTTCCAGAACAGCGGCTTTAACGACGGGGTAGGTTATTATCTTGGTGTGGATAATGACGGTACGCCGATTATTTTCGACCTTTGGAAGCGTGACGGAGCGAGGACAAACAGCAATATCAGTATAATAGGCGGCTCCGGTAAGGGTAAAACCACACTTATAAAGCACATTATCGTATCAGAACTGATACGGGGAACAAAAGTAATTGTCATAGATCCCGAAACAGAGTACAAGGCTATCTGCGATATGTTCCGTGAAGATGGCATATCACGGTGGATAGACGCTTGCGGTGGCAGAAACGGAATGATAAATCCATTACAGGTACGTCCTAAACCGCTTTCGGACGAGGAGGAAGAAGAAGCCGAGAGCAAGGGTATCAGTGAGCTTGCATTACATCTTAAAACGCTTGAAATTTTCTTTGAACTGTATCTTCCCGAACTTACTCAGATACAGAAAGCCTTACTTACGAAAGGGCTTATCGCTATGTATGAAAAATTCGGCATAACCTGGGATACAAGCGTAACATTTATGAAGAATACCGACTTCCCGGTTATGACGGATTTGTATAACACTTTGCTTGAGCAGAGAAAAACAGCTGAAAAAGGTGTAACCGATGATATGGACAAGCTGATACTGCTGCTTGAAAATATCACCACCGGTGCGGACAGCTTCCTTTGGAACGGTCACACGACAATGCAGTCAAATGCACAGTTTATCGTGTTCGATACGCAGAATATGAAAATTATGAGCGATGCAATGAAATCAACGCAGTATTTTAATCTTCTGTCGTGGTGCTGGCAACAGATGAGTGCAGACAGAAGCGAAAAGGTGATGGTTGTATGCGACGAAGCGTGGCTCCTTATAAATCCCGATGTTCCGCAGGCGATGAGCTACCTTAGAGATACCGAGAAAAGAGCAAGAAAGTACAGCGGCGCACTTGCCGTTGCAACGCAGAACGTTGTAGACTTCCTTGATTCTAAAGTCAAGCTGTATGCACAGCCTGTACTGGATCTGCCGTCTACAAAGTTTATTTTCGGCTGTGAGGGCGATGACCTTAAAGCCGTATCGCCACTATACAATTTTACCGATGCACAAAGAGAGCTTGTTGCCGCAGGCAATCGTGCGGAGTGCCTTATGAAAGCCGGTGGACGGTCACTCAAACTCAAGGTACAGTTACCCGAAAAGCGTCTGAAACAGTTAGGATTGGGAGGTAATTAATATGACTGTATCGACGGCTATTGCAAAAATAATAACTACATTAGCGTCAAACGAAAAAGGAAGAAAGGTAATAGGAGCAGCATTACTTACTCCGATTGTAATAATTCTTTTGGGAATCGGTGTATTTATTGCCTTGCTAACCGGATTGTTCAGTTTGCTTTACGGTGCAGTGCGTGATACAAGCGTCAGCCAATCGTGGAATGATATACGAAAAAATGTGGAATCCGCTCTGAGCGGTGTCAACTCCTCAATCAATACACAGGTCAAGAACGATACATACAGTTTTATGCCGGACTTTTCGATAAACCTGTCAAAGTCTGTTCTGCAGAAAACTTTTTCAGAGGGTAACAACTCGTTTTTGCTGCTGTACGATACCAAAGAGGTCAATGACAGCGTTGCAAAAGCGAAGAAGTATATAGATAAGCTGAAAAAGGTAAAATCACAGAAAGAACTTGAACAGCTTAACGAAGAAATTGATTTAAGCGGATACAAATATTCTGACCTTGCGAAAGATAAGGAATTCCGGGACGATAAATCGTATGATATGAGCAAATACAGTCAAAGTACGGTACAGCTTATAAACACACTCGTCAAGCCCGAAATGCCGACATACGACTATGACGAAGAAACCGTAACAATTGACGGCGTAAAGGCAAAAAAGCAGATACTTACTGTACATAAGGACAGTAAAACTCAGATAGTTGAATATACCTGTTACGGCGAAGGTGACATATATCTTCCGAGATTGCTTGCGTTATATCAAGCGGAAACATTCAGCCGCTTTGAAGATATGGCAGAAAGTGACGCAAGCGGACTTGACAACGATATAGCAAGTGCTATCGAGAATGTCAGCTCAGACGAAAGCGGAGGTGCAACAGCAGATGGTTTTGACGTTGCCTGTCTGAACGTGTTCCAGGCACAGGAGATAGGACAGATATTCGAGAGAGCGGCTCTTGAGGGTAAATTTTCCGCAAAAGTCAGTACGGAAAAGACCGGTACTACAGAAAAACTGTCAATAACGGTAAAAACACCGTCTGAAGATGACTGGTACGAAATGTTCAATGTGGACGAGAAGTACAGGGATTACACCAAAGAAAACACGCAGATAATCGAGCGTATCTTATCCGACGCACAGATAAATAATTTGTACATATCGGTAGACAGTACAGCTCAACGTGCATTGTTCGTGTACTTTCAAGGCTTTTTCAATCTCCCGGTCGAAGCCGATGATTTAAAGGAAAACACAAACGGTATCCTTACAACGCTGAATGACTTTGAAACAATACACAGCCGTGGATCAAGTGCAATCGGCAAGGCATACGAATCGGGTATAACACTGTATCTGAATGACGAGGATACCGAGGTCAGAGCTGAGATACTTCCCGATGTAGGCGAGTGCATACAGGATGTGTATATCTATGACGTTTATGACGCAGAAAAACGCAAGGTAGTAAAAGATAAGCCAAATTATACATACAACTGCTCGGCGGTACAGCTTGCGTACATAATTGATACGGACGTGTTTGCAGAGGAATACGGCTTTGATTTTCCGACTATCGTAACAACCACAGGTACGGAGATAAAGCACGATGACGGTGTTCTGACGCTGATGATAGAATACAGCTGTCTTGACAGGCTTGAAACTATTTCGGAGCAGGACATAGGATTGTCGCTGTATGACGTATACGACAAAGACGAGAAGATAGTAATAGGCTATGCTCACTGTGGCAAACACAGCAAGGAAAAGGACGAGGGCTTATCAGCGACAGGCTGGAGCCATACATTCGGGAGCGATATAATACCGCATTTATGCGTCAAAACTGCGTTTGTAGATGGAGAGGTAACGCCTCCGGAGCTTGATAATCCGCATATCTATGACGGCTTATCGGTGCGTTTTGTCGGAGCAAAGGTAAATCCTTTGCTTTGGTTTAAGGCTTACAGGACGGACATTAACAAGGACCTGCTTGACAGCATAAGTGCGATACAGGTGAAAAAATAAAAGGAGAATTTGATTATGGAAAATGAAGAAAAACTGTTTGATACATTCGGTGAATATCTTGACAAATGCGGTGACGTGGAATTTGATTTTTTCTGCGATGACCTGTATTGTGACCATACCGTGGTATGGAACAGCTATAATGATAAGCTGACAGAAAAAGCAAAGGAAAAATGGAACAAACTGCTCGGCTCAAAATATGAAGTTACTTACTCTGATGATAAGTATCGTATCAGACAGATAAACATACCCGATGAAAATCTGCGTAAAT
>OGRI01002708.1_pt1 | contig 12221 bp, 4 predicted proteins | sample 1553391 | NCBI WGS metagenome assembly OGRI01 (sample SAMEA2580052, study PRJEB22360) | human gut metagenome | reverse complement strand
ATTTTACAATTATCTGCTATTGGAACAATACGGTCCTATTATCCTCGTAAAAGATAAGGTATACGAGGCGACAGAGACTCAGGATGTTCCCAGAAATACGGTAGATGAAGTTATCACGTATATTGATCAGGAACTACGTGAAGTAGCTAATGAACTGCCACAGGAACCGATGCACGAAAATGAATCTTACCGCGCATGGCCAACCAAAGGTGTCGCTTTGGCCGTACGTGCCAAATTGTGGCTATATGCAGCCAGCCCCCTTCTCAACGGGGGATACAGAGAAGCGCTGTCTCTGACCAACCCAGACGGTACAAGACTCTTCCCGGATCGTGATGACAACAAATGGAATACTGCATTAAACGCCTGCAAAGATTTCATCGATTACGCAGAAACCGGAAACCGCTACGAGTTATACAAAGAATATACAACAAGCAGCACCGGTGAACAGATTCTAGACGTAGATGCCTCCGTTTACAACCTCTTTCAGAAATACAATAAAGAAATCATCTGGGGCACCGCCAACAACGACTGGGGAGGACTTGACGGTGACGCATTCGACCGAAGAATCGTTCCTCGCTGCGAAAAGAACGGTTTGGGTTCGACCGGAGTAACGCAAGAACTCGTAGACGCCTTCTATATGAACGACGGACTTCCTATCAAGGAAACCGACTATCTGCCGAAATCAACACTTTATAAAGAAGATGGTTATGGAACTTACAAGGATAAGAATGACGGAAAATACTCTAAGAACTACACCAACGTTACAGTCAGCAACCGCTATCTGAATCGTGAAGCACGTTTTTACAATACTGTATTCTTTAACGGACGCCAATGGCCTGTCACCTGCAAACAAGTCCAATTCTACAATGGAGGTAATGCAGGCGTTCAGGAAGGACACGCCACTACAACCGGATATATGCTTTTCAAGCGCTTCAACCGGTCAATCAGCAAAACCAGCCCGGGGGTAACCAGTCAGAACCGCCCTTCCATAATCTTCCGTCTGGCGGATTTCTATCTGATATATGCAGAAGTTGCCAACGAAGTAAATCCGAGCGACTCACGCGTACTGACTTATCTGAACCTCGTACGCGAACGGGCAGGTTTACCGAAAATAGAAGTACTGAATCCCGGTATCGTCGGTAATAAAGAATTGCAAAGAGCAGCCATTCAGCGCGAACGTCAGATTGAACTGGCAACGGAAGGTCAACGTTATTTCGATGTACGCCGATGGATGATTGCCGACAAAGACGGTGAAGGACGCCAGAACGGATATGCACACGGTATGAATGTACGGGGAACTATTAATGATACTGAAGAGTTCAACCGTGTAGTGGAAACTGAAAAAATTGTATTCAATAGAAAGATGTACTTACAGCCAATACCGGATCATGAAATGAGAAAGACACAAAACCTCGTCCAGAATCCGGGCTGGTAATTGTATAAGCACAATAAATCAATGAGCATTATGAGAAAAATAAGTTATATACTAATATCAGGCTGCATCACTCTATCTATTATCGGTTGTGATGAAACCTTTGATACGAGCAATACATCCGAAGGGATTTTGTCATTGTCTGAAAACGGACTGACTATTCTGCAATCGTATAATGTAGGAGAAAAATACAATGCTGACTTATGGATACAACACGGGGGGCTGGAACTGAACAACAGTACCGTCACCTTCACCGTAGACAAAGGCTTGCTCGACTCACTCAATACTGCCGACGGAACCAGTTACCAGATACTTCCGGAAGATTGTTATCAAATGACTAACACAACGGTTAACGTATCTGCCGGTGACAGACTGGCAAAAGGCACTATCGTATACGACCCGACAAAGATTCATGCGTTGTGCGGCTATGACAATGTTCGATACATTCTCCCACTCAAGGCAAGCACTACAGGAGAGAAGTTGAACCCCGACCGTTCCACCCTTCTGCTGGGATTTAAAGTTTCCGAACCCATTGTAACTATCATAAACGATGGTATACAGGAAATCAATGTCAACAATGTAAAAGAGTTGCCGATTACCATTGGAGTACCTTTTAGCAATAAATGGAACATCAACTGTACATTAGTCAACGACCAGTCGGTAGTAGATACGTACAACAGTGCCAATCAGACTTATTTCAGTCTTCTGCCGGCAGAGTGCTATACCAAACCCGAATCCCCGTCATTGTCTCAGGGAGTTGATCAGACCACAGTCAGTTACAAGCTGAAAGATAACATTCTTCCGGGAAATTATATGCTTCCTGTGCAAATAGGCGAAGTTACTTCCGATGCCACTATCCGTGCGGATAAAGACACCTACACAGGATTCTGCATCATAAAAGAAGGAACGAAAATATCAAAGAGCGGCTGGGAAGTTCTGTCCTTTACGACACAGGAAGCTTCGGGAGAAGGAGCCGGCAATGGATTAGCCAAATGTCTGATAGACGGAGACACTGAAACATTCTGGCATGCCAAATGGCAAGGTGGAAGCGACCCGCTACCGTATGATATTGTGATAGATATGAAGCAAAACATACAAATAGCACAGGTGGAATTGCTTCCGCGCGGCAGAGGTTCAAACAATCCTATCAAAGTGGTCGAGTTTGCAGCTAGTGAAGATAACGTGAACTGGACTCCTATCGGCAGATTCGGATTCACGAATCAGGATGCCGCCCTGGAATATTATGTAAAATCGATCAAAGCACGTTACATCAGACTCACGATTCCCGATGACGGAGGAAACAGTACTGTCGCTGCTATCAGAGAACTGGATGTCAAGGGCACTATTATTAACTGACACATGAGCATTCGATAGGTATTTTATAGCAAGTGCACTCTATAGTGTATCTTGAAGTCAAGCTACTCTCTTCCCCCAAAGAGAGTAGCTTTTATTTTGTCCGATGCCACCTTTCCTGTTTTTCCAACGGTTGATTAGCTTCAAAGTCAACGGCAAAAGAAGAACGCTTTATCTTCTTAGAAACTGGATACTGAAGAACTACATATTCATAGTGATCATTCCGTTTTAATAGTCTCAGCCGGATTACTTAATGCCGTATGATATCCGTTAAGGACAACTGTGACAAACGTTACAAGCATCAATAAGACGACAGGTACTATAAATACTTCTATTCCCCAATCCGCAGGATACACAAACTGTTCCCTCCACCGTTTCATCAAGACATATACGATAGGAATAGCGATCATGTCGGCTATCAGAATATAATAGAAGAACGGACGATTCAACAACAATAGAATTTGTCGGGAAGAGGCACCGTGTACTTTACGAATCGCAATTTCTCTTTTTCGTTGTTCTACCGCATACCATGTAATTCCAAAGATACCAAAAAGTGTCAGGAATAAACTGATTATAGCATAAGCCAGTAATAATCGGGAGAAATTCACCATATCTGTATTGTTGGATATATATTGCTGATAGGCGTCTATGTAAACAAAAGAATGTCCCGGCTCGTGTTTCTCCCACAGCAACCGGAGATTTTTTACTATCTCATTGCGTCTGCTCTCATCTATACGACAAGACAGGTAGGTTGCCTGATCGACCGGAATCTCTTGAAGAATAATCTGCATCGGAGTAATGGCAGAGTTGAAAGAAGTCAGTCTGAAATCTTTGCACACACCGATAATAGTTCCTTCACCGGCGTTGTCCTGCTCATATTTGCTTAAGGTCTGCCCCACCGGATCTTCTCCTCCCGGTACAAAGAACTGTACAAAGGCTTCATTAACAACTACCGGATGGGCTACCTTGGAAAATAAATCCTCCGTTCGTTCCGGTTCGAGAAGTTCTATGTTGAATAAGTCCAGCAGTCCATAGTTCTCGGTCAATAAAACTTTATTTACCATTACTTCCTGCCCATTCCTGTTTAGTGGAATGATGATATTAAAAGGACTCGTTATCCGCCCTTTGGATAACAGGGCAGTTTGGATACCGGGCAGGTTTTTAATGTCATTATACAAAGGGATAGTCAAGGCAGCCCCCTCATTACCTAAGATTATAACTCCTTTAAAGCGTTCACCCTGCCCTTCTATGGTTGAAAGTTGCGTACGTATCATCATAAAGGCAGTCATCAATCCGATGGAGATAACCATTTGCACGCCTACAAGGGTCGCTACCAGTCTTCTTCTTTTTCTCCCTTGAAAAAATTGCCGATATCCGCTGATAGAAATGCGGTTCAGTTTCTTCGCCATATAGGTGGCCGGTATAATAGCCAAAAGAAAAACAAACAAAAGAATAAATGGAAAGACTTTCCATGAAAGAATGAAACCGAAAGTCAGACGGGCATCAAAAAAGTAATTGAAAAGAGAAAGTATATCCCCCATTACAAGAATGGAAAGGATGAAAGCGATAAATACAGTAAGGAATGTGTCGATAAAAAGTTGCCGGCAAATATATGAATGAGAAGCTCCCATCAATGTCTCTACATGAATCATGTTTACTTGTTTCAGCAGGCGCGAAAAGCTTAGGTTTACGTAATTGAAGCAAGCGATGAATAAGACAAGAAAAGCTGATAATAAACCGATACTCAACAAAGCGATCTGCCGATGACTGAATGTTTTCACGGAATCAGCCAGTTTTGTGTCAAAGTAGGATTCTTGTAATGTCTGGAGTTTATAATAACCGGGACCTGTCACTGTAGGCAGTTCTGTTGACTCAAAACGCTCGCGAAAGGCTGACACGTCAGTCTTTTCTTTGAGAAGAATCATACAGGAAGTTCCTTCTTCCTGCAGGTTCTGAGAATTACCAAGCAAATCAATACGGAGTGCTGACTGCGCATAAAACTTATATATGGCAGATACCTTTTTCATTTCAACTTTATCTCCATATACCACAGAAAGTTCTCGCCCGATACAATCGAACTTCCCGAAGTATTGCATGGCCTTTTCTTCACTCAAAGCAATACAGTCCGGCTTAGTCAAGGCTTCTTTCATATTGCCGGACAATATCTGGTACGGGAAAAAACGGCAGAAAGAACTGTCGGCCTCAACAATGACCTGTTGAGGAAAGCGCTGGTTCTCAATTTCAATATGAGTTGCCTCCTTCTCGGTCAGCCGGAGATAAGATTCAATCTCCGGAAACGGAGCTATCGTTCCGGCAACCGATCCTCCGTAGACAAATGATACTTGTCCGGTGCTCTGCATGGATGGTAGTTGCTGGGTCAGACGCAGGATACGGTCTTTCTTTGGATTTTCCCCTTCTATCGTATATTCATGGATGACAAACGAAATCAGAAGATTGGTACAGGAAATACCGACCACAAGACTAACCAAAGAGATGACCGTAAAAAGTTTATTGCGCCACCAGTTTCTGAATATAAGTTTTAATAGTACGAGGTTTTCCATAGCAGTTCGTTCCATTCGTTGTAATCTTAGTCGTTTTTAATCTTATTCGTTCTTCATGATCAATGCCGGATTGATGCGGACAGCTTTGCGTACCTGCCAGAGTAATGTACCCAGTGAGATAAGCAAGGTAAGGATGAAGCCTGTCACAAAAGTCCCTGCTCCTATCGGAGCTTTCACCGCAAAGTCTTTGGTATAGTCATTAATAATATAATAGACCAAAGGAATAGCGACAGCAAAGGCGGCTCCCAAAATATAAAGATACTTCCTGACCAATAACAAAGCGATCTGTTTGCCGGTAGCTCCGTTCACTTTACGCAATGCAATCTCCCTGTAGCGCTGGCGAATGTCATACAATGACAGCCCGAACAATCCGAGGCAGGAAACGCAGATAGCCAGTCCGGCAAAGGTGACGTAGATGTGGGTTGTTCTCTTGTCATCATCGTACAGTTTTTCAACTTCATCTTCGACGAAGGAGTAATTGAACTCCCCCTCACCCATTACTTCGTTGTGTAGTTCCTTCAAGAATTGAATGGCTTCCTTGCGTTTACCTTCGGCTATTTTAGCCATTAAAGGTTCGGTAGGGTTTTCTCCTTCATCATACAGAATAGCCAGTGGTGCATCCCCCATAGATAAGTGTCCGGTCCGGAAGTCTTCTATCACACCTACTACCTGATAAGCAGGATTTTTACTTTCATCTGTCCCCACACTCCACCATAGACGGGACTCAGTTTGCAGTGAAGCTTCATTAATATCTTTTATCCGGAAGAGCTTTCTGGCTGTTTCATTTATCATCATTTTATATTGGGCAAACTGGTCTTTATCATTCCACGTTCTTCCTTCTTTCAGCTTCAGGCCAAACATATCCATGTAATTATTATTAACATACATGATAGCCATTTTATGTTTCTCTCCGTTACTCTCCACATTGACGTATGGTTCCAGATTGATAGGTGCTTCCCCATATCCCCATGAAATGAATAAAGGGCATGCGTCCATCTTCTGTTTAATAACCTGTACCTTATGCCGCTCCAAGTCACGTTCTTTCTGCCATTCTTCATCATTTGCATATCTTCTGTTTTGTGTCTCGAATGACAGGAACTGGCATGAAATGATATTCTTTGCCTGATATCCTAAATCCGCATTCAGCATTGTGTACAACTGGCGAACAAAAAACAATGCGACTACTATCAGACTGAACGTAATGACATATTGAATAAATAAGAATACTGCACGGGAAACAATTGAATTTCCTCCGGCATTTACAGAACGTAAAGAGGTGATCGGAGAAGAATAGTTGTAACGTAAGAAAGGAAAGACAGACGTCACCAACGGCAACACGAATAATAAAATGAGAGACAGCGACAGATCAAAAACGATATCCGGTTTTACAGGAATTGCATATACCGAGGCGAATATCCCGGCTGAAGTTTCGATCAGCATCCAGATGATAAGCAAGGCGGCTGCCACCATATATATATTTTCTACATAAATCTGGGTAAATATCTGAAAGCCGCTTGCGCCATATACTTTTTTTACACCAAACTCACGTGCCCGCTTTAGAACGATAACCGTGTAGATATTGATAAAATTGAAGACTCCCACCAACAGCAGCATACAAGCCACTACAGTCAGAATCGTCACATGATTGATATTCCCCCGCAAAAAAGAAGCTGCCGAAGGTTCGACAATCTTATTGAAATACAATCCTTTCAAGGGAGTAAGCCCGTACTGTATGGGAGAATGACTGTAACATATTAATGACTGCGGCTTGGAAATCTTTTCATTATACTTTTTCAGGTCTGTTCCGTTTGTCAACCGGACCATGCAGAATCCCATCCGACTCCAGTCTGTATATTTCCCCTGATTCACCGGAGCTATCAGGTCGAATTGCAAAGATGCCTTGGTACTCGGTTCATCCACAATGCCACGAATGGTAAGTACAGAACCTGATGATGAAGTTAATTGTTTCCCTATCGGGTCTTCGTCACCAAAAATATGCCAGGCATATTTCCGGGTAATAATTGCATCATCCGGTTTCTGAATAGTTTTAATTCCCGAAACTATCGGATAGTCCATCAACTGCAAAAGCAAGCTATCAGTTACCAAAACATTGGCCCGGTAACGGTGATTATCGACTACAATATAATCATCGTCAAAAGAAACACTATAAGAATATGCTTCTACTTCCGGATTCTTTAAAGGGTCTATAAAATTAGGATCATTATTCCTGTCTGTATTATCTGTGATTGAAATGCTGCCATTACTCCTTTGAATAGTCAGCAAGTACAATCGGTCCAGGTCCTTACAGAAATGGTCAACTGTTATCTCCTGATGGATATAGCGTACAATTATCAACGTTGCAGCCACACTGACTGCAAGCCCGATAATATTGATCATCGTGTATATTCTGAAACGGGATAAAGTCCTGATAGCAGATAATTGGTTCTTCATATTGCTTTTATAATAAGGATGTTATTCACTTTTGATTACTTCCGCCGGATTCTGTCGGGCAGCTTTCCATACTCTCCAGATGATGCTAAGGAATATTATAAGTAACATACCTGCAAATATGCCTCCATATATCCAAAAGTTTATCGGCGTCTGCTTTACATATCCTTCGAGCCAGTGTTTCATGATAAGGTAACTTAATGGAAAGGCCATGAATGACGCTATGACAAGTAAAATCAAGTACTCTTTAAAAAATAAGTTCAAAATGACCTTTACACTTGCACCGTTTACTTTCCGGATAGCAATCTCTTTCCGGCGCTGTTCACATGATAACGTCACTAAGGAGAATATGCCAAATACGGCAATCACGATACAGATAAGAGAAACAACACTCAGTAACTTGCTTAATGTGTTTTCTGACTTCATGTATTCATTATAGGTATCTTCCATATTTATCAAGTTCAATACCGCATCCATATTGTCCTTATGCGCCTCTTCCTGCAGTTTTTGGTATACTGTCTTCCATGTACCTTCTTTAAATTTAAAAAGAAAGGGCCCTCTGTTTCCGTTGCCCGGATTATCCTTCGGCAAAAAGAATACAGCCGGAATCACTGGATAAATCGGAGCATTATAATATATATCTCTGATAACACCTTTCACTGTGCAAACTTCATTCAGATATATCTTTTTACCTATCGGTTGAGACCATCCGAAAGCTTTTACGGCAGCTTCATTGATTACCACTACTCCTTGTCCGTCTTTTTCATCCAACATATCACCTTCTATAACGTCTATCTGAAAGAAATCAACATAATCCTGATTGATTGTTTCATTCTCTAATTTGATTCGTTGTTCTTTATCAGTCTGTCCTTCCCATTCCCTCAATTCATAAGAAGAAAATGACGATTTAGGAATAGGACTGGAAAAACCACATAAACATTCTGTTACATCAGGCATCTGCTTTAGTATCTCTTTGAAAGGAGTATTTTCAAATCCATAAATAGAAAGAATGGCTCCCACATTATGTTTCTCCAATCCCAATTCTTTGGAATTTTGCAGAAAATTGAGTTGCTTCATCATGACCAAAGTGCAGAACACAAAACCAATACTTATAAAAAGCTGGAATAAAATGCTACCTTTATAAAACCAGCCGGAAAGATGAAGATTTGATTTATGTTTAATACTATCAAGCAAAGACTGCTTGCTGACATATCGGATAAGTATGGCTGCCAGACTTATAGTTATCAATATTAATAATAATATATACATAAGCGTTTCACTATAATAGAATGAAGTATCCTCGGCTATTTGTGATAGAGATCTAAAGCCCGGTAAAATGAGTTCTATTATCATAAGTCCTAATCCCGATGATACAATGAGTAACAATACCAATTCCCAAAGAAGCAATGACAGCAAACTACCATTAGAAGCTCCATTTACTTTCCGTAATGCCAATTCACGTTTTCGCATTCGAATACGAGTAACAAGCATTGTTAAATAGTTACATAATCCACAAATAATAACCAAAGCTCCAATCCAGGCAAAAAGACGAATGTGATTCAATTTGACATTAACATCTTCTCTCGGATGTGTACTTCGTAAGGTAGATAATAAAGCAATAGGAGTAGACATTAACTGTTTATATGAGTCTTGTTGCACTTCATATTTAGCCAATCTTTTCTCCAATGCATTTATATCACTATTAGGGTAAATACGGAAAAGTGTATGGCTTCGTTGACTCCCCCAATGTGGATCTTGATCCTCATAAGGTAATAATATATCAAAAGGATATAAAGAATGACCTTCCCATGATTTTACCACTGCAACTATTGTCATCTTTGTATTATTTGTATTAGGAAATATCAATTGCTTACCTATCGGAGATTCAGTTCCAAATATTTGCTTAGCAATTTTATCAGTAATAGCAATCTGGTTATTCTCTAATCTCATACGGTTGCTTCCTTCTAATACAATAATATTAAAGATTGAGACAAAGTTTGAATCAACTCTTAATTGTTGTGTCTGATATACATTTTTCTCATATTCAATGGGTATTATGTTTTTTTGTATTATATGGCAAGCCTTTTCTACTTCCGGACAGTTTTTCATTATATAATCAGCCAACAAACTTGACGAATAATAAGAGAATCCGTCTCCTTGCAAATCAAATTTATCACCTGCCAGATAAATACGGTCTGCTCCTTCATGAAAATTATCATACGTCATTTCATAACGAATCCATAATACGGAAAGCGCAAAGCAAGTAAAACCAACCGATAATCCAATTATGCTGATAAGTGTCTGCGTTTTGTATTTTACTAAGTTACGAAAAGCTACTTTTAAATAATGTGTAATCATAATATCACCATTAATTATTATTCATTCTTAATTACTTCTGCCGGATTCTGCAAAACAGCTTTCCATACTTGGCAGCCTATACATAGTAAGATAAAAAATCCTATAATTCCAAATATAGCTACATATATCCATACCTCAATCGGCGTTTGCCTTACATACCGATCAATCCATTGTTTCATTAAAACGTATCCGACAGGAAAAGCTATTATAACAGCTGTTGCCAGCAACAATAAATACTCACGGAAAAATAGATGAAGAATATGATATACCTGTGCTCCGTTGACTCTACGTATGGCAATCTCCTTACGACGTTGTTCACAAGATAATGTAACCAATGAGAATATTCCGAACAAAGAGATCAGAATACAAACTAATGATACGAAAGTCAACAGCTTCATTAAAGCACTTTCCGAACGGAGATACTTATCATATTCTTCCTCCTCATTAAACAATCGTAAATAGGCATTCGGAAAATCTTCTTTATGCATGGCCTCAATCGCTTTCCGGCATTCGTGCCAGGAACCTTCCTCAAATTTAAACAAAATACTGGCACGAAACAGCAGATAATTTTGTGCTTGAGGTTGTTGTAAAGCGATACATCCCGGAATACTTGTAGGCGGTTGATAACAGAAATTCCGGACAACTCCTACCACTCTATATGAATGAAGAATTTTGCCATCCTTCTCATATCCCAAAGTCTTTCCTACTCCTTGGTTCCAACCAAATATCCGAAGTGTATTTTCATCAATTACAATATCATTGGGAGCATTCTTTTCTGAGAGCAGTTCGCCTTCAATTAATTTCAAATCATAAAAATCAAAGAAATCCTTCATTGCAGGCATTATGCCAACAGTTATAGGTTCTTCTACTGCTTCAGACATATCCTCCCAATGGTTCATTTCCGCATACATCATTGGTCCGGTAGGGATAATCGGAAAATAACGGGGAGGCAGAACTTCGGTCACCATAGGTAAAGCTGCTATCTTACCGCCCCACTGTTTTATATCACCTCTCCATAATGCAACATTGGCAATATTATGACGTTCCATTCCTAAGTCTGTATGCTTCAGGAAATAAATCTGTTTCATTATAACCACTGTACAGAATATGAAAACAAGACTGACTATCAATTGTATAACAATCCCGAACTTACGGAAAGCATACGGTCTGTTTACTGAAACTTTCCCTTTGACAGCGTCTTGCAAAGTTCGGCGACGAAAATGATATAGTGGTATCTGAGCCAACAAAAGAGACAAAGCTATCACAATAAACAGATATACTAAAATCTCTCCATAATAAGAGTTGGGAGCTATTCGTGTGAACTCGAGGAAACGGGACATACATATTTCAATAAAGAACAATCCGGCTACCAAAGCTATAAACTGAACAATCAATAGTTCAACGGTCAACTGAACAAACAAATCTTTATTACCCGCTCCATTCACTTTGCGAAGTGCCATTTCACGCCTACGCATATATAACCGACTGATATAGAGAGTCAAATAATTAAATAACGAACAGATAATGACCAATCCACCGGCTAATGAAAAATATAAGATATAGCTAAAAGTAATCACGGTATCTTCCCGAGATACATAACCGGAATAGCGTAAAGCCGATAGCGGGGTCAATAATAGCTCTCCCAATTCATTTTCCTTCTCAATATCATTGATACGGAGAGCAGCAATTTTTTTCTGAAATTCTTCCCCATTTGTCCCCTTACGAATGCGAACAAATAAGTTTTCATTCGCACTCCCCCATTGTGTATAATGTCTGGCAGAAGTTAATATACTATATGGAATATTGGAATGAGAAGACCAGCCACTCACGATTGCTCCAACTTTAGAAGCATGTCCACTAACCTCTACCTCCCGACCCAATGCCTCTTCCTCTCCAAATATCCTTTTAGAAAATTCTTCTGTTATAGCAATTTCCCCATTGGTTCCCTTCAAGAAGTTCACTGTTCCTCTTAATACTCGTATATTAAAAAAGTTCATCAAAACAGAATCTGCAGCAGCCGACACAACATCCTTCTCAGTATCCTTCACACGAAATTTAACTTTCTGTAC
>OGRI01002678.1_pt1 | contig 12328 bp, 8 predicted proteins | sample 1553391 | NCBI WGS metagenome assembly OGRI01 (sample SAMEA2580052, study PRJEB22360) | human gut metagenome | reverse complement strand
GGGAATCCAGGGTTCCATTATGATGCCCATTATCAAGAGTGAAAATCAGAAGAAAAAAATACAGCAGTCTCTCAGCAGAAAAAAAGCGCATCTGCTACAAAAGAATCAAACAAAACAGAAAATCAGAAAAATTCGCAGGATGAAAGTTCCAAGCAGAACGTTCTGACAGAAGCTGCCGCATCAGAAGAAACCGTATCCGGTGATACTCTTGCAAAGGCAGATTTTCTGGCACAGCAGTATAATTATGATAAGGCAATAGATCTTCTGAAAAACGATCCGGATTACGGTTCCAGCCAGAAGATGCAGAATGCAGTAAAAAAATATGAAGAAACAAAAGCAACATGTACGGCATGGCCACTTGAAGAAGTGACGCATGTCTTTTATCATATTCTGATAAAAGATACATCCAAAGCTTTTGACGGAGATTATAAAGAAGCAGATTATAATCAGGTTATGACTACCATTGATGAGTTTAATAAGATTACGCAGACCATGTACGATAAGGGCTATGTCATGGTAAGCATTAAAGACATGGCAAAGGTGGATGAAAACGGCAATATCACAGAAGGAGAAATTCTTCTCCCACCGGGGAAAACACCGTTTGTCCTTTCGCAGGATGATGTATGTTATTATCATTATATGGATGGAGATGGTTTTGCCACAAAACTGATTGTGGATGAAGAGGGGAAAATCCGCAACGAATATGTGGAAGATGATGGCAGCGTATCAGTAGGAGATTACGATATGGTACCATTGATTGACCGTTTTGTGGAGCAGCATCCGGATTTTTCCTACCGGGGAGCCAAGGGAATCGTGGCACTTACCGGGTACAATGGAATTCTGGGATACCGTACAGACGAAAGTTATGAAACACGTCCTGCAGATCTGGATGCAAATAAAGTACAGTGGCTGGACGAACATCCGGATTTCAGTCTGGAGGAAGAACGGGCAGCCGCAAAAAAAGTTGCTGATGCTATGAAGGCAGAAGGCTGGGAATTTGCAAGCCATACCTGGGGACATCAGAATGTAGGTCAGATCTCTCTGGAGAAACTTCAGGAAGATACCGAAAAATTCAAAAAAAATGTGGATCCGCTGATTGGGGGAACGGATATCATTATTTTTGCTTTTGGAACAGATCTTACAAATGCAGCAGATTATTCCGGTGATAAATTCGAATATCTGAAGGGACAGGGCTATAATTATTACTGTAATGTAGATTCCAGTCAATATTTTGTACAGATCCGTGACCGCTATTTCCGACAGGGAAGAAGAAATCTGGATGGATATCGTATGTATTATAATCCGGAGCTTCTGGAAGATCTTTTTAACGCAAAAGAAGTTTTTGATTCTGCAAGACCGACACCGGTACCGCCGATGGGATGATCCGCAGATAAAAGATACGAGGGGACTTAAAAGAAAGGGGCTTATTATTTATGAAGAAAAAAATTGCAGGTGTACTGACAACAGTACTTGCAGCGTCACTTCTTGTGGGCGGAAATTCTTCCGTTACCGTTGAGAAGGACAATATGATTGCCCAGTCACAGGACAGTGAAGAAACACAGTCAGATGAGGCAGAAGAGGAGGATACACAGTCTGAAGAAGCAGAAGAAGTGGCCAAAGTAGCAGCAGATCCGGAGGATCAGCCGGCAGCTACCGAGACACCAAAAGAAGAAAAAAAAGCAGAGAAGGAAACCCAGAAACGGGAAGAATCCGAAGACAGTTCCACAAGTACTTCCTCAGACGAAAAAACACTTCTCAAGAAGGCGCAGAAACTGGCACAGCAGTATGACTACACAGGGGCGATTTCTGTTCTTCAGAATAACTGGAAGTTTGCAACCAGTGATAAGATGCAGAAGGCAGTATCGGAATACAGAAAGAAAAGAGATGCCTGTGTGGAATATCCGCTGGAAAATATTACCCATGTGTTCTTTCATTCACTGATTGTAGACACATCCAGAGCTTTTGACGGAGATTCCGATGAAGCGGGATACAATCAGATGATGACAACAGTCAGCGAGTTTAAAAAGATGATTCAGAGTATGTATGAGAAGGGATACGTACTGGTAAGTCCTCATGACATGGCGGTTGTTAATGATGACGGAACTATGAGCAGAGGAAAGATCATGCTTCCGGAAGGCAAGATTCCGTTTGTGCTTTCCGAAGATGATGTCAGCTATTACCATTACATGGATGATGACGGTTTTGCCACAAAGCTGGTAATTGATGACAACGGAGACATCAAGTGTGAATATAAAAAGGCAGACGGAACAGTTGTAACCGGCGATTACGATGTGGTGCCTATTCTGGACTCCTTCATAAAACAGCATCCGGATTTTTCCTATCATGGAAGAAAAGGAATTCTGGCGATGACAGGTTACAACGGAGTTCTGGGATACCGTACCGACGGTGCCTATAAAACCAAGAAAAATCTTCAGGATAACCAGAAGGCTTTTCTTAAAGCCAATCCGGACTTTGACTATGACAAAGAGGTAAAGCAGGCCAAGAAAGTGGCAAAAGCCATGAAAAAAGACGGCTGGGAATTTGCAAGCCATACCTGGGGACACAGAAATGCAACGTCTTCCACTGCGGCTGAACTGAAAACCGATAATAAGAAATGGGAAAAATATGTGGCTCCGATTCTGGGAAAAACGGACATGATTATTTTTGCCTTTGGCGCAGATATTGGTGACTGGGAAGGATATACTTCGGATAATGCCAAGTATGAATATTACAAGAGCCGTGGCTACCGTTATTTCTGTAACGTGGATTCCAGCCAGTATTTTGTACAGATCACAAGTGAATATTTCCGACAGGGAAGAAGAAATCTGGACGGATATCGTATGTATTACAATCCGGATATGCTCAGTGATCTGTTTGATGTATCTGAAGTATGGGATTCTTCCAGGCCGACACCGGTTCCTGAAATGTAAAAAAGTAATTCAGATTTTACAGGGAAACATAAAAAAAGACTATAATAATCCACAGTTGAATATAGAGTTTGAATCGGAATATAAATATCCGTTTTATTTGATGAAGGGAGTAAGATATGAAGAAAAAGACATATCTCGTTATTCTTGCACTGTGTGCAGCTATGGCAATGACAGCCTGTGGCACATCTGCAGGTCAGAAAGAAGAAACAAAATCCACAGCGGAATCACAGGATACAGCTGATGAAAAAGATTCCAAAGCAGCAGATTCCGCAGAATCAGATTCAGATAAAGAAAGTACAGGCACAGTTTCCGGAGATACAAGACTGGTATCTGTGGATGATGTCAGCAAATATGTGACAATCGGACAGTATAAGGGGCTGTCTCTTGATAAATCTGTAGAAGCGGTAACCGATGATATGGTTGACGGAAGAATTAAGGAAGAATTACAGAATAAGGCCGAGGAAGTAACCGAAGGAAGCGTCCAGAACGGTGACGTGGTTACGATCAATTATGTAGGAACCAAAGATGGTGTGGCATTTGATGGAGGAACAGCCAACAATTATGAACTGACCATTGGTTCCGGAACTTTTATTGACGGTTTTGAAGATGGAATTATCGGAATGAAAAAAGGCCAGACAAAAGATCTCGATCTTACATTCCCGGAAGAGTATTCATCTGAAGAGCTGGCAGGACAGGAAGTTGTATTCAAAGTTACCCTGCAGAGCTTCAAACGTGCACCGGAGCTTACCGATGACTGGGCAGCCAAGAATACAGACTGCAAAACAGCAGAAGAATACAGAAAAGAGATCCGCACCACACTGGAGGATGAGGCAAAAACAAGCGCACAGAATACACTCCGTGAGACTGCATGGAATACAGTACTTTCTGCTTCCGAAGTAAAAGAATATCCTCAGGATGATCTGGATACAGCAAAAACAGAATTTAAGACACTGTACGAAAATTACGCAAAACAGGGTGATATGACTCTGGAGGATTTTGTAAAAGCGCAGGGAATTTCCATGGATGATTTTGAGGAACAGAGCAGTCAGTATGCAGAATATAAGGTGAAACAGAACCTGATTGTGCAGGGAATTATGGATGCAGAGAATATGACACTTGAGGATGAAAAATCTCTCAGCATTCAGGATGAACTGATTAAGGCATATAATGTCAAAGATCTGGCAGCGCTGGTAGATAAATATGGACAGGCTGCAGTAGATGAATCCATCGGACTTCTCAGGGTAGAAGATTTTATACTGGATAATGCTACAGTGGAAGAAAAAGTTACTGCCGGTGATACCGAAGGCGTAAACGGAGACGATCCGTCAGAAGACGGAAGCAGCGCTGAGGGAACGGTTGATGAAGAACTGGAAGCAGCAGAAGCCACAGATATGGTTCCTGAAGAGGGAGAAACAGATTCAGCAGAGTAAAACAGAGAAATGCGATGCGGTTCCTGGAATTCTTTCCGGGAACCGCTTTTTTTACAGAAAGACCAGAGGCAAAAATTAAGAGATTCTTTCGGAAATTCCATTGTATTTGAATACCAAATGAGGTATGATAAAGTTTAGACATTAAAAAGTTATAAGTAATATAAATGGGGATATATAAAATGGACAAAAGAGTTTTGCGCGAAAGAATGCGTAGAAAGCAGCAGCAATTAAGACGGCGGAGGATGATGAAACGCATAACCTGTGTGGTGGCGGCAATTCTTCTGCTGATTTTTGTTGTTCGAGGGGTAATTTTTCCGATTGTCAATCATGCAGGCGGTGGAAGCAGTAAAGATGCAGAGACTGTAAATGTGCAGGCGAATACGGCAGGAACTTCCACGGATAACAGTACAGAAGATGCTTCCGCGTCGTCCGATTCCGGATCTTCAGATTCATCTGGAGACAGCAGTTCGGATAACAGCAGCACAGATGCTACGGTGATGCCTGTAAAGGGTTCAGCGGCTGCGGACAAGCTTTCGGTTATGACACCAGGATGGCATGAAGATTCCACAGGAAAGTGGTATCAGAATCCGGACGGTACATATTATATCAATGGTTTTGCGGAGATTGACGGAACTACATACAGTTTTGATGAGAATGGATATATGCAGACCGGATGGGTTGAGAAAGGCGTGAAGGATTATTACTTCAATGAGGATGGTTCCTACGACCCGACTCAGAAGCGTCCGATGATTGCCCTGACTTTTGATGATGGACCTGGAGAATATACAGAAACACTTCTTGACACAGTTGAGAAATATAACATTCATGTTACTTTCTTTATGCTGGGACAGAATGTTGAGGGACGTGAGTCCACCGTACAGAGAATGGTTCAGCTTGGCTGTGAGATTGGTAACCACACCTGGGATCATCCGTCACAGACTCTTCCGAATATGGATTTGGATTCTGTTGTACAGGAATTCCAGAAAACAGATGACGAGCTGGTGAAAGCCTGCGGACAGGCTGCAACCGTGTGCCGTGCACCGTATGGAGCAATCACAGAAGAACAGATGGCAGCAGTAGGCAAACCGTTTTTCATGTGGTCCACAGACTCCCTGGACTGGAAACTGATGGATGCGGATGCGGATTACAATGAGATCATGAACAGCGATCTGAGTGATGGTTCTATCATTCTGATGCATGATATCCATGAGCCATCTGTAAAATGTGCTACTGAGAAGTTGATTCCGGAACTGGTCAATGAGGGATATAAGCTGGTGACAGTCAGTGAACTTGCAGCAGCTAAAGATGTTACTTTACAGAGTGCTTCCTATTCTGACTTCTGGGACAGCTCCCTTCAGGCAGGACGTGTTGCCGGTTATGCGGGAAACTCCAGTGATTCAACAGACAGCAGTGATTCTTCTGACGGAAGTACAACTTCTGATGACAGCGCTTCTGCAGACAGTACCTCCGCAGATAGTACAGACGTCAGTGATGGTTCCACAGACAGTACAGTCAGTGACGGATCGGACGGTTCTTCTGATGGAAGTGGTGATGGATCAGATGGTTCCACAGACGGAAGCAGTGACGGATCGGATGGTTCTTCCGACGGAAACTATGATGATGGAAGCTACGATGACGGAAGCTATGATGATGGCTCCTATGACGATGGTTCCTATGATGACGGAAGTGAAGAATACTAAAGAATAATACCAGGAGACCTGAGTGACAAAATGTGTGTCATTCAGGTCTCTTTTTTGACTTTATACGACACTGTCGGATAATAGACACATATTATATGGGAGGGTTTTTCCTTGACTGAAAATATGGGGATTGGTATAATTATAGAATAAAAAACTCCACTTAAAATTGGGGAATGGACGGTGGCAGAACTATAAAGGGAGGTACCTGAAAATGGGAAAGAAATTACAATTTACGGAGCTTGACCAGTATCTGTTCGGTCAGGGCACGAATTATGATATTTACAGGAAGCTGGGAGCACATCCGGACACGCAGAACCGGAAAAAAGGAGTTTATTTTGCAGTGTGGGCACCTAATGCACAGGCGGTTTCTGTTATAGGTGAATTCAACGAATGGGATGCGGAGAAGAATCCCATGAAAAAAGTTGGACCCATTGGCGTTTATGAGACATTTGTACCGGGAGCGAAGATCGGACAGCTGTATAAATTTTACATTACAGGTGCACATGGTGAGGAGCTTTACAAGGCAGATCCATATGCCAATGCCGCTGAAATGCGTCCCGGAACAGCTTCTCGTATTACAGATATCACCAACTATAAATGGAAAGATGATACCTGGATGAAGAACCGTGAGGCCTTTGATCCGGATACAAGTGCCATGTCTATTTATGAGGTGCATCCGGGTTCATGGATGAAACATCCGCAGACCGCGGAAGACGAGGATGGTTTCTATTCCTACAGAGAGCTGGCCCCGAAGCTTGCCGGGTATGTCAAGAAAATGGGTTACACACATGTTGAGTTTATGGGCATCGCAGAGCATCCTTTTGACGGTTCCTGGGGTTATCAGGTTACCGGCTATTATGCACCGACCTCCCGTTACGGAACACCACAGGATTTCAAATATATGGTTGATTATCTCCATCGCCAGAAGATTGGTATTATCCTTGACTGGGTACCGGCGCACTTCCCGAAGGATGCACACGGACTTGCCAACTTTGACGGAACTGCAGTATACGAGCATGCAGATCCGAGACAGGGCGAGCATCCGGACTGGGGAACCAAGATCTACAATTACGGACGTCCGGAAGTAAAGAATTTTCTGATCGCCAATGCCCTTTACTGGGTAGAAGAATGCCACGTTGATGGTCTCCGTGTAGACGCGGTTGCATCCATGCTCTACCTGGATTACGGTAAAAAAGACGGTGAGTGGGTTGCCAATAAATACGGTGGAAACAAGAACCTGGAAGCCATTGAATTCTTCAAGCATCTGAATACGGTTGTGCTCGGAAGAAATCATGGAACTGTCATGATTGCGGAGGAATCTACCGCATGGCCGATGGTAACCGGCAAGGCAGAAGATGACGGCCTGGGATTCTCCCTGAAATGGAATATGGGATGGATGAACGATTTCCTGGAATATATGAAGCTGGATCCGTATTTCCGTAAATTTAATCATAATAAGATGACATTTTCCATGACTTATGCATACAGTGAGAAGTATGTTCTGGTTCTTTCCCACGATGAGGTAGTACATCTGAAGTGCTCCATGCTGGAAAAAATGCCAGGCGAACTGGATGATAAATTCAAGAACCTGAAGGCTGGCTATACCTTCATGTTCGGACATCCTGGTAAGAAACTTCTGTTTATGGGACAGGATTTTGGACAGCTCCGGGAGTGGAGTGAGGCCAGAGAGCTTGACTGGTATCTTCTTGGAGAGGAGAATCATCAGAAACTGCAGCAGTATGTCAGTGATCTTCTTCATATTTACAGGAAATATCCGGCACTTTATGGTGCGGACAATGATCCGTCTGCATTTGAGTGGATCAATGCCAACGATGGCGACAGAAGCATCTTTAGTTTTGTGAGAAAATCCCCCACAAGACGTAACAACATTCTGGTTGTATGCAACTTCACGCCGGTAGCACGTCCGGATTACCGTGTAGGTGTACCGAAGAAGAAACAGTACAAACTGATTATGAATGAGCAGGGACTTCTTCCGAAAGGCAAGGCATTCAAGGCAGAGAAGAAGAACTGCGACAACCGGGAATTTTCTTTTGCATATCCGCTGGAAGCTTATGGAGTCGGCGTATTTACATACTGATATTCCGGGTTGACAAATGTCTTTTTGGACAGTATAGTAAGCCATATAAAGGGGAGTAGCTGGCACGTCAGTGTTCATGATGTCGTCAATCTCGATGGGTGAATGCCTGTCCGTATCGTGATGAAACAGCGAGACTTTTATTGCATGTTTTTTGTGCAATAAAAGTCTCTTTTTTTTACGATTCTGCCCATACTGTTAACAGGGAGGCTTCTGAGGATCTGTAAAGGAGGAATGGTATCTGTGAAAGCTTATTACAATGAAACGGTAGAAACTGTACGCAGAGATCTGAATGGGGAACAGGATTTTCTGACGAATGAGGAAGTAAAAAGAAGGCAGGAAAAATTCGGATTCAATGAACTTGCGGAAGGTAAGAAAAAAAGCGGCCTGCAGATTTTTCTGGAGCAGTATAAAGATTTTCTGGTGCTGATCCTGATTGTTTCGGCGGTGGTTTCCCTGTTCCTGGGGGAAACAGAGAGTGCGGCGGTAATTCTGGTTGTGATTACTATGAATGCTATTCTGGGAACTGTGCAGACCATTAAGGCAGAGAATTCCCTGGAAAGCCTGAAACAGCTGGCTGCACCGGAGGCAAAAGTGGTAAGGAACGGCAAAGTGGTGCAGATCCCGGGACGGGAGATCACAGTAGGAGATATCGTTCATCTGGAGGCGGGGGATTATATTCCGGCAGATGGACGTGTGCTGGAGAGTGCCAGCCTGAAAACAGATGAGAGCGCACTTACCGGAGAAAGCCTCGGGGTGGATAAGATCAGTGACCCGCTGGAAGGGAAACTGGCCCTGGGGGATCAGAAAAACATGGTATTTTCCGGAAGTTACGTAACTTATGGAAGAGGTGTTTTTCTTGTAACAGACATTGGAATGAACACGGAAGTTGGAAAGATCGCCAGCCTTTTGAAGAATACTTCGGAGAAAAAAACGCCGCTTCAGGTTAATCTGGATCAGTTTGGCAAAAAGCTTTCCATGATGATCCTTCTGCTGTGTGGAGCACTTTTTGTCCTGCAGGTACTGAAAGGCGGAAATGTGGCAGATGCATTCCTGTTTGCAGTGGCGCTGGCTGTAGCGGCGATCCCGGAGGCTTTAAGTTCCATTGTGACTATCGTGCTGGCTTTTGGTACCAGAAAAATGGCAAAGGAAGGTGCGATCATCCGGAAGCTCCAGTCTGTGGAAGGGCTTGGAAGCGTATCGGTGATCTGTTCGGACAAAACGGGAACACTGACGCAGAACCGTATGACTATTGAACACTACTATGTGGACGGACGTGATATCCCTGCAGATGAGATCGATCCGGAAGATCCCCTTCAGGGACAGATGCTCAGGTTCAGTATCCTGTGCAACGATTCCACCAATGTGGAAGGGCAGGAGATCGGAGATCCCACAGAAACGGCAATGATCAATCTCGGGGACAGAGGTTGCAAAAGATGCGGCATCTATGGTTCTGACGGATGATAATTTTGCCACGATCATCAAGGCAGTGGAGAGTGGACGAAATATTTATGAAAATATCAAAAAAGCTATACAGTTTCTTCTTTCCGGAAATTTTGCGGCAATTCTGGTAGTGATTGTGGCTTCTCTGATGAGCTTACCGGTTCCTTTTGCGCCGGTGCATCTGCTGTTTATCAATCTGCTTACGGATAGCCTTCCGGCCATTGCGCTGGGGCTGGAACCTTACCATCATGATGTGATGGGAGAAAAGCCCAGACCCGTAAAGGAATCCATTCTTACAAAAGATTTCCTGACCCGCATTGGAGTGGAAGGTGGTGTGATCGGTGCTGTGGTGCTGGCTGCATTTTTGATTGGATATCGGGATGGAAATAAAGTGCTGGCAGGTACTATGGCGTTTGCGGTGCTGTGCCTGTCAAGATTGCTTCACGGATATAATTGTAAGGCGAAAAAACCGGTGATTTTTACCGGAGAATTTTTTAATAACCATTTTATGCAGGGAGCGTTCCTGGCTGGATTTATACTTCTTACAGTGGTACTTACGGTTCCGGTGCTTCATGATTTTTTTTGTAGTGCAGACACTTAAAATGGGAGAGCTTCTGACCGTTTATGGATTGTCAGGATTAAGTATGCTGGTGATTCAGGGACTGAAACAGGTGGTGAAGTTCTGACAAAAAACAGAAAATAAAAAATACCGGGGATCGGAATGTCATTGGAAGATAAGACATTCCGATCTCCGGTGTTTTTATCTGGAATTAATACAACTTACTCTTCGCTGTCATAGTAGGAGTCATCATAAGAAGAATCGTCGTAAGAAGTATCATCGTAGGAACCATCGTCATAGCTGCTGTCATCATAAGAATCCGAGCCATCATCGGAGGTGTCATCCGAGGAGCTGTCTGTGCTGCCAGAATTATTGTCTGCAGAGTTGAAATTTTCGGAATTAATGTCAATTCCTTTGTCCGCATAATATTTTTCTGCTGTGATAGAATCGGTGTCTTCTACGATATTTCCGGATGCATCAATCATATTCAGATCAGTATCAATGGTTACATCCAGAAGATTGGTTCCTGTGGATGGGGTAACATTCATGGACATGATCTCATTGAATTTCTTTTTCAGGTTGTCGAGAGTGAATACACCGGAACCAATGTATTTCTGGACACCGTTCTGAGATGCCAGTTCTTCCGTATAGTCGGAAAGCATATATGGCCCAAATTCTCCGGCATCGCTGTTGTAATGCATAACCAGAGGTTCTACAGTTGGTGTCAGGATCTCGATGGAAGTTTTGCCATCTTTTACCGTTTTCTGGATAGTGAATTTTGCCATTCCGCCAAGGAGCTCTTCCAGTTTCTGCTGGGTGGATACAAAATTTCCCAGAGAATAGAAGACTACGGTTTCATTGCCTTTATCATCGGTGAGACGGCCGTATGGCTGAAGTACGTGAGGATGTCCTCCGATAATGACATTTACACCCTGTTCCATGAGATAGGCTGCCCATTGTTTTTCGTATTCGTTTGGCATGGTTTCGTCTTCGGTGCCCCAGTGTGCTACGAAGATGATGCAGTCGGCCTGCTGTTTGGCTTTCTGGATCATGGTTGTGATCTTGTCCTTGCGGATCATGTCGATCATGTAGTCTTTTCCTTCGATTCCGCCTACGTTTGTGCCGTAGGTGTAATCCAGAAATGCGATTTTGATACCGTTTACTTCGCGGATTTTTACGGTGTCAGCATCTTCCTGGGAGTCATGGATTCCGAGAAGTGTGACATCTGGATAATTGGTTTTCCAGAAGTTCAGTGTGTCGGTGAGGAAGCCTTCGCCGAAGTCATCAATGTGGTTGTTGGCGGATTCTACTACGTTGAATCCGGCCTTTACGATGGCGTCGCCTACTTCGGTCGGGGTTGCGAAGGAGGGGTAGGAGCTTACGCTGTCGTGGTCGGTTGTGAAGACGGTTTCCTGGTCGATCATTTTGATGTCTGCGTCTTTGATGGCGTCCTGGATGTGGGTGTAGATTTTGTCGTAGTTCCAGTTGCCGTCCGAGGATGCGCCTGCGTCTATGAGGCTCTGGTGGTAGAGGTTGTCGCCTACTGCGATGACAGAGGCTGTGGTGGTTTCACCGGTGGTAGTGGTGGTTTCCTGTTTTTCTTTTGAAATGGTGGCTTTTTTGCGGGCATCTATGGCTGGTTTACGGATGAGGCGGTAGTCCAGCTGGTTGAAGAAGAGGACCAGAATAGCCAGGACAACGATGGAGGCTATGAGGCTCAGGCGGGCGTTGCTGCGCTCGCGGAAGTTTAATGGGATGTTGTCCTTGGGGTTGCGCCTGATGGGGCGTTTGGGTTCGCGGAGAGGATCCGGGGTGGATTCTCTTTTGAGGACTCGTTTGAGGGAGTCGGGGATTTTGATGTTGGGTGAGAATTTCATTTATGGTTTACCTTGTCTTTCTTTGATTTTTTTGAATGTAGTTGTTTTGTGAATGTTCGTTTTATTATTGCGTGGTTGTATTATAGCAGATTTTTTTTTTCGTGGGAAGAGGGTGGTGGGGGTGAACGTACGCCCGTGCCGGGGATGCTGTCTGGTATGCGGAGTTGTTGGACGGACGCTGGCAAGGCGTGTGCTGTCTGGCGACGACTCTGCAGGAGGGGTGCTGATTCTTGGCTGGCGGAAATCTGCGTTGTTTTTCAAAAGTTCGCTGTTTGAGCGAAGCGAGTTCGGACT
>OGRI01002672.1_pt1 | contig 12356 bp, 10 predicted proteins | sample 1553391 | NCBI WGS metagenome assembly OGRI01 (sample SAMEA2580052, study PRJEB22360) | human gut metagenome | reverse complement strand
CCGAATTTAATGTGTTATCCGAGCGAGTGTTAAACTATGATGATGGTTTGGAAAAATTAAGGAATGTGGAAGAAATGCTTGATAATGCCCCCGAATATCAGCTCTCCGAGCCGCAAAGTTTTATGTCCGCAAGAGCGTATAAAACTAAAATTGCAGAGCCGCTTATTCAAAAATTAAAAGCGTTAATTAAGACGGCATTGGCTCGTTGCTTTGAGGGTTGGGACAATTACCATAGATTAAATATCACGAACGGCAATCTCTATCGTGAGAACGAAATGTTGTCGAAAATAAACAGCAAGCTGAAAAACGAAAACGAAAATTTGCGTTCGGAAGTCAAAGATTACAAACTCTTGCGCAAAGTTTTCGGACATAAACAAATTGACGAGTTGCTTGAACAGGCAAGAAATATTAAAGGTCGCAAGTGTGAAAATTCACGCTCAAGATAAATAAATTTTTGGAGGTAAACAAAATGGCAAACACAATTTTTGAACAAACAGGCGGTACTTATACGCAGGTGGGCGACTATATGTTGCCCGATTTATTACCGGTGGAAGAAGAAAAGAAAGCAAATATCGGCGTTTGGGCAATGAGGCATAAACGATATTTGAAACAAAATCATAAGGTGCGTTACTACAATTTGCTGACAAGCGGTAAGCTCAATTCATATCTTGCAGATATTGAGCAGCAGGCTCAAGACTTTTTTCTCCGGCTGGTAAAAGACCTCTCCGAAAAAGAAAATGTAACCGAAGAACTCAAAGCAACTAATATGATGTTGTGGGTGCGGAATATGAATAATATCCGCAACAGAGCAACAGAAATTGTAAATGCAGAATTGATTTATAAAGTTTAGAATAATATGATTACGTTAAATTGATTAATCACCTAACATATAATTTGAACGGTTATAATTATATTTATTTAATAGTTATTTTATAGAAAATGGCATTACAACCGTTTTAGAATATATTAATCTATAAATACATAACAAATATGATACTCATAGACTAATTAGAAGTATTTTATAACTTGATTAAAAGGGGCAGCATTTTACAGTGTTGCTTCATTTTTTATTATTACGATATGATACGATGCTAATAAAACACTATTATTTTTTCATTTGTGCTTGTTAATTTCAATTCAATATGATATACTTATTGAGGTTAGAAACGAGGTTTATGTATGGATATGTTTTCAGTTTTAAATTATCAAGGTAGTAAAAAGAACATATTAGAATTTATACATCAAAATACAAACAAATTCTTAAAAGATGATTCAACGATTTTGGATATTTTTTCTGGAACATCGAGCGTAGGTTACAGCTATAAGTCAAAATACAGGGTATACGCTAACGATTGTGAATTGTATGCTTATATAATTGCGAAGGCTTTACTATCTTCTTACTATATTGATTTTGGTAATATTCAAGATGAGTTTTTAGCTCATTATAATGAAAATTTAAAAAATCAAAAAAAAGTGTATTTGGAACTTGCAAATGAGGAAGCAAAGTGTTTACTATTAAATAATGCAGATGGATTAATTGAACTTTATAAATTGGTTCCCACTGTGTGGACAAAAAAAGTGCTAATTGAAACTCCGCATTGTTGTTATGAATTGTTTACTACATATTATTCAACTAGTTATTTCGGTTTAACTCAGTCAATGCAAATAGACTCAATTAGATATGCTATTGATAGATATTCAAACGATCCGATATATTACGCTATGCTGACTTCACTGTATTTTGCTATGAAAGAATGTGTATTTTCAAAAGATGGTCATATGGCGCAACCCCTCAATAAAGAAAAAAATAAAACTCGACTGTTAAGTCAAAGAAAAAAAACAATAATTGATATTTTTATTACCAAACTCAAAGAATTTTCGTCGAGTAGCTTTGTTAATTCGCCGTATAAAAATAAAGCGTTTAATTATAATTTCTCGGAATTGTTAAACTTAAAAGATATTCAGGATAATGTTTCCTTAATATATGCTGATCCTCCTTACACAGATATGCAGTACTCAAGATATTATCATTTGTTAAATACTGTAACTAGATATGATTATCCTTCATTGACAGTTAAGGGTGGTACTTATACTAAAGGATTATATACTGATAATAGGTATCAGTCTAAACTTAGCACAAAAAAAGACTGTCTGATGACATTTTCGAAATTAATAGATTTTTCAAAAGCTTATAAAAAAGATTTGGTAGTTAGCTTTGCATATCCTATTGATATTGAAAGGCAAAAAACTGATCGCTATGTAATGGAAATAGATGATTTAATTAGCAAATGTTCAAGTGCTTTTGGATTTAACAAAACAGAAGTTGTAACTCAAAAGTATGTTCATACAAACAATAGAAACAGTACGCAAAAAAAGGTAAATGAATATTTGATTCTTTGCAGTGGTAAATAATTGGAGAGTATTATGCCGATAAATATAGAAGAAGTAAAAAATAAAATACATAACACTGTTGCTACAAACAAAAATGATTTGTACAACTCTAATATTTATTGGTCTCAAAAGCCATACAATATCTGTGATATTCTAATTGAATCATTTAGCCAAGAGGGAGATATTGTTTATGATCCATTTTTAGGTTCGGGCGTTACATTGTTAGAAGCAATTAATTCTAAATATAACCGTATTGGAATAGGATGTGAAATAAACTCAGCTCCTGTGTTTTTAGTGGAAACATTACTTAAGGAGTATGATGTATTAAAGTTTGAAAATATTTCAAAAAAATTTATAAAGAAAATAAAAGAATTATTGCCGTTTTACGAAACAGAATGTTCCGAATGTGGCTCAAAAGGAATAATAACATCTGTGATTTTTGATAAGAAGAGCAGAGAGTCTGATATTGAAATAAAAACAATAAATTATCGTTGCACTTGTTCATCTAAACTTCATAAAAATTGTAGCGAAGAAGACATTTTAAAAATTAATGTTGACCATAAACTAAAAAATATAAGTGATGATATATTAATTGCAAACAGTAAACTTGCTGTATATGATAATCAGCCAATTAGTCAAATTTTTACTAAGAGAAATTTTGCTGTTTTAGATGAAATAGTCGGAATAATAGATGAACTTGAAGGCTATAATGAAGTATTCAAATATATTTTAATGTCAGTGCTTCATTTGTGTAAGATAACAGATAAACATTCTAATTCTCAATGGCCTCTTTGGATACCAAAAACGGATTGTGTTGAGAAAAACATTGTTGATATTTTAGAAAAAAAGGTTAAAGCTTTTAAAAAAACTATTATTTATTTAAATAAAAATTATAGTTGTTCAAAAAATTATAAAATCTTTAATAAGGGAAGCCAAAATATTACTGAATCGGATATAAATGATGAATCTGTACAATTAATAATTACTGATCCACCGTATTTAGGACAAGTTGCATATTCAGAGTATATGCAGTTATATAAATCTTTTTTAAATTTAGATTTCAATATAGTAGATGAAATTGTTGTTTCATCTGCACCCTCAAGAAACAAAGATGAAGAAAATTATTTTTGTTTACTTGAGAATGTTTTTGAAATATGTTCTCATAAACTTAAAAATAGTGGTATGTTTTGTATGTATTTTCACGATTCTAATTTGGATGTATGGGATAAAATTATTGGTATATTATCTAAGTATCATTTGAAATATTTGACGCAAATACACATACCTAAGTCAAATACATTAAAAAATATAATTAGTCCGAAGAAGTCATTGAACGGAGATTGTATCTTATTTTTTGTAAAAGATAGGAATATTACTTTCGAGCAAAACGGAAAAGAAGATATGGATGAAATTGAAGATAATATTGTTAGACAGTCAAAGTTTTTAGTCAAACAGGCCGGAGCACTATCAACTCCTGAATTATATGACAATGGATTGATGGAAATATTAATTCAAAATGGTTGGTTAACAAAAATTTCGAAAAAACACAAATCGTTGGTCGAAATTTTTGAAAAGCATTTGAAGTGGGATTCAAAAATATCAAAATGGACGCTATAAAACAAAGCCCACCATTGCCGGTGGGCTTTGTTTATTCACATTTAAGTATGCTATTGTAGTATTGATCTGGAAAATATAGATTTAATTTATCCATTACTTGCTGACCATCCCAGGCGCCAATATCTTGTTCTCTAGAAATTATTAGTCCATCTCTTGTATATCCCGATGTGGTAACACAAATAGCAATATCGGCTCCACGTCTATCACGTTCTGCAACTAATCTTTGCATGGGCTCAGAACCAACATCAGCTACCCAACGTTTACATTGGAACAAATACAGTTCTTTCTTGCCAAATGAATTTTCTTTTTTTGCAAGTAGATCTACCCCCAGATCACCGGCGCCGCCCATTACAATTACATCATGATATCCATCAGCTTCAAGCAGTAATTTTATCAACTCTTCGAATTGAGTTCCGCTCATTAATGATATATCAATCGCCTCATCATTTTGAACAATAACTTGTTTTTTTCTTTCATAAGATTTGCCATCGGTTGAACAGTACGCATTGATCAACCGTTCAATGCCTTGCTGATGTCTTGGATCGTCAATGAATTGATTGATCGTTTTCGGGTCGCCTGTACATAATGTGTTTGCAATTTCAAAATATAAATCATCAAGTACAAAACTTCCTTTTTCAGATAATAATTTATCAATGAAAATTGGTATATAATTGTAAAGCTTGGTAAATAAATCCGTTTTATCTTCAATATCTAAATATAATTTGTTACTGTCTATTCTAACTGCAGCGTTTTGTTTATCAATAACAAAATTATCTCGAATAGTTTGATTGATTATTTGTTTATCAGATTCTGAAATACAGTACTTTTCTTTTCTTAAGATAGTTTCTGCAATATATGATACTGCTTGTGTAATATTTATATCTGTGTTGCTCTTATTAATTTTGTCATATACCAGTTTAACACATTCAAATTCATAATTTTTGTTGTTGATATACCAGTATCTATTTGCTTTATCTAATTTTTCGAAAATAATAATCATTTCGTTTGATAAAGTATTTTTATAGGCAGATTGTTTTCTTAACGACGGATCATCTTTATCAATGCCGATTCTTGTTATATATTCAAATCCATTTTTTCGTGCAAGATTTATTATTTCCATTAAAGTTGAAAAGTACTTATTTTTGCCCAATTTTACAGTACATACAATCAGTCCATTAGTTTTTAACACTTTATTAAAGTTAGAAAACATAATATCAATATCTCGATAATAGCTTTCTATTTTTTGTTTATTCGTTCTAGCAGGTGCGTTACTTAGAACTATTTCCTTGCTTAACATTTCATCTGTCAGATCGTATTGTTCTTTGTTGTAGAAATGTTTAAGCCAAATTCTATAAAGTTGATTTCTTTCCAAATATGGGACTTGATCTGTATATGGAAAATCTGTATATATTAAATCAAATGTATTTGATGTATTATGACAGTAATCTTGATATGAAGATAAAATTATTTGATACTTATCATTGTTATTTGGATTTTCTGAAAGAACATTCGAATATTCTTCTTTAAATTTAAGAAAGTTTTTAACTTTGCTCTCAAATAATTCCCATACATTCATATCTTGTGCTCCATATGGTACCACATGATATAGAATATCTGTACTTGAACCATACATTGCAACTCTTGATAGAGATAGAGAAGAAACTAGAGCATGTTCTAGAACATCCCTTTCTATGCATTTTTCTAATTTGTTTATACCATTTTGAATAATTAATAATGCTTTTTTGTTTCTATTAGTAAAAATTCTACCGTAATAATCAGCACCCGTTGAACTAGTAATGTTAATTCTGCTATTCTCAATATATTTATCGTTAGGAAATTCAGAGGTGTCCAACTTTTCGGTTTCTTCTAACTTTTTATAATCATTTTCATCAAATTGTTTCTGCTTTTTACCACATATGGGGCACTTTGAAATAAGTTTTATATTTCCGTTTTCGTTTTCTCTATTGGATATTGGATTAAAATATTCATGAGTTTCTGGATCAAATAGGACTTTTGAAATATAATTCTTAACTCCACAACAAGAAGTTTCATATAATTCCATTACCTCATGTTTAACTGATGCTTCTAGAGTGTTAAGCATATCATTAAATTTTTCAGTATCTATTTTTGCTAGTAGTGAATACACTGCATAGTAAGTATAGTTATCTATTTCAGTAGAAACTATTTTTCTTCCGGCATTTACACTAGCTATATTAAACATAGCTGAACCCATAAAAGGATCATAAATTATGTCGTCCTTTTCAGTTAATTTTTTTATGGCAATTTCTGCAATTTCTGGAGACTTCCTTCCTTTAAAGTTGAATACTGTTTTTAAAATATATGGAATTTTATTTTCAATTCCATTTAGTGCGATTACTAAATCGTCAATTCGTTGTTTATTAACTTGTGAAATTGTTTTCTTCATACTCATCCTCCTTAATCAATTCGAAAGTTTTCATGCTTAATTGATTTGCAATATTATCCAGAATTTTCAAATTTGGTGTACGATAATTCAAATTTCTTAGATATGATATTAACATATGATCAGTAATAATGTTGTTTAGTAAATTTAGTCGCTGAATTAAGTTGTAGCAAGCATTTTCAGTGAAAATAATTTTTATATTTTTTACAAAACAGTTTCTGGCATCATTATCATATTTTCCGTAATTTTTAATCGGGTGCGGATCTATCAAATCACAGCTGTAACACCCTAATCTATTTGCAATGGCATCTAAATTTGATAGCTTAGGAGATCTTGTCTTTAATATCCAACTCTTTAAAGTATCTGTTGATATACCAAGATACAAAGCTAATTTATCATAAGTTTTGTAAATTGTTAGCATTTCTTCTAGATGTAAAACAAAAATACTCAAAGAATCATTTTGCACCTTAATCACCTCGAATAAATAATAACACAAATTCAGTTGTAAGAAATGTACTGTATGCAACTATTCGAACTATTTGTACTCTTTTTCTAACAACTTGCTAATACCACAAAAATATGATATATTTATATTAACCCGTTTCACCATAATTTTCTGCAGATTAATATCTAAATATGATGAAGAAATTCAATTGATAATATAAATGATCAATACCATTTTGTTGGGTCTTATAAATATAAGTAGTAAAAATCAATGTTGCATTTATATGTAACTTTATTTGTCGAACATCATTACGTTACTATTGATAGCGATAGCATCCAAGTGATAGCTATTTGATAGCAAAAGCAGAAATACCTCGTAGAATTGAGATAATCTGTACCAAATTAAAGCAAATCAAGTCAAAATTCCTAAGCAAAAACAGTTAAAGTCTGTTTTGTACTTAGGAGTGGGAATGATTGCATCCCAGAAAAAGTCCAGTAATACCAAGGCTTTTTCGCCATGAGTGCCCGCCGTGGCAACAAAATGGCAACATTATTTGAATTATTGCGATAACAAAAAGCGCTATCTGATTTGAAGCCAAGTCAGATAGCGCTTTTTCTTTTGTTTTTTAGTCAGCCTTCAGCCGATCTTTGAAAGCCTCCACCATTGCATCGCTGAGCTGCTGGGACGGCACTTTCACATAGCCGGAGGTTTCGTCATACTTCGGGTAGTTATAACGCCACTTGTCGTAGTCCTCCCGGTTGATTTCGCCGCTGCGGAGCTTTTCCGTCTGCTGCACCCACGCAGTGAGCATTTCGGAAAGCTCAGCAGCATCCTTCCCTTTTCTAGGATCAACACGCAGAGAAACGCCGTTCTCGCCGGTTTCCACCGTCAGGCCGTAGCGGTCCTCCAAGGTGAACAGGGTGTGCATTAGGCCAAGATAGCTGTCAATGTCCGGCACGGACAGTGCCAGCGGCGAGACACCCAGCGCACCGGCAAGGTTCTCCGTTAGCTCCGCCTTGGGCGTTCTGCTGCCGGACTCATACTGCGCCATACGGATGTCAGCGGTCTTTTCCGGAAAGCCGACCACCTGCCCCAAGTATTTTTGCGTCATTCCCCGCAGATTGCGGAAGAACCGAATTCTCTCACCGATTGCCATAGCGATTACGCTCCTCGTTTTGATACTGTACAATCAGTATAGCATATAAATTTAATCTGTGTCAAGATAGCAATAGCAAAAAAGCTAAATATTTTTCTGCAAGCCTCTTGACAATAGCAAATTCGCTTAGTATAATGACTATAGCAAATAGCGTTAAGTTATTTGTAGACAACAGAATATCCGTCGTGCGTCACGGTAATGGCGTACCCGCTCGGGCAAATCGGAATGCGGCCAGAAAGTTCTCCGACACTAAATAAGAGAACTATAACCATACGAAAGGGGTGATGAAATGGAAAACACAAGCTTTATGAGAGTGGAGGAAGTAGCACAGGAATTGGGCGTTTCCAAATCCTACGCCTACAAGATCGTGCAAAAGCTGAATGAAGAACTGAAAAACAAAGGCTTTCTCACGATTTCAGGGCGAGTCAACAAGCAATATTTTATGGAACGCACCTGCTACGGTGCTATTCAGAAAGAGAGGTAAAAATGTCCGTTTATAAAGATACCAAAAACAACACTTGGAAGGTCTACTACCGTTTTACGGATTGGCAGGGCAAAGTCCACCAGTCTACGAAGCGAGGCTTTCCAACTAAACGAGAAGCTCTTGCTTGGGAGCGGGAACAGCTCCACAAAGTGGATGCCGATCTGGATATGACCTTTGAGAGCTTTATCGACACCTACACAGCCGATATGAAGAACCGGCTGAAAGAGAACACTTGGCACACCAAGGAGCATATCATCCGCACCAAACTGCTTCCCTACTTCGCCAAGCGGAAAATGAACTCGATCCAGCCCAAAGACATTATCGCTTGGCAAAATGAGATGATCAAATGTCGGGATAAGAGCGGCGAGGCGTATTCGCCGGTGTATCTCAAAACCCTGCACAATCAGCTCAGTGCTATTTTCAATCACGCCGTAAAATTCTACGGGCTGAAAGACAATCCTGCCGCCAAGGTCGGCAATATGGGCAAAGCCAAGGCAAGAGAAATGCTTTTCTGGACGCAGGAGGAATACAAGAAATTCTCAGAGGAAATGATGGACAAGCCTGTTTCCTTCTATGCTTTTGAAATGCTGTACTGGTGCGGCATCCGGGAGGGTGAACTGCTGGCACTGACCCCGGTAGATTTTGATTTTGACCGGCAGACGGTCACGATCAGCAAATCCTATCAGCGTATCGGTGGCCGGGACATCATCACTGACCCGAAAACGCCGAAAAGTAACCGCACCATTAAGATGCCAGAATTCCTCTGTGAAGAAATGCAGGACTATATGAAACAGCTCTACCGAATCGGCAAAAACGACCGGCTGTTTGAAGTTACAAAAAGCTATCTTCATCACGAAATGGACAGAGGCGCCAAGGCCGCAGGGGTCAAGAGGATCAGAATCCACGATTTAAGACACAGCCATATTTCACTTCTGATCGAGATGGGATATTCGGCGGTAGCCATCGCTGACCGGGTAGGACACGAAAGTATCAATATCACCTATAACTACGCTCACCTGTTCCCCTCTACACAAAGCGATATGGCCGACAAGCTCAATCAATTCAGAAAGGATGGTGCAAGCGATGTCATCAAAGAACAGGGACGAGCATAATCGCTGGCGTAATAAGACGGTTGCCTTCCGGGTATCGCCGGAGGAGGATGCTCAAATCGAACGCTATGTGCAGCTCTCCGGGCTGACCAAGCAGGACTATATCACCCGGCGACTCACCCACAAGGATGTAGTAGTGCAAGGCAATCCCAGAGTTTTCAAGGCGCTGCGGAATCAGCTTGCCGAAGTACTTTCGGAGTTGCAAAGAATTGAGAACGGTAACGCAGTCAATGATGAGTTGCTGGACCTAATTAAAATGATAGCCGATATTCTCGGCGAAATGAAGGAGGAATCTGAATGAACAAAGAAAAAGAAATGACCGCTCCCGTTGTATCTGTTGGCGCAGATACGGAGCAGTCATCCCAAAACCTTATTAATAATAGTTTAACCGATTTTGGCCCGGATTTCAAGGGGTCTGACGATGATTTATACCGAGAAATTCAAAGAAGGATGGCTCCGGACTATCTGGAAACGGTGTCTATGACTACCCTCTATGACACCGACTTTGAGGGACAGGAGCCTCTGATCGACGGCCTGCTGTATCAGGGAGCCTATCTGCTGGCAGGCTCCCCGAAGGTGGGAAAGAGCTTCCTGATGGCCCAGCTTGCCTATCAGGTCAGCACCGGCCTGCCTCTGTGGGGCTATAAGGTGCGAAAAACGGGCGTTCTTTACTTTGCGCTGGAAGATAACTATGCCCGCTTGCAGCGGAGACTATTCCGGATGTTCGGCGCTGAGGCGGCTGAAAATCTGTATTTTGCCACCCACTGTAAAACAGCCAGCAGCGGTCTGGAGGATCAGATTCGTAGCTTTATGCGAGAGCATCCCAACACCGGCCTGATCATCATCGACACTCTGAAACGGGTGCGTGAGGTTGGCGGAGCGGATTTTAGCTACAGTAGTGACTACGATATTGTGGCTCGGCTGAAAACTGTTGCCGACAGCTATAAGGTAACGATGGTAATCGTTCACCACACCCGCAAGTTGGAGGCAGATGACAAATTCGATATGATTGCTGGAACCAACGGTCTGCTGGGTGCAGCGGACGGCGGCTTTGTCCTCAGCAAGGAGAAACGCACCTCCAATGCGGCGGTGCTGGATGTCACCGGCAGAGATCAGGAGGATCAGCGGCTACACCTGAACAAGAATCCCGAAACGCTGGTATGGGAGTTGGAGAGCGTTGAAACGGAGCTTTGGCAGGAACCGCCGGACCCGTTTCTGGAAAGTATTGCAGCATTTCTTTCTTCGGCGGGTGAACGCTGGGAGGGCACAGCATCCGAGCTGTGCAGCCTGCTGAATCTGGACTGCAAGCCCAATGTGCTATCCCTTCGGCTGAGCATCGGCTCTGTGCGGCTGCTGCGAGATCACGACATCCGCTACAAGGCAAGCCGCAATCACGGTGGACGGAAAATCTCTCTGTGGAAGGAGATGGAGCCGAACAGCGTGTCAAAGGGTGACGACCGTGACGGCCTTTTGGTGGGCGCTGGCGAGGTCTAAAACATCGTCACCACCGTCACGGTTTGTCACGCTTTGAAGTTTCGGCAAGCCGTGCGGCTGCCCTTTTCAAAGGGCATTGAGCACTGGGGAGCAGCCCGCAGACTGCTGGGGCAAGGCCCCACTGAGCGTGGCATTTCGCTGCGCTCAGCATCCCCCTCGGGAGAGCGCAAATAGCATCTTTTGATGGCCGCAGGCTGTCAAAAGTGCTTTTGCGTTACTCTTGACAAGAGTAACAGAACCCCGGCTGCGGCCGGAAAGAGAGAGGAAGTGAGATTTTATGAAGAGAACGATCAGTGCCGAGGTCGGCAAAGGCTCTGTCAACCACAACAGCCGCAAATTCAAAGCTGAAAATGTAGACGGAAGCCGCATGCACCTGAACATTGACTATTGCAACGAGCGCATCCAGACCGTATACCACCAACTTTTCGATGAGGCTCTGAAACGCTACAACGAAAAGCAAACCCGTGCAGACCGGCGAATCCCAAACTATTACGAGAAAATTCGCTCCGGCAATCAGGAGAAGCCATTCCACGAGATCATCCTGCAAATCGGAAATAAAGAAGATATGAGCGCCACCGGCGAGTATGCAGAGCTGGCTCGGACGGTACTGGACGAGTACTATCGGGGCTTTCAGGAGCGCAATCCAAACCTCCGGGTATTCTCGGCGCACCTTCATATGGACGAGGCCACACCGCATATCCATATTGACTTTGTGCCGTTCATCACCGGGAGCAAGCGAGGGCTTGACACCCGTGTGTCGCTGAAGCAGGCGCTGGCGGCGCAAGGCTTCAAGGGTGGAACCCGTGGTGCTACCGAGTGGGCACAGTGGGTACAGTCCGAAAAAGAGCAGCTGGCTGCCGTGATGGAGCGGTATGACATCCATTGGGAGCAGAAAGGCACCCACGAAAAGCATCTCTCCGTTCTGAACTACAAAAAGCAGGAACGGGAGAAAGAGATTGCTGCATTGGATACCACGCTAGCCGAAAAACAGGACGAGCTGGAAACGGTGCAAAGTCGGATTGACAACTTCGATCAGGGTGTGCAGTCTATTGAAAAGTTGGAGCAGCGGATTGAGTCGGATGCAGAGTTTCAACTCCCCGATCCCCCCACTCTAATGACCGCCAAGACCTATAAACAGCGGTTTGTTGACCCACTGATTAGGCGGCTGAAAGAAATCATACGGGAGGTGTTCTACCACTATTACAAGGCTCTGGACAGCTATCACCGGCTGAACACCA
>OGRI01002647.1_pt1 | contig 12521 bp, 10 predicted proteins | sample 1553391 | NCBI WGS metagenome assembly OGRI01 (sample SAMEA2580052, study PRJEB22360) | human gut metagenome | reverse complement strand
ATGTAGAATGGCTGCAGAAGAAAAGAGGAGCAGAAGCGCTTCATCCCGATGTTGTATATATTGAGGGACTTCTTGATAATATATCCGTTGAGATTGCATTCCAGTACAACACAGACTTCAACAGTGAAACGTTCAGATCGTTTGCCAATAATATTCATACGGTTGACGGCGGTACGCACGAGATTGCATTCAAAAATGCACTGAACAAAGTCATAAACGACTTTGTAAAGCAGTATAAGGAACAGCAGGCTAATAACAATAAAAAGTCCAAGAAGAAGCAGGACGAGGTCAAGGAGTTTGTTCCGCTGAGCGGTGAAGCTATAAGAGAGGCTATAAATGCGGTCATCTCCGTAAAGCTCCCCGAATGTGAATTTGAAGGACAGACAAAGGGTAAGCTCGGTAATCCTGAGGTTCGTCCCGTTGTTTATAAAATAACTGTAGAGAAGCTGACATATTACTTTGAGGAGCATCCCGATACAATAGCTACGATAGCTCAGAAATGTATCAATGCTCAGGCTGCAAGAGATGCGGCTAAGAAGGCTATGGAGGCAAAGAGAAAGTCTGTTACGGACGGTGCAAGTCTGCCCGGAAAGCTGGCTGACTGCTCGGATACCGATCCCGAAAAGACAGAAGTATACATCGTCGAGGGAGATTCTGCGGGCGGTTCTGCAAAGCAGGGACGTGACAGACGTTTCCAGGCTATACTTCCTCTCTGGGGTAAGATGCTGAACGTTGAGAAGGCAAGAGCAGACAAGGTTTATAACAATGATAAGCTACAGCCTGTCGTAAAAGCACTCGGTACGGGTATAGGAGAAGATTTTGATATAACCAAGCTCAGATACGGCAGAGTAGTTGTAATGGCCGATGCCGATGTTGACGGCTCACATATCAGAACACTTCTGCTGACATTCTTCTTCCGCTTTATGCGTCCTCTGATAGAAGAAGGTCATGTTTATCTTGCTCAGCCTCCGCTGTTCAAGGTGTTCAGAGGCAAAAAGGTAAGATATGCGTTCAGCGACGAGGAGAGAGATGCCTATATTGCCGAGCTTGCAGGCGAAAGCAACGCAAAGGTTGACGTTCAGCGTTATAAAGGTCTTGGTGAGATGGATCCCGAACAGTTATGGGAAACGACAATGGACCCTGCCGCAAGAACAATGATAAAGGTTAATCTTGAGGATGCCGCAAAGGCTGACGAGATATTCTCGATACTTATGGGCGACAAGGTTGAACCCAGACGTGAATTTATAGAGCAGAATGCAAGATACGCAAAGGATCTTGATATATAATCTTTTTATTCGGGCGAGGAAAAATTAAATCCGTGAATGCTTAAGGGTGTTACTATGAATGATGAAATTTTAAATAATAACGAGGAGCAGCCCGATGAAAAGGAGCTGTTAAGACAGCGCAGGGAAGAACAGATAGAGCGTGTCAAGGCTCAGTATGAAACCGATGTAAAGGAAAAGGCTGAAGCTAAAGTAAGAATGGAAAAGGAGCAGGAGCTTGAAAAGGAGCTTGCACCGTTTATCACCGTCAGAAAAGGTCTTATAGCCTTATGCGGTCTTATGTGGTTTTTTGCGGCATTCTGCCTGCTTACCGGCACACTTGAAATGAAAATATTCCTGCCAATGTGTATGTTTGCACTTGCGGCTCTTGCGGGTGTTAATGTACCGATATTTGTAAAGAAAAAGAAAATATTTGACGGCGTTATAGCCGGAATATGTACCGTGATCTGTTTTGTTACAGGTGTGATTATATTGATGTTCGGATAAAACGAAAGGAAAATATGGAAGAATTACTGTTAAAAATTAAATACAGCATGACGCTTGACGAGATAGGCGAGGGATTCAAGCTGTTTCAGAAGAAATATCAGTTTAAGAAATCGCTGGTTTTCACGCTTGTTTATCTTATAGCGCTGGGACTTGGCATTGATTTTCTGATAAGAGATAATACCGGTATCTACGGCTATATTTTGGTCGGTCTGTCGCTCGGTATGATATTCTATACCTGGTACAAGCCTGTGCTTATAAGAAAAAAGCTGATTGCGACTATAAGCTCACTTGCCGAAGAAACATATACGGCTGAGTTTTACCGTGACAGGATACAGATAACGACCGTAATAGAAGAACCGGTCATAGCGGAAAATGAAACCAAAACGGAAGAAGAAACCGATTCTCCCGCAAAGGACGAACCTCACGAGGAGGAAGAGCAGGAAGAAGTAGTTACAAATCTTTATTTCGGCTCTGATTATTTAGACGCTATGGAAAATGAGCAGATGTTTTTACTGTTTGTAAACAGACAGAATATTTATATTTTCTCAAAGAAATGTCTTTCCGAAGAAGAACAGAACAAGCTGAGAGAAATATTTACCGAAAAATCAATACTCTGATTGATATAAAAGAATCGGAAAGGAAATCGGAATGGAAAAAGACGTTAAAGAATTCAGCACAGCCACTGAAAAACTGATACAGGTAGACATAGAAAAGGAAATGCGTGAGAGCTTTCTTCAGTATTCTATGGCGGTGCTGGTATCAAGAGCTTTACCTGATGTAAGGGACGGCATGAAGCCTGTACACAGAAGAATCATATACACGATGAACGAGGCTGACAATACATCAAGCAAGCCGTACAGAAAATGTGCCTATACGGTAGGTGAGGTTCTCGGTAAATATCACCCTCACGGTGACGCATCGGTATATGACGCACTGGTAAGACTTGCACAGGATTTCTCAATGAGATATCCTCTTATCGACGGTCACGGAAACTTCGGTTCGGTAGACGGCGACCCGCCTGCCGCTTACCGTTATACAGAAGCGAGAATGGCAAAGATAGCATCCGAGCTTCTGAAGGATATAAAGAAGGATACTATCGACTGGGGAAAGAACTACGATGATAAGCTGGACGAGCCTACTGTTCTTCCGGTAAAATTTCCGAATCTTCTTGTAAACGGTTCTGTAGGTATAGCTGTAGGTATGGCTACAAATATACCTCCTCATAACCTTAACGAAGTATGTGACGCTATAGTTGCACGAATGGATAATCCCGAATGCGGCATAGAAGAAATACTTCAGTATATTAAGGGACCCGACTTTCCTACCGGCGGTATAATCATGGGATACAGCGGAATACGCTCCGCATATTATACAGGTCGTGGCAAGATTACATTAAGAGGTAAAGCAGAGATAGTTGAAGAAGGTAACCATTCAAGAATCATCGTTACCGAGATTCCTTATATGGTAAACAAATCAAAGCTACTTGAAACTACCGGACAGCTTATGCGTGACAAGCGTATCGAAGGCATTTCAAATCTTCGTGATGAGAGTGACAAGGACGGTATGCGTATTGTCTATGAGCTTAAGAGAGATGTAAATGCGCAGGTGGTTCTTAATAAGCTGTATTCATTCACACAGCTGCAGGATACTGTCGGCGTTATTATGATTGCACTTGTAAACGGCGAGCCTAAGCAGCTGACACTTCTTGAGATACTGGATAACTATATAGCGTTCCAGAAGCAGATAATTACAAGAAGAACAGCATTTGATCTTAAGAAAGCAAGAGAAAGAGCACATATTTTACAGGGCTTCCTGCTTGCTATTGATAACATTGACGAGGTAATTTCCATCCTGCGTTCAAGTAAGTCTGTACAGGAAGGTAAAGAGCGTCTGATGGAGCGATTCAAGGAAGATGACCTTGCAAAGCTGTTGCAGAGGGCTATGGGAGAGAACTATAAGGATGTTCATTTTGAACACGAGATAGGACTTTCCGAAGAGCAGGCGGACGCTATTGTTCAGATGAGATTAGGACAGCTGACAGGACTTGAACGTGACAAGGTTATTTCCGAACTTGCCGAAATTATGGAGAAGATAAATGACTTCCTTGATATACTTTCAAGCGATGAAAGAGTAAAAGAAATAATCAAGGAAGAAATCACAGCTATCAAGGAAAAATACGGCGATGAGAGAAGAACCGCCATTGAGCCGGTAAGTGGAGAAGTGGATATAGAGGACCTTATTCCCGAAGAAGAATGTGTACTTACCTATACTAATATCGGATATATCAAGCGTCAGCCTGTAGATGTATACAATCTGCAGAAGCGTGGCGGTAAGGGCGTATCGGGTATGAAGCAGAGAGAAGAGGACTTCGTTGAGGATATGTTCATAAGTTCTACTCACGACAATATCTTATTTATTACAAATTATGGTAATATGTATAAATTGAAGTGCTATGAAGTACCTGAGGGTTCCAAGCAGAGCAGAGGCACAAACATAGTAAATCTGTTACAGCTTGACGAAGGTGAACGTATTGCGGCAATGATGAAAACAAGTGATTTTGCTGAGAATAAGTATTTCATCTGTGTTACAAAGTACGGAAAAATCAAGAGAACGCCGCTTTATGATTTCAGAAACGTGAGAAAGAACGGTCTGAGAGCGATTACGCTTGCAGAGGGCGATGAAATAGCAGCCGCACATCTTACTGAGGGCGACAGCTCGATTATAGTTGCTACACATCTTGGTATGGCAATACATTTCAGTGAAGATAAGATTAGAAGTATGGGAAGACTTGCCGCAGGTGTAAGAGCAATAAAACTGCGTGAGGACGACTATATTGTTGGTGCCGCCAAGGTATACAGTGATGATATGAGAATACTTACCGTAACAGATAAGGGATACGGCAGACTCAGTGCGCTGAGTGATTACCGTATGCAGAACAGAGGCGGTAACGGTCTTAAGAACTACAAGATAAGAGATGACAGAGGATATGTCTGCGGTATACGTTCTATACAGGCTGACGATGATGTTATACTTATCAGCACTGACGGTGTTATTATCCGTATCCGTGCAAACGATCTCAGAGTGATGAGAAGAACAGGTTTAGGCGTAAGAGTTATGAAGCTGTCTGATGAGGATAGAGTTGTAACATTTACAAGAACCGAGCATGATGAAACTGCGGATATTGAAGAAGTAGAGCAGGCAAGTGATGAAGAGATAGCTGCGGCTGAAGCAGAGGCAGAAGCTGAAGTTATTGAAGACGAGCCTGAAACAAACGAAGAAGAATAAAATATATCAGCCTGTCGGCAGAAATTCTGTGACAGGCTGATTTTCTGGAAAAATACCTATTGTTCCACATAGAACATTTTTATGATCGGGGTTATTTATGTACGAACTTGATTATTATGACGTTATAGTTGTAGGTGCAGGTCATGCAGGATGTGAGGCGGCTCTCGCCGCCGCAAGACTTGGATGTAAGACTGCCGTTTTTACTTTAAGTCTTGATGCTATTGCAAATATGCCTTGTAATCCGTGTATAGGCGGCTCGGCAAAAGGTCAGCTTGTAAGAGAGCTTGACTCGCTCGGCGGTGAAATGGGAAGAGCCGCTGACGCTACTTTTATTCAGTCAAGAATGCTCAATAAAGGTAAAGGTCCTGCCGTTCATTCTCTCAGAGTACAAAGCGACAGGGTAAAGTATCATACCTTTATGAAGTCGGTGCTTGAGCATACCGAAAATCTTGATATAAAACAGGCTGAGGTTACAGAAGTGTGTGCCGAAAACGGAAAAATTACCGGCATAAAAACAAGGCTTGGCGCTTTCTATCCTGCCGGCTGTGTTATCATCACCACAGGAACTTATCTCGGCGGTAAGATTCATATCGGTGAGTTGAATTATCAGAGCGGACCGGATAATGTATCTGCGGCTTTACAGCTGACAGAGAGCCTTAGAAATCTCGGTCTTTCTATGAGAAGATTCAAAACCGGTACTCCTGCCAGAGTTCATAAAAGGTCTATAGACTTTTCTGTGATGGAAGAACAGGACGGCGATGAATATATTACTCCGTTCTGCTTTGACAACACATTCAAGCTTGAAAATAAAGTCAAGTGCTACGTTACTTATACTAATGCCGAAACACATAAAATTATACTCGATAATCTCGACAGGTCACCTCTTTATGCAGGAAGAATACAGGGTGTAGGTCCGAGATATTGTCCAAGCATCGAAGATAAGATCGTAAGATTTTCAGATAAGCCAAGGCATCAGCTTTTTGTTGAACCGATGGGTCTTGATACCGATGAATATTATCTTCAGGGTATGTCCAGCTCACTGCCGGAAGATGTACAGATAAAGTTTTTAAGAACTATCAAAGGTCTTGAACACGTTGAGATTATGCGACCGGCTTATGCGATAGAGTATGATTGCTGTGACCCTCTTGAACTTTATCCTACACTCGAATTCAAAAAAATCTCAGGATTATTCGGTGCAGGTCAGTTCAACTGTACAAGCGGATATGAGGAAGCCGCCGCACAGGGCGTAATTGCCGGTATGAATGCGGCAATGAAGATAAAAGGCAGAGAACAGTATATACCTGACAGAACTACTTCTTTTATCGGTACGCTTATAGACGATCTTGTTACAAAGGGTTGCGTTGAGCCGTACAGAATGATGACCAGCAGAAGTGAGTACAGGCTTCTATTGCGTCAGGATAACGCTAATGACAGACTTGTGCCGATAGGACACAAATTCGGTCTTATATCGGACGAGCGTTATCAGAGATTTTTAGAGCGGAAGAATATACTTGATAATGAAACGAGCAGAATAAAGAAAGCTACCATCTATCCTTGCGAGAAACTTAATAAAATGCTTGAAAGTAAAGGTACATCACCTATAACGCAAGGAGTCAAGTTTATAGAACTTTTAAAACGTCCTCAGATTGATTACAGAGATCTGGCTCAGTTTGATGAGAATGCACCTGAGCTTGAACACGATATAATTGATAAGCTTGAAATCAACATTAAATATGAAGGTTATATCAAAACCCAGACTGAAAAAATCAAACAGATGAAACATCTTGAAGAAAAACAGCTTTCTACTGATATTGATTATAAGACTATATCGGGCTTAAGACTTGAGGCACAGGAAAAGCTGAATAAATACAGACCGCTGAATATAGGTCAGGCAGGAAGAATTTCAGGTGTCAATCCTGCCGATGTATCTGTACTTTTGATATGGCTTTCAGGGAGAAAACATGGAGAGAATTGAATTTATAATCAGTGAATTTCAAAAATGCAATATCGAATTATCGCAGGATAAAGCCGATAAGCTGTTAAAACTGTATGAATTTCTTGTTGAGTATAATCAGAATGTCAATTTGACAGCAATAACCGATTTTGAAGAAGTAGTAGTGAAGCATTTTATAGACAGCGTGTTGCCGTTCAGTATGATTGAGTTTAAAGAAAACAGCAGTTTTATTGATGTAGGTACAGGAGCGGGATTTCCGTCCATTCCGCTTATGATAGTAAGACCGGATCTTAAAGGCACACTGCTTGAGGCACTGAATAAGAGATGTGTATTCCTTGAGAAAGCGTGCGAGCTTACCGGAGTTGATGCGAAGGTGATTCACGGCAGAGCAGAGGACTACGCAAAAGAAAAGCGTGAAGCATTTGATTTTGCAACGGCAAGGGCTGTTGCGGCTATGCCGGTACTTTGTGAGTATTGCATTCCTTATGTAAAAACGGGCGGCAGGTTCATTGCTCTTAAGTCTATAAATGAGGATGAAACTCAGTGTGAAAAAGCAGTTAATGTACTTGGAGGAAAGATAGCGGAGATAAAAGACTACACAATAACAAATGGCGACAGCAGACGACTATTTATTATAGATAAAGTAAGTCAGACTCCGACAAAATATCCGAGAAATCCTTCGATGATTAAGAAGAAACCGCTTTAATAAAGTGAAAATATTAAGCATTCCGTCGTTTTTAGCAGATAAACGGCGGATTTTTTTTATTGCCCGAGTTATAAGTTTGATATAAAATTAGGTTGGGGGTGAAATAATGGGGTTATTTACTAAGGATAAGAAAATTATGGGACAAGTTATTACAGTGAATGTCAGAGAAATAGACTTAAACCCGAATCAGCCGAGAAAGTATTTTGATAAAGCAGAATTAGAAAGCCTTGCGATAAGCATAAAAGAGAACGGTCTGTTACAGCCGCTTACAGTGAGAAAAAAATCTGACGGTAGATATGAGCTTATAGCCGGAGAAAGGCGGCTAAGAGCGTGTATACTTGCCGGTATAAATGAGGTCAGGGTAATTATTGAGGACAGAACCGAAGAAGAATCTTCTGTGCTTGCAATAATAGAAAACATACAAAGGTGCGATCTTAATTGCATAGAGGAAGCTGTTGCAATGCAAAGGCTTATGACCATTACGGGTATACTCAGGAAGAGCTGGCAAGAAAACTCGGAAAAGCACAGAGTACGATAGCAAATAAGATAAGGCTTCTGAAGTTATCCGACAAGCTGTTAGCAAATGCATTGGAGCACGATTTGTGTGAGCGGCAGATAAGAGCATTGATAAGATTACCTGAGGAACAGCGGGAAAAGGCGGAGAAACATATATATAAGTATGGACTGAATGTAAGTGAAACAGAAAAATACATAGACAAATTGCTCGTAAAGAAGAAGGCAGATAAGCCGAAATGGACGTTTACTGCCAAGCGTCTGTATATAAACAACATCAACAGAACTCTTGAAACAATGAAAAAATCGGGGATTGAGTTTATTTCCGAGAAACACGAGGAAAACGGTTATCTTGAATATATAATCCGAATTCCTCACGATTGATGTTCATAATGAAGAACGTTCATAAAAATGTTCCATGTGGAACAATTGTGAACGTTTTTTTGTAAAAAGGCTTTATTTTTCTCTCATAGTGTGATATAATGTTATAAGTAACGTTTGAAGGAGGTACTATGGGAGTAATTATTTCTATCGTAAACCAGAAAGGCGGAGTCGGCAAGACAACATCGGCTGTAAATATCAGTGCGGCTCTTGGCGCAAAAGGAAAAAAAGTGCTTTTGGTAGACTTTGATCCGCAGGGAAATGCAACCTCCGGCTACGGAATCTCAAAGAAAAATCTTAAAACAACCTCTTACGATGTCGTAATGTCCAATGTGCGTCCGCAGGAAGCTGTTCTCGCTACAAATTGTAAAAATGTAAGCCTTATACCTGCAAACGCTCAGCTTGCAGAGGCTGAAATGCATCTGTTGCAGATTGAACAGAGAAATCACCAGCTTAAAAAAGCTCTGATACAGCTCAAGGATGATTATGATATTATAATCGTTGACTGCCTGCCGTCACTCGGTATACTGGCAATTAACGCCCTCATTGCAAGCGATAAGTTTATTGTGCCAATGCAGTGCGAGCATTACAGCCTTGAGGGTCTGGCACAGCTGCTTTCAACAGTGAAAAAGGTTAAAAGAACCTCCAACAAGAATCTCTCCCTTATGGGAATAGTATTCACTATGCTGGATAAGCGTCTGTTGCAATCAAATGAAATTATGAGGGATATTAAAAGAAACTTTCCTCCGTCATCTATATTCAATACGGTTATACCGAGAAATGTGCGTATCTCCGAAGCACCAAGCCACGGTATGCCCGTTATATATTATGATAAAAGCTCAAAAGGCGCAGAAAGCTATATGAAGCTCGCCGGTGAGATAATAAAGAAACTGAATGATTAAGGAGGGTGTATGGCAAAACGTGGTGTTTTAAATCAAAGGTTTAACAGTATTTTTGATGATAACAGCTTCGATGAAGACGATGAAGGCGTAAGCACACTTAAACTTACCGATATCGAGCCTAATAAATCTCAGCCAAGGAAAAATTTCGATATAACCGCTCTCAATACACTGGCTGACTCGATAAGACAGAACGGCGTCATCCAACCTCTGCTTGTGCGCTCAATGCCCGACGGCACTTATCAGATAGTCGCAGGTGAGCGAAGATGGCGTGCCGCAAAAATGGCAGGTCTTACAGAAGTACCCGTTCTTGTCAAGGAGCTTACCGACCTTCAGGCTCAGCAGATTGCCCTCATCGAAAATCTGCAACGTGAAAATCTGAATCCTATCGAAGAAGCAAACGGCTACAAAGAGCTTATGGATAAGTTCGGTATGACACAAGAGGAGGTCGCCAGAGTAGTAGGAAAGGCAAGATCATCTATAGCAAACTCTCTGCGACTGCTTAATCTGCCTCCTATAATAGCCGAGATGGTTTCAAATAACGAGCTTTCAACAGGTCACTGCAAGGTCCTTCTTGGAGTGAGTGAAACCAAGGATATGGTCGAGCTTGCTCATAAAGCGGCAAGTAAGGACGTTTCAGTGCGTGAAATGGAACGTATGGTAAAGGCTCTTGATAAAAAAGAAAAGCCCGAAAAGAAAAAGGATACATTCTATACGGAGGCGGAAATAAGTCTTGCCAAGGCACTTGAAACTAACGTAAGTATAGTACCCGGCAAGAAAAAAAGCACAATTCAGATAGAATTCTATACCGATGAAGATCTGACCGATATTGTAAATCGGCTTGCAAACAGTAAATAATTTTAAAAGAAAGGCATATCAAATGATAGACATTAAGTTCTTAAGAGAAAATCCCGAGGCTGTAAAGGAAAATATCAAAAAGAAGTTTCAGGATGAAAAAATCGTACTCGTTAACGAGGTTATCGAGCTTGATAAAGAATTAAGAGCCGCTCAGCTGAAGGCTGATAATCTGCGTGGCGACAGAAATAAGCTGTCAAAGCAGATCGGCGGACTTATGGCACAGGGCAAAAAGGACGAGGCTGAGCAGATAAAGGCTCAGGTAAAGCAGTTCTCCGATGAGCTTGAAGAGCTTGAAAAGAAGGAAGAAGAGCTGGGCGAAGAAGTTAAGAAAAGAATGATGATAATCCCCAATATCATCGATCCTTCTGTTCCGATAGGTAAGGATGACAGCGAAAACGTTGAGATAAAGAGATACGGAGAGCCGGTAGTACCCGACTTTGAAGTTCCTTATCATTCCGAGATAATGGAAAGATTCAACGGTATCGATCTTGACAGCGCAAGAAGAGTAGCAGGAAACGGCTTCTATTATCTTATGGGAGATATAGCACGCCTTCATTCCGCAGTTTTAGCATATGCCCGTGACTTTATGATTGACAGAGGATTTACTTACTGCATTCCTCCTTATATGATTCGCAGTAACGTTGTTACAGGCGTCATGTCGTTTGCCGAGATGGATGCAATGATGTACAAGATTGAAGGCGAAGACCTTTACCTTATAGGTACAAGTGAACATTCAATGATTGGTAAATTTATTGATACAATTACACCAGAGGAAGAGCTTCCAAAGACACTTACAAGCTATTCACCTTGTTTCAGAAAAGAAAAAGGTGCTCATGGTATTGAAGAGAGAGGTGTATATAGAATTCATCAGTTTGAGAAGCAGGAAATGATCGTTGTATGTAAGCCAGAAGACAGCAAAATGTGGTTTGATAAGTTATGGCAGAATACAGTTGATATGTTCCGTTCCCTTGATATACCGGTTAGAACACTTGAATGTTGTTCAGGTGATTTAGCTGATCTTAAGGTTAAGTCAATTGACGTAGAAGCTTGGTCACCAAGACAGAAGAAGTATTTCGAAGTTGGTTCATGCTCTAACTTAGGTGATGCTCAGGCAAGAAGATTAAAGATAAGAGTACAGGGTCCAGACAAGAACAAGTATTTTGCACACACATTGAATAACACTTGTGTTGCACCTCCAAGAATGTTAATCGCATTCCTTGAGAACAATCTTCAGGCAGATGGTTCTGTAAGAATTCCGGAAGTTCTTCAGCCATACATGGGTGGAAACAAAGAAATTACACCAAAGAACAAATAAAGAAATATAAAGCAAATAAAATATGCATCAGTATTTAAAAGCAATTGGATTTGAAAATATTCAAACAAGAAAAGATCTGAAAAAGCTCTTAAAAGAAGTAGAAGAGAATTTCACACATCAGACAATTGTATCCTACAGACCGGGCGAAGATTTCTGCGAATTTCAGAAAGAGTTCGGTCAGGATGTAGGGATCACACTCTGCGGAGAACTTGATGATGAGGAACATTTTGAAGCTGCATATTATTTCCCGTATTTTGAAGGAAGCGGAGTTACAACGTATGCAGAAATCGATGTGCAGAGAAAGATTGAGAAAGAACAGTATGTTGGTCTTTGTGAAGATTCTAAAATTGGAATCAGTCTGATCTTCACACTGCAGAATGGTGTGGAATATATGCGGGAGAAACAGGCTGGTCTTGCAAAAGATGTGCAGACCTCAGTGACATTTTCAGGATTGGCACAAGGTGGAATGATCCTGCTTCCGGTTAATAAAAATGAGCAGCAGATTTTAAATGAAAAGCGTGCGTCAGATACAAGAAGAGAATTGATGAACGCAGCCCGCAAGGGCGACCAGGCAGCAATCGAGACGCTGACATTTGACGATATGGATCTCTATTCCAAGGTGTCAAAGAGATTGGCGAATGAGGATGTATTTTCCATTGTGGACACATATTTCATGCCGTTTGGAGCAGAATGTGATATGTATTCGATCATGGGAGAAATCCTGGCAGTGAGAGAGCGGATCAACAGAATGACAGGTGTGAGACTGTATCAGATGCGTCTGAATGTAAATGAACTGACATTTGATGTCTGCGTTCCGGCAGATTCCGTGATGGGAGAGCCG
>OGRI01002641.1_pt1 | contig 12548 bp, 5 predicted proteins | sample 1553391 | NCBI WGS metagenome assembly OGRI01 (sample SAMEA2580052, study PRJEB22360) | human gut metagenome | reverse complement strand
ACCGCCTCGCCAATACGGGCGATACGCCCCTGCGCGTCGGCGCGTGCTGGCCGTCCGATGCGGGACATGACTATGCGTCCATCGCTGAACATGGCTTCACCGCGCGGCTGATGAACGTCGGCGGCGTCCCGACGCTGGTTCAGGAGGGGCAGGCATGAGAAAAAGCAATTACGATAAGCGACCTGTCCTTCATGTGCGGACAAAGGGTGTCAGCGCATGGCAGGGCTGGGAAGCTATCGGTGCATAGCTGCGCAAAGCCATTGTGGGCAAGCCTGACGCCGTCGTTTGCGTGGACTGCTATCACGGCGTGTGGGAATCGGACGTGCTGAGCGCGCTGACAGAGCAGCTGAACCCGTCGCACGTCTTCTGCACGGCACAGGCGACGCTCCCCAAAGAGCAGGTCAATGCCATGCTGAAAGACCACCTGACCGATGACCGTGTGTTCGGCATCATGGCGCACTACCGCATCGAGCAGTTCTTCGACATGGAACGGGTAGCGGTGCTTCAGCAGGAAATCGCATTGGTGCACGGTGTCCGGCTGGTGTTCGGCGTCGGCGCGGCGCTGCTGTGCGAGCATCCCGATGTACTGGTGTATGCGGACATGGCGCGCTGGGAAATCCAGCTGCGCTTCCGCTCCGGCAAACTGGCAAACTGGCTCAATGACAACTATGGCGAAGACCCGCTGCGCAAATATAAGCGCGGCTACTTCATCGAATGGCGCGTCCTCGACCGCCACAAGCGGACGCTGCCTTCGCATATTGACTACCTGCTGGACACCAACGACGCCGAGACGCCCCGCATGATGAGCGGCGACTGCTACCGCGATGCGCTCAAACAGGCGGTCACGCAGCCCTTCCGCGTTGCGCCGTATTTCGACCCCGGCGTTTGGGGCGGGCAGTGGATGAAGTCCGTCTGCGGGCTTGACCCGGAAAAGCCCAATTACGCATGGAGCTTCGATGGCGTGCCGGAGGAAAACAGCCTCCTGCTGGATGTGGATGGCATCGTCGTGGAAACACCCGCCATCAATCTGGTGCATGAGGAAGCGAAAGCACTCTTGGGTGACAAGGTTCACGCGCGCTTCGGCACGGAATTCCCGATTCGCTTTGACTTTCTGGACACCATCGGCGGCGGAAATCTGAGCTTGCAGGTGCATCCGCTGACCGAGTACATTCAGGACACGTTCGGGATGCACTACACGCAGGACGAAAGCTATTATATGTTGGATGCGGCAGAAGATGCTACCGTGTATTTGGGGGTGAAAGAGGGGATCGAACCGGAAGAGATGATTGATGCCCTTAATGAAGCACAGGAAAGCGGTTGCTTCGATGCGGAGAAATATGTGGGCCGCTATCCCGTTAAGAAGCACGACCATTTGCTGATACCTGCCGGCACGATACATTGTTCCGGAACAAACGGTATGGTGCTTGAAATCAGTGCGACTCCTTATATCTTCACTTTCAAGCTTTGGGATTGGGGACGTCTCGGGCTGGATGGCCGTCCGCGCCCCATCAATATAAAGCACGGGCAGGAAGTCATTCAATGGAACCGTACGGAGTCTTGGGTCAGAAAAGAGATTTTCAATCGTATAGAGCCGGTGGCCGAGGGCGAAGGCTGGAGGGAAGAACGTACCGGTTTGCACGAAAACGAGTTCATCGAACCCCGCCGTCATTGGTTTACCGCTCCCGTATTGCACCGGACGGACGGCAGTGTGAATGTTCTCAATCTGGTTGAAGGGAGAGAGGCCATTGTGGAAAGTCCGACAGGAGGGTTCGAGCCATTTGTTGTTCATTATGCCGAGACGTTTATCGTGCCGGAATCGGTGAAAGAATATACGATCCGCCCTTGTGGAGAATCCGAAGGTAAGCAGTGCGCTACTATTAAAGCTTTTGTTAAACACAATCCTTAATTCGATTTTGAGTATGAAATTTAATCCAGGTTTTGATATAGAACCCACAACGAATCCCATGGGGTTCGTTTATGGTCCCGATGTTTTTGGCCCTCCGGTAGAGAACCGCTTGCTGAAAGATATCCGCAAGAGTTTATCCGATCCCGATTGTGACGGTCCCGAAGTAGTGTATGCCATTGCCATGGATGTCGGAAAGAAAATCCATGAACCGCTTCTGAAAGAGATGCACCTTCTCTATGGGGTGGTGACTTATGCCGCCGGAAAATTAGGACGGGAACCCATACGTAGCCAGGGACATATTCACTGGGTTTCCAAATTCAGCCAATGGTCTACTCCGGAGGTTTATGAAATCTGGTCGGGCGAAGCGATTATCTATATGCAGGAGTTTGCCGAGGATAACCCCGGGCGTTGTTTTGCCGTTTATGCCCGTCCCGGTGACGTTGTGATTGTCCCCCCATACTGGGCGCATGCCACTATCAGCGCCAATCCGGACGAACCGTTGACATTCGGTGCCTGGTGTGACCGCGACTACGGTTTTGAGTACGAGGGCGTTCGCAGGCATAAAGGCATCGCTTGGTTTCCTGTCTTTAATGATAAGAATAAAATAGAGTGGCAAGCCAATCCGCTTTATGAGAAATCGGAACTGATCTGCAAAACTCCTGCCGATTACTCCGCCCTCGGCATCGTAAAGGGGGAAGCCATCTATACGACTTTTGAAAAAAATCCGGATACTTTCTTATATGTTCCCCGCCCGGAACTGAAAAAGGAGGTATGGGAGAATTATCAACCTTAGCTTGAATAATTTATATGTAGTAGCCAAAATGTTAAGTGGTTGTTTAGTAGTCAAGTGATTTAGTAGTCAAGTAGCTTAGTAGTCAAGTAGTTTAGTAGTCAAGTAGTTAAGTAGTAAGTAGTTAAGTAGAAATGTCGTGTCTGATGTATTTTTTTGACAGTTTATTGCTTGACTGTTGATCCTTAATTATTCAAGTTGGGATACCGGTGACGTGAACTATCCGTCCTTACTACTTTATCTACTCAACTACTTACTACTTAACTACTTAACTACTTACTACTTGACTACTCAACTACTCACTACTTGATCACTTAGCAACTTAAATTTAAAAATAAATACCATGAAAACAGAGTATAATAGCAAGCTTATTTATGTGATTGCAGTCGTTGCCGCTACGGGCGGACTGTTGTTCGGGTTTGATACCGGAGTCATATCGGGGGCTATCCCTTTCTTTCAGAAAGACTTCGGAATCGATAACGGTATGATTGAAATTATTACGGCTTCCGGGTTGTGCGGTGCTATCTTGGGAGCGCTCTTTTGCGGGAAAGTGACGGATACGCTCGGCCGTAGAAAGGTGATTTTGGCATCGGCCGTGGTTTTTGCCATCGGTGCGTTGTGGTCCGGATTTGCGCCCGATGTGTATCACCTCATTGCTTCCCGTTTGTTTTTAGGAGTGGCTATCGGTGTCTCTTCTTTTGCCGTACCGCTTTATATTGCGGAAATCTCTCCGGCAAAAAAACGCGGAGCTTTGGTGTCGATGTTCCAGTTGATGGTTACTATCGGTGTTTTGGTATCTTATCTTTCCGATCTCTTTTTTGCCGATGAAAGCCGGATAGACTGCTGGCGGCCGATGTTTTATGTAGGCGTGATTCCCGCTATCGTATTATTTGTGGGTATGCTGTGTATGCCCGAGACGCCACGTTGGTTAATCGGTCGCGGGAGAGAGCAGGAAGGACTGGCCGTGCTTTCGCGTATAGAGAGTCCGGAATCCAGAAACGATGCTTTTGAAGCGATCCGGAAAGAAGTGGCCAAGAGTCGTGAGGAGAAGTCCGGTTATCGCGAACTGTTCAAGCCCTGGCTGCGCAATGCCGTGATCATCTGCATCGGAATTATGTTTTTCCAACAGTTTGTAGGCATCAATACCGTGATCTATTACAGTCCCAAGATATTCCTTATGGCCGGGTTCGACGGTACGGTTTCCGCTATATGGGCCTCGGTGGGCGTAGGGGCGGTCAACCTGCTGTTCACGATCGTATCGGTGTATTTTGTAGACAGGCTTGGAAGGCGCAAACTCTATTTCACCGGTCTGACCGGGATCACGGTTTCGCTGATTCTGTTGGGCATTTGCTTTGCCTTCTCCGCTTCGTTGGGCGATGCCGGCAAATGGTTGTCCGTCCTGTTGGTCTTTTTCTATGTTGCCTTTTTCGCTATCAGCATCGGCCCGTTGGGGTGGCTTATCATCTCCGAAGTATTTCCCCAGAAACTCAGGGGATTGGGCTCATCCATCGGTTCCTTGTCCGTGTGGTTTTTCAATAGCATCGTTTCGTTTACTTTCTTCAAGATCGTACATGCTTTCACGATAAGCGGTACGGAGATTTATGCAGAAGGTGAGAACTTGGGGAATCCTGCCGGTGCTTTCTGGTTTTATGCCGTGGTAGCTCTGGCAGCCTTGATATGGGGATACTTCTATGTGCCCGAAACCAAAGGAGTCTCTTTGGAAAAGATTGAGGAATATTGGCGCAAGGGGGGCAAACCACGTTTCTTGAAATAGGGAAAAAATGCCCGGAATATTGGAATCATATCAATATTCGGTCAATAATAAGACTATTATGGTAAAATATCATAATTATCAGCTAAAATGGTGGAAAGAAGGTATAACACTTCTCCGTACTTTTACATTCGTCATTTGATGCTGGCCGACCTTCTTTTTTTTACCGGGATATAATTATAGATTATAATAAATGAAAACACAATGAATATGAAAACAGAGTATCAATGTAAGAGTCGCATGAAGCACACTTTGCTTATAGGGACTGCGATGTTTCTTATCTCTCCGATCACCCTTTTCGCCGGTGTTACCGCACATTCCGATGCGGGCAGTGAAACCGGTATTTCGAACGTGACACAGCAGCAACAGACCGTAAAAGGTATTATAAAGGGCCCGGACGGCCTGCCTGTCATTGCTGCCAATATCTCTCAGAAAGGTACCAATAATGCTACCATAACCGATTTGAACGGAAACTTTACACTGAATGTCACCGGAAGGCAGCCTGTTTTAGTTATTTCTTATATAGGCTATGTCACTACGGAAGTAAACGTATCCGGAAGGGCCTTTGTCGAAGTGGTATTGCAGGAAGATGTGGCGGCACTGGATGAAGTGGTGGTAGTGGGTTATGGCACGATGCGTAAGAAAGACGTTACGGGTGCTGTCTCTTCCGTCCGTTCGGGAGAGATCACCAAGAATGCCACTTCCAATGTGATGCAGGCCATTGCCGGAAAGATGTCGGGGGTACAGGTCGTGCAGAATTCCGGTACGCCGGGCGGTGATGTATCCATTCTGATACGTGGTGTGGGTACCATCAACGACGCGTCTCCTTTGTATGTGATCGATGGGGTGCCTGTAAGCGGCGGCATGTGGTACTTGAATCCGAACGATGTAGAATCCATCGATGTCTTGAAAGATGCTTCGGCTACGGCTATTTACGGTTCGCGGGGAGCCAACGGAGTAGTGATGGTCACCACCAAACAGGCACAGGAGGGACATACGGAAATCAATTTTGATTACAGCTACGGCATACAGCATTCGGCCAAAACATACAAGATGCTGGATGCGTCGCAATACGCGGCTTTACACAATGAGATGCGTACCAATGCCGGCCCGGAATACTCTTTGAATCCGGCTTTTGCCGATCCGGAGTCGTTGGGAGCAGGTACCGACTGGATGGATGCCATCTTCCGCACTGCGCCGATGCAGAAAGTCAATCTATCCATGCTGGGTGGCAATCAGAAGATAAGCCATGCCACCTCTTTGGGATATTATACTCAGGACGGCATCATGAAGAATTCGTCTTACAACCGTCTGAGCCTGCAATCGAACATCTCCTCCAAACTGGCATCGAACATCACCGTAAGGGCGAATGTAAACCTGAGTGCGGAGAATCGCCGTACCCAGCCCGTAAGTACGGTTATCCAGAATGCAATGCGCATATTGCCTTCCATTCCTATTTATGATGACAACGGAGAATATGCCGGGCCTACGGGCAATGCGGAGTGGAATGGAAACGCATTGAACCCGGTAGCCATCATCAATGAACAAAACTACCGGATGAAGGGATTCCGTATGCTGTCTAACATCTCTTTAGAGTGGGAAATCATAAAGGGACTGAAATTCAAGACGACAGGGGGAGCCGAGTTGGGATACGATTATAACAATTCGTACATTCCCAAATACAAATGGGGGATGAATGAATCGAAAAATACCATGCAGACGGTCACTTCCGCTTATGAGCAGTTGTATCTGTGGGACAATACATTGAATTATGACAAGGCTTTCGGAAAGCACCGCATCAATGCCATGATAGGTACTTCTTATCAGGAATACAAGAAAGAGTCCGTATCGGCTGCCGGTTCCGGACGTGCCAGCGAACTGACTACCGAACTGGACAATGCGACCAAGGCTACCGATGTAGGAGGCAATTCATACCGTTGGGCATTGATGTCGTACATGGCCCGTCTGCATTATTCATATGATGACCGTTACCTGCTGACAGCTACTTTCCGTGCAGACGGTTCGTCGAAGTTCGGTAAGGATAACCGCTTCGGTTACTTCCCCTCTTTTGCTGCTGCCTGGAATATCGGCAATGAAGCATTTATGCAGTCCGTCAAGCCCGTCTCTTTACTGAAACTCAGAGCCGGTTACGGACAAACGGGTAATCAGAATATCGGTGCATACGCCTTTGCCGATAAACTGAGTGTGAACGGTGTTTATAATTTCGGTTCGCAACGGGGTTTCGAGTCCAATTTAGTGAATCTGATTTATCCTTACCTCTTGTCCAATCCATCAGTGAAGTGGGAATCGGTGGAACAATATAATGTAGGTCTCGACATTGGTTTTCTGCAAAACCGTATTGTCGCCAATCTTGATTTCTATGTGAAGAATACCCGGGACATGCTTACCAAGAAACCGGTTCCGCAGACAAGCGGCACTTCTTTGGAACAGGCGGACTGGCCACCGGTAAACATCGGTAAAGTACTGAACCGTGGTTTCGAATTCACCGTCAACACTAAGAACTTTGTAGGAGAATTTAAGTGGGAAACCAGTCTGAATATGAGTTTCAATCACAATGAAGTGGTTTCGATCGGTGGCCCGGAGATACTGAACGGTGTGAGCCTGATCCGTGAAGGCCAGCCCATCAATTCTTTCTACGGATACGAGTTGGGCGGAATCTATCAGACACTCGATGAAGTGTTCACCGGCCCTGTCATGGAAAACCGTGCTCCGGATAAAGCCTCTCACAATCCTTATAAAAACACCTCTCCCGGTGATATGTGGTTTGTCGATGTAGACGGGAACGGTGAAATAAACGATCTGGACCGTACCGTTATCGGTAATCCTTCTCCCGATTGTATTTTCGGTTTCAACAACACATTCAGCTATAAGAATTTTGATTTAAGCATTTTCTTTCAAGGCGCTTTAGGAAACCAGGTGTGGAATGGCGTGCGGGCCAGTCATGAGAGTATGAACAGTACGTACAACCAGTTGGCAACTACTCTGGAAAGATGGACAGGCGAGGGGAGCAGCTACTCGATGCCCCGTGCCATTTATGCCGATCCGAACAACAATTCGCGTGCCTCTACCCGTTGGCTGGAAGACGGTGCCTATGCGAAGCTCAAGAATCTGACATTCGGATATACACTGCCGGAAAAGTGGATTCGCAAGGCAAAGATGAAAGCGTTGCGCCTTTACGTCAGTTTAGATAATCTCTGTACCATAACCAACTATTCGGGGCTGGATCCCGAAGCCGGATTGAGCGGATTGGATTACGGTGTCTATCCGTCCGCGCGTACCTATATGTTCGGTGTATCCGTTAAATTCTAATAACATAAAGCCATGAAAAAGTATATTTATATATTCGCCTTTTTAGGACTGTCGCTCTGTAACCAGAGTTGTATGAATAAGTTGGAGATATTGCCTAATGACCAGATTATTACCGATAATTTCTTTGAAAAAGGTACGGCCGAAGAGATCGAGAGTGGAGTGAACTCCATGTATCAGCGCTTGCAGAGTTCGTATATGTACAATCTCCGTATGTGGACACTCGATATTGTGGCCGGCGAGGGGAGTGTGGGCAATGAAGCGGGCGGCAACGGGCTGGAAACAACACAGCTTGCCAATTTTATAACTACCAGTGATAATTCCGGTGCAAAGGAATTATGGCGGGGACCCTGGGCCGGAATCAGCCGGACAAACTGGATTTTGAACAACATCGATGATGCGGCCCGGGTAAGTCCGGAAAAGATTGTCCAGTATAAGGGGGAAGCCCATTTCCTGCGTGCCTTGTATTACTTTAATCTGGTACGTTTGTTTGGTGATGTTCCTCTGATCAAGACCCAGCAGACAGCAGGCGACGATCTGCAGGTATCCCGGTCTCCAAAAGAAGAGGTTTACGAACTGATAATACAGGATTTGAAAGATGCTGCTTCCATGTTGCCGGCGCAATACGAACTTTCTTCCGATATAGGCCGTGCCACCAAAGGCGCTTCCTTAGGACTGCTGGCCAAGGTATATCTCACCTTGAAGAAATACGATGATGTCATTTCTACTATTGAGGAACTGGATGCGCTGAATATATATACCTTGAACAGAAAATACGATTGGAATTTCGACTACCTGCGTGAGAATGGCCCCGAGAGCCTGTTCGAAGTACAGTATGAGAAAGATGTGACCACGTATTCCGAGTTTGACATCCTCGGACAGGGCGGGTGGCACAATGACTATATGGCTCCTTTGGCCCCGATAGCGATTGGTGGCAGATGGGGTAACTTCGGCTGGTTTGCCGTATATCCGGAATTTGTGAATTCTTATGAAGCGGGAGATTTGCGGAAATCCGTTTCCGTGTGGTGTCAGGGCGACCAGTACAAAGGCTGGGCTTATGATCCGTCGGTTTCTCAGACCGGACACAACGTAAAGAAATTCCTCTGTGAGGATATAGGACAGGATCGCGCTATGGATAGCCCGTTGAATTTCCCCATATTGCGTTATGCGGATGTATTGCTGATGTATGCCGAGGCTTTGAATGAAAAGGGGCGTACGTCGGAGGCTTGTGCTCCTGCCGCATCCTATGAGGAGGGCGGGCCGTTGAATCGCGTTCGTGTCAGGGCCGGATTGCCTGAGGTAACGACTGAAGACCAGGCGGAATTACGGGAGATTATCCGTCATGAACGCCGTATGGAGTTGGCTTTCGAGGGCGGACACCGTTGGTTCGACTTGATCCGTTACGATGAGAATGGGGAGTACGCCAAGAAATTCTTCCACAGTATAGGTAAAACAAATTTCACAACTCCCAAGCATCTGTTATTGCCTGTTCCTATGGACGATATCGATGCAAACCCAAATTTGAGACCTAATAACCCCAGCTATTAACCCGATATGAAAAAGAAGATGAAAAGGAATATGAAAAAGAATATGAAAAAGAAAATTCTCTTGTCCGTTGTCTCTTTCTCCCTGGCTGTAGGGGCCGGTGCTCACGACGATTTGATTTACAGAACGCAGGCGGGATGGAATTTCGACATCGGTAACCAGTCTGTTATTTCTCAAACGTTGGATGCCGTTTTCACAGGAGGAGCTTGCGTGGGCGATTATGACGGAGACGGACGGGTGGATATCTGCGAGGTGGAGACTACCGGCGAAATGATAAAATGGGTATGGAAAATAAATAATGGTAAAAAGGATTGGATAACAAGCACTCCGGTCGGCTTTGGCATCAGTGCTACGGACAAGTATGTGACGGGCGACTTTAACGGTGACGGAAAGACCGATATCGCCGTGATGCGTTCAGGAGCCGGAGGACTGGCAACCTGGTACATCGATTTTTCCCCTTGTGAGGGGAACATCGATGCCAGAGGTCAGTTCGGACTGCCCGGAGACATCCCTTTGTCCGGTGATTTTAACGGTGACGGAATAGATGACCTTGCCGTTTACCGTCCCTCTACGTCGACTTGGTATGTAGCGTTTTCGTCTCTTACCGGATATCCCGAGTTCGATATGCCCCTTGCCATCAACGGGGTGGTGTTCGGGACGGCGGAAGATGTTCCCTTTACCGGAGATTTCAATGGAGACGGCTATACCGATATGGCACTCTACCGTGCTTCGACCGGACAGATACTCATCAATTATTGGTCGGCAGACAAGCTGCAATACGAACACTATGCTGATTCCAATGGTTACGGGACGGTGGACTGCACCGTGACAGTGCCGTTGACGGGGGTACTTGCCGTTATGTCTGCGGATGCGGATCAGTCCCGCCCTGCCGTCCTGCCTTTGGCTACCCTTGAAGAGACGGGGAAAGAGGTGAATCTCCGGCACGGATGGACTTGTATCTTCGACAATTCGCTGGATGTGGATAAGTGGGCGCGCAATCTGGAAGCCGCAGGAATCAATACGCTGGAATATCATCCCTGGATGAGAGCCCATGAGGAGGTAGCCCCTCAGACGGAAACCTGGAATACATACGTCGGTGACGACCGTCTTTGGACGAGCAAGGCCATGATGAAAAAGAAGATAGAGAAATTCCGCAGCATCGGTGGACGTTCGGTCTGCTATACCGGCATCTATGCCGCAACTCCGGCTTTTGCCCATACCTGTCCCGATTGGGCCATGCGCAATGCGGGCGACCGTAGCTTTATCACTTATGGCGGTTCTTATCTCTACCTCATGTCTACCAACGAATCGGTGGATGCCCCGTATACCATCGGCGGAGAGACGTATAAAAACTTCAACGACTATTTTGTGCATCAGGCGGTGACGGCTCAGAAAGAGTATAATTGGGACGGATACCGTTGGGATTGGTACGGCCTGCCCGATAGCTATGTCTGTGACGGAACGGAGGCTGCCTGTAATTTCTCGTCGGAGATGGCTCCGTTGGTCAAACGCCTGGATCTGGCAGTGAAGGAACAGCGTGCGGACGTCACTACTACGGCATTGCAACTACCGTCTACAAACGGGAATATCCCGCATTACACGACGGGAGCGGTAGCCAACCATCAGTTTATGGAACTCTGGCCTTTTGGCACGGGAACCAAATACACCGATCTTTACCGTGACATTTATGAAGCAAAATCGCGTTACCCCGATAAGCCGGTTTTCGCCAATTTCTATCCGCCTGCAGAGATGAACCTGACGACCGGCTGGCCGAAACAAAATATCGATTATCAATTTGCAACCTGTCTCTCGGCCGGCGGTTATCCTGCTGCGCAAGTGGTGGACGGAGTAGCGAGCTTTACCGATCCGGTTCCTTTCCATGCTGTGAACTATCCGTTGGAAGTGCTCGAACAGATCGCCCGTTGGAATAAGTTTACGGAAGCCTACGGAGCCTATCTGTATTATTCCAACCGCGCTTACGTCATTGCCGATTACAATCAGTCGGATTTGGTTCTGGATAATGCCGACGGCATCTATGCCAAACTGAAAAGACGTTGGGATAAACGGACTGGCCGGGCGGATGCTCTGATTGTCGATCTGGTGAACTACGGCAGCTCGGTAGATTTGCGTTGGGATGTGGTGAATACGGCGCCTGCGGCAAAGGCGACCGGTCTCTCTTTCACCTTACCGGAAGATGCAGTGCCGGCAGATCTTTATTGCGTTACTTTGGAAGGCAGCCGGAAGGTAGATTATACCAGAGAAGGCGATAAGGTAAAAGTGTCGTTGTCTTCACTCGGTACTTTTGCCACCTTGGTGCTGCATCTCAACAGCACGGTCGGAATGCCCGAAGCACCTGCGGAGAAAAGTGTCGCATTCGATCTATTCCCCTTCCGTTACGATGCCGGCGGAGAGACTTTGCGCTCCGAAGAGACTGCTGCGATTACCATTCTCGACGATCAGGAACCGCTTATCGTCTCCAACGACTATAACGGTAACGTGTCTCAGATCCAGACAGTGACAGATGCATTTGCCGGAGAGAAAGCATTGCAGGTTACTCCGGGAATGATCCGGTTTACCACCACTTCGGACGGTGCGATCCGTGTACCGCTCGATCGTTTCAACCGGTTTAAGATAGCTGTCCGTTCCCATAACACCACGGCTTGCTGGTTCGGTTTCCGTCTGATAAAGCCGTCCGACAGTTCTCCCGTATGGGAAACGAAAGACCTGTTCTATCGCGTGGGGTATTCCCAGCCGGGATTGGCTTATCTTACGCTGACTCCCGTGAAGCCCAAGGTAGACGAATGGGTGGAATATGAGCGGGATCTCCGGGAAGATATTACCGGCCTGTGGGGAGAAGATTGGGCGGATGCCATCGTGGTATCGGTCTTTATGGGGCCGGTAGACAGGAACAGTGCCGATTATGACAATCTGATTTTCATGTCGGACAAATATACGGGAATCGAATCTTCAAAAAAAAAAGAGGAGATAAGCGTCTGTTTCGATGACGGAGGTTCCCGGATGATTATATCCGGAGGAACGGGGCAGGAGCGTCTGTGCGAGATCCGGTTGGCGGATATGGGAGGACGTATCTGTTATGAAGACAGGCTCCGTTTTGGCAACGGAGTGCTCTCCTGTAGCATTCCTCCGTTGTCGCAGGGGGCCTATCTGCTGACGATCAGCGATGTGGAACAAGAGGGGTATCACCGGCT
>OGRI01002635.1_pt1 | contig 12562 bp, 10 predicted proteins | sample 1553391 | NCBI WGS metagenome assembly OGRI01 (sample SAMEA2580052, study PRJEB22360) | human gut metagenome | reverse complement strand
CCTGCCAGGTTCTGGCCGACCTGATGACCATTCGGGAGCGCCGGGGCAGCCTTGCGGGCCGGAAGCTCTGCTTTGTCGGCGACGGCAGCAGCATGGCAAACAGCCTCATCGTGGGCGGACTGCTGGCTGGGATGCAGGTCACCTGCGTCTGCCCGCAGAGCTACCGCCCGGCGGTGGATGTGCTGATGTTCGCCCACAAGTACGGCAGCGCCTTCCACCTGACCGCAGACCCTGCCGAGGGTATTCAGGATGCCGACGTGGTGGCAACGGCTGTGTGGAACACCGCCAAGCCCGGCACGCCGGAAAGTGAGCAGCGCCTGCGGGATTTTGTGGGCTTCCAGCTCACCGGCAAGCTGCTGGAAAGCGCAAAGCCCGATGTCATGGTGCTGCACTGCCTGCCCGCCCACCGGGGTGAGGAGATTTCCTCGGCGGTGTTCGAGCAGCACGCACCGGAGATCTTTGACGAAGCCGAGAATCGCCTGCACGTGCAGAAAGCCGTGCTGGCCATTCTTCTGGCGGGAAAATAAAAACAGAACGCCAACAGGGCCGCCGCACATCGTTTGTGCGGCGGCCCTGTTTTTTATCGTGGGAGATTTGAAAAAGCGATCAGCTGCGGTCCATTTTGACCACAAACAGGTAGCTCAGAACAAAGGATAAGCCAAAGGCAATGACCCAGCCGATGGCGGCGTAGATGAAGTAAGGTCCGATATAAGCGGGAATGCTGAAAATGCTGGAGGTGATGTAGCCGTACAGGCGCACACCAAAGGCACCGATGAAGGCGCTGCCCACGCAGCTGCCGATGGTGGCAGCAAGGAAACCCTTCTTGTACTTGGTCAGCACGCCGAACAGAGCAGGCTCGGTGATGCCCAGAATGCCGGACAGAACGGAGGACAGAACGATGGAACGTTCCTTTTGGCTCTTTTCTTTGAAATAGCAGCCTGCGGCGGCACCCACAATGGACAGATTTGCAATGAACATCATGGGCATGAGCATGTCGTAGCCCTTGGTGGCAAAGTTCTCCAGAGCAATAGGAGTCATGGCGTGGTGCATACCCACCAGAATGGAAGCGGGGCGGATCAGACCCATGACGACACCGGCAAAGATGGGAGAGATACCGAACAGCACATCCAGCATCCATGCCAGACCCTTGCCGATGTAAATGCCCACGGGACCAATGACCGTCAGGGCAAAGAAGCCGGAAAGGAACAGGGTGATGGTGGGGGTGATAACGGTGCGGGCGGCTTCGGGAACGATATTATCGACCCACTTGTAGATATAGCTCAGGGCAAATACGCCGAAGATGATGGGAATGACCGAACCGGAATAGTTGAATACCGGAATGGGCAGGATGCCTGCAAACATAAAGTTGCTGATCTCGCCTGCCTTGGCAGCATCCACCATGGTGGGGTACATCAGAGTGGCGGCAATGGCAATGGCCAGATACTGGTTGGTCTTGAATTTTTTTGCGGCCGATGCGGCAATGAAGAACGGCAGGAAGGTAAACACACCGCTTGCCAGCATATCAATGATCTTATAGGTGTCGGTGGCGTTGGATACAACACCCAGAGCGACAAGACCGCCCATCAGGCCCTTGATCATACCGGCACCGGCAATGGCGGGCACGATGGGGCCGAATACGCCGGACACCATATCCATGAACCAGGAAATAAAGTCCTTCTTCTTTTCCGGCTGGGCGGGAGCTGCGATATCCTCCTTCAGATCCAGCATCTGCAGGGCGATGTCATAATATTTATGGACGCTGGTGCCAAGCACGATCTGCAGCTGGCCTTTGGCAAACTGCACGCCAATGACACCATCCAGCGCCTTGATGGCGTCCTCTTGGATCTTGCTGGTATCCTTGAGCTCAAAGCGCAGACGGGTCATGCAATGCCAAGTGTTCACAACATTGTCTTTGCCGCCGACATACTCGATGATCTTTGCGACGACTTCAGTCTTTTCCATAAGGGAGAGCCTCCTTCTTCGGTTTCCTTTTTCCTTGATTGTGTTCCAAAGCGAAAATCCAGCACGTGCGTTGTGACGCTAATATACCACGGAAAAATTTCATTGTAAAACATACCATTTCTCTGGAATGATTTCAAAAAGCAACGATAACATGCTGTTAAATGATTTTAGTTTCAAAAATTGGACTGTTTTATTTTGCGGTTTTCGCCAAATAAAAAGCAGGAATTGATTTGCCGCCAAAGGTATGATTGAATAGTTCTGCAAGCAAAAATGCAAACCCTTTTCAATCTGCTATAAAGAGGTGTGCTTCTTATGAAACCTACGATCATTACAGATATCAAATGTTTTGTCACGAACCCGGAACGCCACAATCTGGTGGCTGTCAAGGTGCTCACGAATAAGGGCGTTTATGGTGTGGGCTGCGCAACCTTCCAGCAGCGGCCGCTGGCGGTGAAATGCGCGGTGGAGGATTACCTCAAGCCCATCCTGATCGGACGCGATGCCAACGATATTGAAGACCTGTGGAACCTGATGATGGTCAACTCCTACTGGCGCAACGGCCCGGTGCTGAACAACGCCGTGGCAGGCATCGACATGGCGCTGTGGGATATCAAGGGCAAGCTGGCGGATATGCCGCTGTACCAGCTGCTGGGCGGCAAAGCACGCACCGCCATCCCGGCCTATACCCACGCCGTGGCGGATGATCTGGAAGGATTATACCGCGAGGTGGACCGCATCTATAAGGAGGGCTACCGTTATATCCGCTGCCAGCTGGGCTTTTACGGCGGGATCCCGGACGAGCTGAATACCCCGGAAAACCCCCTGCCCGGCACCTATTTTAACCAGGACGACTACATGCGCAACACCGTGTATATGTTCGGCAAGCTGCGGGAAAAGTACGGCAGCTCCTTCCACATCCTGCACGATGTGCATGAAAGGCTGACCCCAAATCAGGCGATCCGGTTTGCCAAGGAGCTGGAACCGTACGCTCCCTATTTCCTCGAAGATCTGCTTCCGCCGGATCAGAATGAGTGGCTGGCCCAGCTGCGCAGCCAGTGTGCGGCCCCCATTGCTACCGGCGAGCTGTTCAATAACCCCATGGAATGGAAAGAACTGGTCGTGAACCGCCGCGTGGACTACCTGCGCTGCCATGTTTCCCAGCTGGGTGGCATTACCCCGGCGGTAAAGCTGGCGCACTTCTGCGAACCCTTTGGCGTGCGTATCGCATGGCACACCCCATCGGACATTACCCCCATCGGGGTGGCGGTGAATACCCACCTGAACATCCATCTGCATAATGCCGCCATTCAGGAGAACATCGAGCTGAAAGACAAGATCAAGGCAGTGTTCCCCGGCTACAACGAGGCAAAAGGCGGCTACTTCTACCCTATTGAGCGTCCGGGCATCGGTGTGGATATCGACGAAAAGGAGATCGTCAAGTATCCGGTGCGCTACCGTCCCCATGAGTGGACCCAGAGCCGCATCCCGGATGGTACGCTGGTGACACCGTGACCGACCGCTTTCAATAATGTGCAGGACTTTGCACTTTTTGTCCCAGTGTGGTATCCTTAGCAAAAGACCCCAAGGGAGGATACTGCCTGTGACTGCCAAAAAGACTGAGTTCATCGTTACAGACCTCATCAGCAAGATCTTTCAGCGCAAGACCATAATGGACAAGCTGCCCAGCCAGCGGGAATTGGCAGAGATCTATCATGTTTCCCGCTTCACGATCCAGAAGGTGCTGGGAAGGCTGCAATCCATTGGTTTGATCTATATGACACAGGGCGATGGTACCTATATCAACAAAAAGGCACTGGGGCATCCTATGGTCTACAATTCCCTTACCGAAGTGCCCTATGAGGAGCTGCGTTCCAGAACCCTGTACCTGAAGCAGGTGGAGCCTACGGCGGAGCTGCGCCGGGTGTTCAATCTTGAAGCCGGCGAGACCCTGTGGGAGTTCCGCCGCATCCGTATCGTGCGGTATGAGATCAGTCAGGTAGAGACTGGCTGGATGCCCTGTGCGCTGTTTCCGGAGCTGAACCGGGAGGTGCTGGAGGATTCTATCCAGAGCTATGCCTTGCGGCAGAAGTACCGCATTGCCTACTTTATTACCAACTACCATGCAGCAGCACTGGATGCAGAGCACGCTGAACTTTTGCACTGCAAAAAGGGGCTGCCGGTCATGGATATCACTTCCCGTGGTGTACTGCGGGATGGAAGGATCTTTGTTTACAGCCGCATCAAGGCGGTGCAGTATGAGTGCACGTATGTTTCGCCCTTCAATAAGGACGTGTTCCTTTCCCGGCGGAAAATAATCACGGAAGACGCATAAAAAGAACGCCTGTCAGGCTCAATGGCCCGGCAGGCGTTCTTGCATGGGGATCATACGTAAGCGGCACCGCGGTCGAGGATCTTATCGAACCGGGCAAAGAAGGTGATGGTGGTGATGGTGGCGGCCAGAATGTCGCTGACCGGCTCGGCCAGAAACACGCCGAACACTGCATCCGGCAGAACATGCGGCAGAATGAAGATGAGGGGGATCAACAGAATGATCTTGCGCAGGCAGGCCAGCAGCAGGCTGACCTTAGCCTGCCCCAGCGCCATAAAGCTTTGCTGGCAGGCGATCTGGAAGCCCATGGCAAAAATGCCCGCCATGTAAATGCGCATGGCCCACGTGGTGTACTGGATCAGTGCGGTGTCCGAGGTGAAAATGCCCGCCACCGCGCCGGGAAACAGCATCATCAACAGCCAGAACAAGCAGGTGTAGGACCCGCACAGCGTCAGCTGAAAACGGAAGGCTTCCTTGACGCGGGCCTTCTTGCCTGCGCCGAAGTTGAAGCTCATCACCGGCTGTCCGCCCTGACAGATGCCCTGAATGGGCAGCGTGCACAGCTGGGATGCGCTGGTGATGACGGTCATGGCACCCACAGCCACATCGCCGCCGTACCGCGCCAGACTGGAGCTGAAGCTGATGGAAAGCAGGCTTTCGGTGGAGAGCATCACAAACGAGGAGATGCCCAGCGCCAGCACCGGCAGAATGATCTGCTTTTCCGGGCGCAGGTAGTCTCTGCGCAGGCGCAGGATGGTCTTTTTGCCGGTGAGAAAGCGGATGATCCATGCCGCGCCCACGGCCTGACTGAGCACCGTGGCAATGGCCGCGCCCCGCACGCCCAGCCCGAACCCGAAGATCAGGATGGGGTCGAGGATAATGTTGATCACCGCGCCGATCACGGTGGTAAGCATACTGGTCTTGGCAAAGCCCTGCGTGGTGATAAAAGGGTTCATGCCCAGCACTACCAGCACGAACACCGAGCCTGCAATGTAGATGCGGCTGTAGCTCAGGGCGTACGGCAGGGTGGCATCGCTGGCACCGAACAGCCGCAGCAGCACCGGTGCCCCGGCATAGAAGCCGATGGTCAGCACCACGGCAAAGAACATCAGCACGGTAAAGCTGTTGGAGACGATCTTTTCGGCCTGCTGCCTGTCCCCCTGCCCCAGAGCAATGGCGGTGCGCGGCGCGCCACCCGCGCCCACCAGCATGGCAAAAGCGTTCAGCAGCATCAGAATGGGTGTGAACAGCCCCACGCCGGTCAGCGCTGCCGCGCCAATGCCCGCAATGTGGCCGATGTAAATGCGGTCCACGATGTTATACAGCAGGTTCACCACCTGCGCCACCACGGCGGGGATCATGAGCTGCAGCATCAGCTTTTTGATGCTGCCGGTGCCCATATCTTGTTTTGCCTGTGCCATTGGAATGCTCTCCTCTATACTTCAAATTTGAAAAATATCGTTCCTATTATACTCGGCTCCCGCCCAAAAGAACAGCCTTTTTTGCAAAGAAACCGCGCTTTCTGCCCCAAAAACGCAAAACGGCACGGCTGCGTATGGCTTGCAGCCGTGCCGTAACGGGAGAAAAGTGTTGACGGAAAACCGCTTTTTTGCTATACTATAAAGGCTAATATATGGAGATGTATCGAAGCGGTCGTAACGAGAACGACTCGAAATCCAAGTGGATGCTTCGCCGGATGTCTCCATATCACACGAGGGAACGTCAATTTTGATGTCCTGACAGGCTTCAAAACCTGTCTAAACGATGCGTTTTCTAACAATATTCTAACAGCAACTGTTCCAAGTTTCAAGGCCGATTTGCGATATACAAATCGTAAATTTGCCATGAAAATATACTTGGAGATGTATCGAAGCGGTCGTAACGAGAACGACTCGAAATCGTTTTGTCCTTAATCGGGCACGTGGGTTCGAATCCCACCATCTCCGCCAGAAGTCGCAGATTCAAACGAACCTGCGACTTTTTCTTTTGCATCAAGCAAAGAAAGACCGCTTTTTCCTCATCACAGTATGCTTTATATATGAACGATAAATCCATAATTATTTGGGGAGCTTGGATTCTCCCAGAAGGTTCGCAATGACCCCAGCAGACCCCCTGTTTGCTTTTGTAATCGAGATGTGCGTAGATGTCAGCGGTGGTAGAAAAGGTGCTGTGCCCCAGCCATTCCTGAACCTGCTTCATAGATACGCCGTTCATCACCATCAGGCTGGCGCAGCTGTGGCGCAGATCGTGGAAACGGATGTGCTTCAGCCCGTACTTGGTCAGAAGCCAGTCGAAGTGCTCCGTCACGAAGTTCGGGCGGATCAGCTTGCCTTCCTGATCGGTGCAGACGAAATCCAGATACTCAGTGCTGTAGCTCTTCTTGAACAGCTTGCGGTAAAGCTGCTGCTTTTCCTTCTGCTTCAGAAGTTCTTCTTCCACAGCCGGGATCAGCGGCAGGGTGCGGCAGCTGGTCTTGTTCTTCATCACATCGCTGACCACAGGAACGTACTTGCCGTTCACCAACTGTTCCGTCACCTTGTGATTGATGGTGATGGACTTGCGCTCAAAGTCGATAGACGACCACTTCAACCCCAGTACCTCGCTGCGGCGCAGGCCATAGTAGGCCGTAATGAGGATGCACAGGTGCAGGGGGTCATCCTGCGATACTTCCAGCAGCTGCTGGACTTCATCCTTGGAGTAGAAGTCGGGACGGAAGCTGTTCTTCTTCGGGCGGTCAACTTTCAGCATCGGGTTGGTTTCCAGATAATCCTTGCGGACGGCATCCTTGAACGCTTTGCCGAAGATGGCGTGGTAGTGAATGACCGTGTTGGTGGTGTAGCCCTCCAGCAAGATCTTCTCCTGAAACTCATCCAGCACCTGCGGCGTGACCTCGCACAGCTTCAAGCCCAGCGGCTCAAAATACTGCGTGATGCGCCCGGTGATCATCCGATTGTAGCTGATAAAGGTTGCAGGCTGGATGGATGCCTTGTGGACTTGCACCCACTCGTTGAGATAATCCAGAAACAGCATCTCCGACTTGTTGACGGGCTGGAGGGGCAGCGGCAGGGGCTTGGCGGTTTTAGCGTCTACTTTTTCGTAGGTGCCTCCCCGCCCCGTGGGCAGCTCCCCGGTCTCATCATAGTGGAGCAGCACTTCCCGGAGCATGGATTCCGCCTTGCGCTTGTTGCCCCGGACGGTCAGACCTGTGGAGATCCACTTGATCTTCCGCTTGCCGTTGGCATCATAAAGATTGATCACGAAATAGAAACGTCCATTTTTCTCTTGGACAGACCCTGTAGTTTTCATCATAAACCTCCTTTGGGTCAACAGGCGTGCTGTCCGTTGCTGCACCCACAGCATACCACATCCAGCGGCGGATTTCCAGCCGGGAAGGTGCTCTGTCCGGTGAGCAGGAACTCGATCACGCTCAGCTTCGGGATACGGTAGGTGCGGCCGATTTTAAGCGCAAACAGGCGGCGGGAACGGATCAATTCCCCGACCGTGTGGCGGTTCAGACCAAGCATCTCCGCAGCCTGCTGAAGGCTGACGGCATCGGGGTAACCGGGAAACATCTGGGAATAGGCATCGTTAAACTTCATGGGCACTCCTTCTGCATAAGTAGTTTAAGATCAAAAGTGTGTGCCACCTGCGGTTATATCCTTTGCAGCAAGGCTGCGGTCAGGCGGCAATGTAAAGAGAGCTGACAGTAGTTTCAACTCTCGCATCGCAGATAGACTTGCAGCCCATCTGCGTCAATATGATATAGGTCTCCCATATTCGCCCTCGGCACCCTAGGAGTGGGGAATCGTCCAGCAGCGGATTCACACCGCACCATTGGCATTTCAGCCACCCCGTCTTCGTTATGACCGGGCTGCGAGTTACAGAAGTACCTTTTGTGAAGTACCGGACGATTGAACTATTCTGTTTTCAAAGAACAGAGTTTTATAGAAAATCTTCGAAATTTAAGGCTTCCGAAAAATTGTCCCTCTAATTGGTAGGCATCGAGAAAGGCCAAAACGTAGCAATGCTTTTGAAAATTAACAAAAAGTCACAATTTGCATTTGCAAATCGTGCGTCTGCTATTAAACGGAATTGTCATAATAATCATACGAGTACAAGCAAACATTCGTGAAAGAAGATACTCCGAAGAAATACCCCTCTATATACGAGCCCATGAAAAGGGCTATTCTGCACCCACAACTTACAATCTGTAGCCAAGATGTAATCATTCAAATCGATATTCGCCAAAAAAGAAGGCTGGATTTCTCCAGCCTTCCAAAAGAATGTATCAATAATTTTTGCTCAGAGTCTTCTCAAGCGTGTCCGCAAACCTGACATCCTGCTCCTTCGTCCGCTTTGGGCTCCCCTTGGGGTGCTTTCCGGCAAGAAGGAGCTTTTTGTTTTCATAACGCCGCAGCATGAGAGCGTCTATGTTGTCGGCGGTGTATTCCAAGCCATTTTGATTCAGCACCCGGGCGCACTTGGCAAGGCACATACTCGCCAGCCCGTAGTCCTGTGTTACGACCACATCTCCCGGTTTTACCCGGTTGACGAGAGCAAAATCCACGCTGTCCGCTCCTTTGTCGAACACCAGCGTCTGCGCACCTTCCCGCTCGATTTGGTGAGAGGTGTCGCACAGGATGATGACCGGAACGCCAAACCGCTTTGCAATCTGCAATGTCAGGTCCACCACCGGGCAGCCGTCGGCATCAATCAAAATGGTCATGTGTGTTCCTCCATCACCCACCGAAAGGCTTTCGCCGTGCGCAGGTCAGCGTTTTTGAAATGCCCGCCGCTGTTCCATTCAAGGGTGCAGTCTGCGCCACGCTCTATAAGTCGGCTGTGCAGGACACGGATGTTATCGCCCACCACAGCCATGACGGCGTATTTCGTGTGCTCTTCCTTGTCGCCAAGGCTCAGATAAATGTGCTGTGCCTGTATCAAATGCTGCTGTTCAAACTCCATCCAGCCCGGAAACCAAACAGAGGGGGATGCGGCGGCGACACCATAGAACAGATCAGTCTGGGTGGATGCCCACAACGCAAACAGCCCGGCCAGTGAATAGCCGCCCAGAATGATTTTGACGTTTTCCGGGAGATGAAACTGCCGCTTCAGCGTGGGGATGACCTGTTCTATCAGAAAGCGCAGGGTGTCCATAGCATTGCCGCCAAACCCTTGCGTTCCCCACACAGCAGGGGCTTCCCACGGAGAAAGTGCATCGTTCCAGCTTTCCACCGGGATGGCCGCAAACAGAAACGGATGCGCTGCGCCCTGTGCAATGGCTGCAACTTCGTTGTCCATGCGCTGCAATTCGTGTTCATCCGTCATCTGAAGCAGAAGATATTCGGCGCAGTCTACGCCGTAAATACGGCAGGGTCTATCTCCGATTTGAACTTGCTTTGCGGTCACGGCAACTGCCTCCTGAAAAATTTTTGATGAGTTCAGTATAACAGCTGCGAGCGGAATTGACAATTCAGATGGATGCAATAGCTTCTGCAAGCAGTGCTTCGTGGTACCATTCTGGTACGCCGAAGCTCTCTTGCAAGCAATGTCTTTGTATATACAAAGCCCCTTGCCTTGCAAGAGCTTGTTGGGCACAGCCCAAACCTGTTGTTCTGCATCGTGCCGATGCAGGCTTCGCGTTTCTGCAAAACGCTCTTTCAGCACGCTGTAAGAGTGCACAGCCATCACGGTTCCGTGATGTTCACAGGGATTGGGACTGCATCCCAACAAGCAGAATACGCACGGCAAATTTGCAATGCCATGCGTGTTTGAGCCTTTGTATATACAGAGGCACTGCTTGCTGGAGCAATCCACAATCCAAAACTTGTTTTTTGTGGAAAGAAGAAATTTTGAAACTAGCAACCATTATTACGCTTTTCAGACAGTAATGAGATAGCTTCTCCGAGAAGATTGTGAATCTCAGGTCGGTCTGCTATTTTAGCATATAGACCCTTCATATTTAGCAGAAGATAGTCTAGCCGACAGATTTGACGATCGAGCTCTAATTGCTTATAGAAATCAGTTACTTCACTTGGTTGTCCATCCACAACCCTTATGTAATATAGTTCATCTCTAAAAAAAGCATTCCGTATACCATCGTGATCTGGATGTAATAATGATCGAATCTCAGGTTCTATTAAGAAGTCGCTCTTATTATGGTTGCATGTCTGACAAGATAATACGATGTTGCTAATATCCCCTGCAGCCGCTTTATTAACAAAGCAGTCTGCTGATTGGGGGATAAAGTGATCGATTTCAAACATTGTCTTTGGAATGATTTTTATCGAAGTACCACAATAGGCACACTTTCCATTGTAGATTTTTATAAAGTCTTTCTTGTAGGTGCCCTCATTCTTTGAAACATACGCATGAATATCCTTTGCACGTGGGTGCTGTGTACGGAATGAATCCATGAAAATTTTCTTGTCTTCTAATATGTTGCCATATCCGGGGCAATATTCTGTATCTCTGTAATCTTTACTCATTGATTATTTTTGACATCTCCTGAAAAGCGAGTACAAGTTTATCGATATCTGCTGCGGTAAGACTATCATATGCTGCGGTGCCATTCAAGGAACCAAGTACCCGTTCTTTTATAATCGGCTCCCAACTGTCGTTGCTCTTAAATCGAATTGCCAAATTGCGATAAATTTTCACTTGTTCAATTGCATGTTTGATAATATCAGGAAGAATATGATCATAGTATTCCTTTGCAGCTAATCCACATTTGGGATTGAATTTTGCAATGGTTTTGACAGAATCATCCTCACCATTTTGAGTAATAACTACAACTTCGATAAATGGAAATTGCTTTTTTAAAATAATCTTGAACTCTTCTCCGGAAAATTTCCCATCGGTTGCAGAATTGTTTTCAAAAAGCCGCGAGTCAATCAGAATGATATTTGCCGTAGCCACTTGAGGATTTTCTAGTAGACTTTTGTATCCTTCAGCTGGTTTGAATTCGTGTTCAGATATATTAAGGACTATATCACTTTGCAGAGCGTTTTTTAAGTCTTTGTCTAAATATTCGCTTAGTTGTGAATCGATGTCATCATCGATATAAAGTAAATTATATTCCTCCATTACAATGAACCTCCAATTGAAAACTCGGCAAAAAATCCTTTTGTACCGCGAATATCCAAAATTTGACCACCAGACATATTTACGGTGTTATTGACGATCCACATTCCGAGACCATGACCGTTTTTTCGGGTTGTTTCGTGAACCTCTAAAATTTTCATAGGATTGTTCTGATACTTTCGGGCTAAGCCTACACCATTATCGGAATATGAAAATTTCAGCAAACCATCTTCTAATGAACCCTGAATTATAATATTCAGATGGTTGCTCTTTTCATTTTGCTGAATACTATTTAGTATAAGATTGTCAAAAATAACATGAAGCACGTCCTCAGATAGATAGTACTCAATATCAGAAGCTACTCTAATACATATCGATATCCACGCATAATCTCGTTCCCAACTCTCTTTTATACGGTTTAAAAGTACTATTATAGATTGCATTCCAGGCTGAAATTGACGCTTTTCGATTTCTGAAAGCATTGTATCCATAAAAGAAACAATCTTAGCACATTTTTCACGTCCCTTTTCAAGAAGTACGGGAACATTTTTATACGCCTTCTTTGTCTTTTCTGGCGATAAAAGCTCATCCCACATTCCATATTCTTGCAGTGCGGCAATAATATAATCTGTATTCGCTGAAATCGAATTACGATCGTTTCTCATTTCATGGGCAATAGAAGAAGCTTTCAGGCCGGTTGTTGCAAGCACATTTAGAATACGGATGTCATACTTATAACGTTCCTCTACATTCGTCCGCTCTTGGCGAGCATCTTGACTTTCTTGGCGGTAGCTCTTGATTTCGTCAGCGAGTTGCATAGATTCTTGCACGGTAAGCGTAGGAACCAATTTTGGATTTTGAACGACTTTATCTGAAACGGGAGTTTTAGCAGGAATGGAAACAGATTCATTCTTGACATTAATATGTCTTACGATATCTTGACGGTACCGCTCAAACTCCTTAAATCCCAGCAAAATAATATCAACAAAGAGCTGATAATAAATATTTTCATCCAGACCTTGTCTATTAGATAAGTCTTGAAGCATCGCGTTGCGCCTTTTGTCGATTTCTATCTTTCCCGATATCTGGTTTTCACGAACTCTCCAAGCTCCTGTGGGATGTGAAGCTGCAGCGGGTGATTTACGGGAACGTTTTCCAAAACCTAACCAATCTTTTTTTCCGTCATAG
>OGRI01002634.1_pt1 | contig 12562 bp, 8 predicted proteins | sample 1553391 | NCBI WGS metagenome assembly OGRI01 (sample SAMEA2580052, study PRJEB22360) | human gut metagenome | reverse complement strand
GGGAAAGTTTTGCAGGGCCATGCCCAGGGCCAGCGCCATGGCGGCAGCCACGGCGGCGATCAGGGTCAAAAACTTACGTTTCAATGCTGCACCTCCTTAGAATGGTAAACAACCTTGATGATGAACGATCTGCGGGCCTGATACCAAAACAGCTCCCGACTGGAAGCAATCGGGAGCTGTAAAGCTCGGTGGAACCGCGGAACGCTTAGTTGTAGCGGCGCTCCTTGATCTCGGTCACGATATTGTTGATGAAGGCATCCAGCTCCTGCGTGGTGGTTTCGCCCTTGCGATCACGCACACTGATGTTGCCAGCCTCGGCCTCCTTAGCGCCCAGCACCAGCATGTAGGGCACGCGGTCAACTTGCTGGGCTTCACGGATCTTGTAACCGATCTTCTCATTGGATTCATCCAGCACAACGCGCACACCGGCAGCGGTCAGCTTGTCGGCAACGGTGCGGGCGTAATCCAGCGTCTTTTCGCTGACGGGCAGAACCTTGACCTGGGTGGGAGCCAGCCAGGTGGGGAAGCGGCCCTTAGTCTCTTCGATCAGATAAGCCATGAAGCGGTCCAGAGAACCCAGGATGGCACGGTGCAGCACAACGGGGGTCTTCTCGCTGCCGTCCTTGTCGATGTAGGTCAGGTGGAACTTGGCAGGCAGGCAGAAGTCCAGCTGGCAGGTGGACAGGGTGTACTCTGCACCGACAGCGGGCTTAACGTTGACGTCCAGCTTCGGGCCATAGAAAGCAGCTTCGCCGATCTCCTCGGTAAAGTTGATGCCCAGCTCGGTCAGAACTTCGCGCAGAGCGCTCTCGGCATGGTTCCACATGGCGTCGTCGTCATGGTACTTCTTCTTGTCGGCGGGGTCACGCAGGGACAGCACGCAGCGGTAATCGGTGATGTTGAAATCCTTGTAGACGTCAAAGATCAGGCTGCAGACATTGGCAACTTCGCTCTTGATCTGCTCCGGGGTGCAGAACAGGTGGGCATCGTTCTGGCAGAAATGACGGCCGCGCTCAATGCCTTTCAGGGTGCCGCTGGACTCATAACGGAAGTCGTGGGCAATTTCGCCAATGCGGATGGGCAGCTGGCGGTAGCTGTGCGGGCGGTTGGCGTAGATCATCATGTGGTGGGGGCAGTTCATCGGGCGCAGAACATAGCTTTCACCCTCCATCTCCATGGCGGGGAACATGTTCTCGCGGTAATGATCCCAGTGGCCGGAAGTCTTGTACAGGTTCACGGTGCCGATGCAGGGGGTCATAACGTGCAGGTAGCCGCGCTCGCGCTCCTTGCCCTTGATGTAATCTTCCAGCTGCTGCCAGATGATGTAGCCGTTGGGCAGGAACATGGGCAGGCCGCGGCCAACCAGGTCGTCGGTCATGAACAGGCGCATTTCCTTGCCGATCTTGCGGTGGTCGCGCTCGCGGGCTTCCTGCTGCTGCTTTTCCCAGGCTTCCAGCTCTTCCTGGTTGCGGAAAGCAACGCCGTTGATGCGGGTCAGCATCTTGTTCTCTTTGTCATTCTTCCAGTAAGCGCCGCTCTGCTGGGTGATCTTGAACGCCTTCAGAGCCTTGGTGTAGGTCAGGTGGGGTCCGATGCACATATCAACGTACTCGCCCTGCTGGTAGAAGCTGAACTCGGTCTCATCGGCCAGGTCGTCCATATGCTCCAGCTTATAGTGCTCCTGGCGCTCGGTCATCAGCTTCACAGCTTCATCGCGCGGCAGGATGAACGGCTTGATGGCAAGGTTTTCCTTGCAGATCTTCTTCATTTCCTTTTCAATGTTGGCAAGGTCTTCATCGCTCAGTTTGGTATCGCCCAGGTCAACATCATAGAAAAAGCCGTTTTCGGTAGCGGGGCCAAAGGCAAAGTCGGCCTGCGGATACAGGCGCTTGATGGCCTGTGCCATAATGTGGGCAGCCGTATGGCGCAGAACGTGCAGTTCTTCTTCTTTCGGGCATTCGGCAACAGTGCCGTCTTTGTAAATGATTTTCATTGGTAAACGCTCCTTTGGGTAAACAAAAATGCTCCATCCCATTCTTGACCATAAACGGGATGAAGCATACAAATTCATACTCCACGGTTCCACCCGAATTGGACGCGGCAAAGCATCCCACTCGTAAAACAAAGGCCCAAAGCCCTGTTTTGTAAGCGCCGGTAACGGGGCGCTGCCCCGGCGAAGGTTCGCCTTCGCACTCGGCAGTGGTAACTGTGCTGCCCGCCTGCAAAACCGCTTGCACCACGCCAAATTCGGCGGCGGTTCTCTCTTTTGCGCGTTCCAGCATGTATTGTCTGCCTCAACGTTTTATTCAGGATGAAGTTGCCTTTACTATATACCACCCCGGCGGGGAAGTCAAGGGGGCAGCGCAAAATTTTACACCGTAACAAAAGATGACCTTTGCCCAGAACTGTGATATGATGGAAAAAACGGGCCGCACCCGGCAGGGGCTCCCGGCCCGCTTTGCCATCGGCTACTCCCAATTCTACAGACAGGGCCCCTGCTTTGAAGCTGGCAGGCGGCCCCGCAGGTGCATTTCTGCCAATTTTTGTGCCAGGTGGGAACGTTCACGGTGTTGTAACAATTCCTTGACAATTTCCTGCAATGTAGCTACAATATTAAATAGGACTTAAGGGTGTCGCCCATCGGGAACGCCGCTTTTCAGATATTTGTTTTACCGCCGCAAATTTGGCGTTTTTTCGTTTTATTTGTGTATATGGGGTTTGAGGTGTATCCGCTTTTGGGTATGCTTTGGATTATCGCCCCATTTTGTATAGAATATCGCAGGCAGTATTTGAACCGCAAAGGTCAGCCCCTTGCGCTGTAAGATGCTGGCAGTGTACCCATGGTAGCTGCCAGATAAAACAGGCGCGGGCTGCCCGGGCTTTTCAGGTATGCCAGAAATAAAAGCGTTCCGCTTGTGCTGCGCCCTCCTGCATTTGATTTGAGTTTTGTAAGGAGTGAAACTGCCATGCCCCCAATTTTGATGTGGGTGCTGGTTGTCGTTGCCGCTGCCGTGTGCGGGGCGCTTGGTTATTATTTTGGCGGGGAAAACCGGAAGCGTACCGCCGAAGCCAAGATCGGCTCTGCCGAAGAGGAAGCCAAACGCATCGTGAACGATGCCATCAAGGCTGCCGAGCAGAAGCGCAAGGAAACCATCATCGAGGCCAAAGACGAGGCGTTCAAGCTGAAAGCTGACGCCGACAAGGAAATCAAGGACCGCCGCGCGGAGATCAGCCGCCAGGAACGCCGCATGGACCAAAAGGAGGAAGCGCTGGATAAGCGCACCGCCGCCATGGAGCGCAAGGAAGAGGACCTGAAAAAGCGCGGCGAACTGGTGGAAGCCCGCCTGGACGAGCTGGAACAGCTCAAGCTGCGCCAGACCGAAAAGCTGGAAACCATCGCCGCCATGACCCAGGAAGATGCCCGCGCCGTGTTGTTGAAGAACATTGACGATGAGCTGACCCACGAAAAGGCCATGAAGATCAGCGCCTATCAGGCTAACATGAAGGACGAATGTGATGCCATTGCCCGTGAGCTGGTCGGCCAGGCCATTGCCCGCTGCGCAGCCGATGCCACCAGTGAAGCCACCGTCAGCGTGGTGCCGCTGCCCTCTGACGAGATGAAGGGCCGCATCATTGGCCGCGAGGGCCGCAACATCCGCGCTCTGGAAACTGCCACTGGCTGTGACCTCATTATTGACGATACGCCGGAAGCCATCACCCTTTCCAGTTTTGACCAGACCCGCCGTGAAGTGGCCCGCATGGCCCTGGAGCGCCTGATCGCCGATGGCCGTATCCACCCGGCCCGCATTGAGGAGACCGTGGATAAGTGCCGCCGCGAACTGGAAATTCAGATGAAGCGCGAGGGCGAAAAGGCTGTGATGGACCTTGGTATCCACAGCCTGCATCCTGATTTGGTCAAGCTGATCGGCCGCCTGAAGTATCGCACCAGCTATGGCCAGAATGTGCTGAGCCATTCTCTGGAAGTGGCATGGCTGGCCGGCCTGATGGCTGGCGAGCTTGGCGTGAACGTTCAGCTGGCACGTCGCGCAGGCTTGCTGCATGATATCGGCAAGGCCCTTGACCATGAGATCGAGGGCAGCCATGTGCAGATCGGTGTGGATATCTGCAAGAAGTACCGCGAGAACCCGCAGATTATTCATGCAATCGAAGCCCACCACGGCGATGTGGAGCCCAAGACGGTGCTTGCCTTCATTATTATGGCAGCGGATGCCATCAGCGCAGCCCGCCCCGGTGCCCGCCGTGAAAACATGGAAAGCTATATCAAGCGTTTGGAAACGCTGGAAGCCCTGTGCAACGGCTTTGAGGGCGTTGAAAGCTCTTACGCCGTGCAGGCAGGCCGCGAGGTCCGCATCCTGGTTCAGCCGGATAAGGTTGGTGATGATCAGGTCATCCTGCTGGCCCGCCAGGTTGCCAAAAAGATCGAGGACGAGCTGGATTACCCCGGCCAGATCAAGGTCAGCGTGATCCGCGAAAGCCGCGCCACCGAGTACGCGAAATAACCAAAGCGAATAAAACAGATGCCGCACCTGGTATGGGTGCGGCATTTTGTATAAGCATTGATTTATCCCGTGGATGCTGCCATATATTTAACCCCTACGAATGCTTATAATGTTTGTTGCACGTTATAAAATGTTTTGCAGGGAACGGTCTTGACCGTTCCGGGGCCTTGCGGCAAATGTGTTTTACGTTTTCCCTCGCAAATCTTGTTGGCTCTGCTCCCTCAATTTTCCCTCTTGCCAAGGGGCATAGAATACGATATAATAGAAAATAATTGTGCGGATTTATGCCCCTGTGGGATGGGCGGTGACGCACGGCAAATCAGGCGGCGCGGTATAGGCGCTGCCTATAGTTCGCCGCAACTGCGGTCACTGAAAAGGAGCGTCATCATGAAAGGTATCATCCTCGCCGGCGGTGCTGGTACCCGCCTGTACCCGCTGACCATGGTCACATCCAAGCAGCTTCTGCCTGTGTATGATAAGCCCATGATCTATTACCCGCTGTCTACCCTGATGCTGGCAGGCATCCAGGATATCCTGATCATTTCCACCCCAACCGATACGCCGCGCTTTGAAGCGCTGCTGGGGGATGGCAGCCAGTACGGCCTGCACCTGCAATATAAAGTGCAGCCCTCCCCGGACGGTCTGGCACAGGCCTTTATCCTGGGTGAAGAGTTTATTAACGGTGAGCCCTGCGCTATGGTACTGGGCGATAATATTTTCTACGGCGCAGGTTTCTCCAAGCGGCTCAAGTCCGCTGCCGCCAACGCCGAAGCCGGCCGCAGCACTGTGTTCGGCTACTATGTCACCGATCCCGAACGCTTCGGTGTGGTGGCGTTTGACGAAAACGGCCAGGCAACTTCCATTGAAGAAAAGCCCGCACAGCCCAAGAGCAACTATGCGGTTACCGGCCTGTATTTTTACAGCAAAGATGTGTGCGAAAAGGCAAAACAGGTAAAGCCCAGCGCCCGCGGCGAACTGGAAATTACTACCCTGAATGAGATGTACCTGCAGGAAGGCAAGCTGGATGTGCAGCTGCTGGGCCGCGGCTATGCCTGGCTGGATACCGGTACGATGGACAGCCTGGTGGAAGCCGCCGACTTTGTGCGTATGATCGAACAGCGCCAGGGCATTAAAATTTCCGCCCCGGAAGAGATCGCCTATAAATACGGCTGGATCAACCGCGGCAAACTGTTGGAAAGCGCCGAGCGCTATGGCAAAAGCCCCTATGGCCAGCACCTGCGCAATGTTGCCGATGACCGCCTGAAATATTGATGCGGTATAAAGAAAGAGGCACAAGATGAAAATTCTGATTACCGGCTGCCATGGACAGCTTGGAACCGAGCTGCAAAAACAGCTGGCTGATGAAGAATGCGCCCTTGGCCCGCTGCCGGAGCGCCTGCGCAAAGCAACGGTGATCGCCGTTGATGTGGATGAGCTGGATATTACCGACCGCGAAGCCACTGTGACCTATATCCGCCGCACCCAGCCGGATACCGTCATCAACTGCGCTGCTTTTACCAACGTGGATGGCTGCGAAACCAACCGCGATGCCGCTTACCGCGTTAACGCCCTTGGCCCGCGCAACCTGGCATTGGCATGCGAAAAGATCAATGCCCGCCTGATCCATATTTCTACCGACTATGTATTCTCCGGTACAGCCAACGGCGGTGTGGCGTTGGATGAAAGTGCCCTGCCCGCCCCCATTTCGGCCTACGGCCAGACTAAGCTGCTGGGCGAAACCTATGTGCAGCAGTTCTGCCGCCGCCACTTCATCGTGCGCACGGCTTGGCTGTACAGCTATTACGGCAAAAACTTTGTCAAAACTATGGTCAACCTGGCCAAAACGCATGACACCCTGAATGTTGTCAACGACCAGCTGGGCAACCCCACCAATGCGGTGGATCTGGCCTACCATATCTTAAAGCTGGCAGTCAGCCATGATTACGGCATTTACCACTGCACCGGCAGCGGCATTTGCAGCTGGTATGATTTCGCATCCGAGATCATCCGCCTGTCCGGCCTGCCGTGCACCGTAAAGCCCGTTACCAGCGCACAATATAAAGAGATGAACCCCAAATCCGCAGACCGCCCGGCATGGAGCGCACTGGAAAACCGCGCCCTGCGGTGCAGTGTCGGCGATGACATGCGCGACTGGAAAGATGCAATTCAGGACTTTTTCAATAATTGGGATGGTAAATAAATGAAAACTTATCTTGTTACCGGCTGTGCCGGTTTTATTGGCTCCAACTTTGTCCACTATATGCTGGAAAAATACCAGGATATCCGCTTGGTCAACCTGGATAAGCTGACCTATGCCGGCAACCTGGAAAACCTGGAAGATATCAAGGACGATGCCCGCCATATCTTTGTTAAGGGCGATATCTGCGATAAGGCTCTTGTCACTGACCTGATCGCCAAATATGACCCGGATTACGTCATCAACTTTGCTGCCGAAAGCCACGTTGACCGCAGCATCCGCAACCCGGAAATTTTTGTTGAGTCCAATGTTCTGGGCACTGTTAACCTGCTGCAGTGCTGCAAGGATGCCTGGTACGATGCCGATGCCAAGACCTGGAAGGAAGGCAAAAAGTACCTGCAGGTTTCCACCGATGAAGTATACGGTGCCCTGGGCGCCGAAGGCTACTTTATGGAAACGACCCCGCTGTGCCCGCACAGCCCGTACTCCGCTTCCAAAGCCAGCGCCGATATGTTCGTGAAAGCATTCCATGATACCTATGGCATGCCCATCAACATCACCCGCTGCTCCAACAACTATGGTCCGTATCAGTTCCCCGAAAAGCTGATCCCGCTGCTCATCAACAACGCCAAGCACCACAAGACCCTGCCGGTTTACGGCGATGGCATGCAGATCCGTGACTGGCTGTATGTCATGGACCACTGCAAAGCCATTGATATGGTTGCCAACGGCGGCAAGGACGGCGAAGTTTACAATGTCGGCGGCCATAACGAGCGCCCCAACATCTTCATCGTCAAGACTGTCATCGAGCAGCTGCATGACCGCCTGAAGGATGAGGGCATCAGCGAAGAGCTGATCAAGCACGTGGCGGACCGCCTGGGCCATGACCGCCGTTACGGCATTGACCCCACCAAGATCAAGAACGATCTGGGCTGGTACCCCGAAACCCCGTTCGAGAAGGGCATTGTGCTGACCATTGACTGGTACCTGGCCCACGAAGAGTGGATGGACCACGTGACCAGCGGCAACTACCAGAAGTATTACGAGCAGATGTACAAAAACAAGTAATGCTGCCGCACATTTGTTAAATTCTGCAAAACACCCCGCCGCCGCTTTGCAAAGCGGCGGCGTTTGTGGTATACTAGTTCTGCTGTTTGTGACAGCAGAACAAAGAATAGTGAATAAAGAATAAATAATAATGAAGGTGAATCGCTGTGCCTGCGGCACAGCTTATAAAAATTGGGCGCTGCTTTTGGTAAGCAATCAAGCCTACCCGGCGTGCGGAGCCTATTTTAATCATGCGCGCACGGCGCGCATACCACCATTATTCTTTATTATTTTTTAATTATTATTTTACTTGATTGATCTTGAGGTTTTTTTGAATGGCAATTTCCAGAGAAGAACAACTGCGCAATAACCGCCGCTTTTCACGCCAGATCGTGGGTGCAGTGGCAATCGTATTGATTATCATTGGTCTGTTTACCGTATTAAGCTGGGTGGTTGGCGTGCTGCGCAGCGCGTTGGATGATACCGAACGCCGCCAGAGCTATGCCGACCGTCTGTACGGTCTTGTCATGTTTGACACTATGCCGTTTGACGATGTGAGCAAGGTGGATCAGTCGGAGTTTTTACAGGCTGCCATCTGGGGCGCCGTGTACCAGATCCAAAAGAGGGATAACGGCCTGAGCGACTATGAGCGCGACAGCGAAACCGGCTCCATCATTCTGCCCAAACTGGAAGTTGACACCTACCTGACCAACCTGCTTGGCCCGGATTACAAGATCACCGATGGCTCTTTCCAGACCGAAGAGTTCAATTATACCTATGACGAGGAAAAGCAGGGTTATCTGGTTCCTGTTACCAGCATGGTGGCTATGTATACCCCGGAAGTGGAAAAGATTTCCACCCAGAGCGGCAAGACCTATGTGACGGTTGGCTATATCCCCACCATCAACAATAGCTCCAGCGGCGAGATCAACCTGACCGCCCCCACGGAGCCGACCAAGTATATGGACTATGTGTTCACCCGCGGCGAGGGCCGTAAGTGGTATCTGAGTGCATTGCAGGAAAGCGATATGCAGCCCGAAGTGTCTGCTTCGACCGCAGCCCCGACTACCAATTCCGGTGACCCGCAGGAGTTGGTGCAGAACAACCTGGATTCCACCGTGGCCGATGCCGGCAATGCTGCGGACGGTGCCGCAGACGGCACCGCTGAACCGGACAGCACGGCGGACGACCAGACCGATGCCCAGAGCGAACCTGAAGCTGATACCGGGGATACCGGTGGGGATACGCAGGATAGTTCAGGTACGGAATAAGCTCCTGCTGACAAAACGATAATTTTGATGAAGCTGCACAACCCAAACGCTGTGCAGCTTTTTGTATGGTAGGGCGGGGTCACCCGCCCCCACTGAAGGCGGCCCGACCGTACAATAAAAATGTGTGATATACCTTGCCCCACAGTAGGGGAGCAGCGTCCCCGACACCGCAGACAAACCTTGCGGCAAATCTCATTATGGCAGATGTGCCAAAGCTCCGGAATGGTCAAGACAGCTCCCTACAGAGCAAGGTATCATGTGTACCAAACAGAAAAACGACCGGTGGAACAGCCAGCCCTCTGGCCGCCGCAGAGAAAGGCTGCCAATGCGTAAAACATGCCGCCGCGCAGCTATACTACCCCTACACAACACCAACTCAACAACAAAAATGACAAAACAGACTGCAGGAGACTGCAGAAGACTGCAGAAGACCGTGTTTTTTGATTGACAAAACAAGCGCGGCGTGATAGTATGATAGCTGTACATTGCTCTATGTTTTTAACGTTGAACAGATGTTAAATACTTGTGCAATGGCAACACGGAAAAGTAGGAGAACATAGCATGAGACGGACTTTGGCAGCGCCGGGCCTTGCAGCTGTGCTGGGTATGGCATTGCTGCTGACCGCCTGCGGTAAAACAAACGCACATAACAATACGGCAGGCGAAACGGTCAGCACGGCACTGTTTGACTTTTCCATTACGGATGTCAGCCTGGTGGAAAGCTACCCCGGCATTGATATCCCGGATGGTGAATGCCTGGTGCGCATGCGCCTGAACATCAAGAACACCAGCAGCCAGACCTACACGATGTTCCTGCAGGATTTCCAGATCCAGTGGGGCGAGGGCGACAGCGATTACGGCACCTGCCTGAACGCAGTGGATGATACCATGATGCCGTATGCTTATGAGCTGACCCCCGGCCAGGAGCGCAGCGACTGGCTGATGGCTGAAATCCCCGATGGCAGCACCAGCTGCACCATTGCGTATCAGGAATACAAGACCGATGGCAGCAAAGGCGATGCCTACTTTGTGGAGGCAGCTCTGTGAGCCAGCAGTCGCGCATTCTTGCAGGGGTGTTTTGCTCCGGTATGGCGGCGGCGTTGATTGCTATGGCGGCACTGCAGCTGCCCAACTGGCTGCAACAGCGCAAGATGGTGAGCGAGAGCCCGCCGGTGGTGCAGACTGCAGAACTAGAGCAGACGCCGGAGCCGCAGGTTACCGCGGCCCCCACCGTGCAGCCCGCCGTTACCCCGGAACCGCGGGATTTTACCGCACTGCTGGAGCGTAACCCCGAAGTGATCGGCTGGATCAAGATCGACGATACCGATGTTGACCTGCCGGTGATGCAAAGAGAAGGGGACAACAGCTGGTACTTAAAGCACGACCTGGATGGCAACTGGGATGACCTGGGCCTGCCGTACCTGGATTATGAGTGCGATATCCAGCAAAGCCGCCATTTGATCCTGTACGGCCACAACATGGGCGTGGGGGATACGGTGCGGTTTTCCAGCCTGCAAAATTACCGCGAGCCGGAATATTATCAGGAACACCCGGTCATTGAGCTGGACAGCCTGAACGGTGGCCAGTACTACAAGATCGTGGCAGTTTATGCAATTACCACGCGCGAAAGCGATGGCGATGTGTTCCACTTTAACCAGTATGTGAACTTTGCCGATGATGCGGCAGAGCAGGAATACCTGGATGAAGTGGCCAAGCGCGCGTTTTATACCACGGGCGATTATGCCCGCGCAGACGAACGGCTTTTGACATTGTGTACCTGTACCTATGAAATGTCGGATGCCCGCCTGCTGATTATGGCACGCCCGCTGCGGGACGGGGAAACGCTGACGGCGGATGAAGTTACCGTCAATCCGGATCCGCTGCTTCCAGCCCGCTGGCCGGCTGGGGCGTAAAATTTTTATTTGAATTCTGGGCACAAAGGCAACAGCAATCCGTACCTTTGCGTTTGGGATATAATTTTGGAAAGGGAGTAAAAATTATGCAAAAGACGAGCAGGTTTTCGCGTCTGCTTACGCTGGTTACGGCTGTTGCCTTGGCAGTTTGTCTGCCTGTATCGGCGTATGCAGAAACCGAGACCACCGAGGAAGCTGCTGCACCCGCAGTGGTGGAGGAGGCTGCACAGGACAACGCCGCTGACGAAGCTGCAAGCGAAGACAGCGCTTCCTGTGTGCGCGTGGTGGATGTTACCATTTTTATGGACACCACCAAGGGCCATTTCGAGAGCGATCCCGACAATGTTGCCCTGAATTATCTGAACCGTGCCGAGTTTGAGGAGACTCCGATCACTCTGCCCACCGTTATCGCAAACGAGGGCTGGGAGTTCAAGGGCTGGGACGTTTGGGGCAAAGAGCACTTTGTCCTGGGCGCCGATGCTACTGAACTGGGCACCAGCGGCCTTGGTGCATTCCCGGTTGGCAGCCTGGTAGGCGGTATCTACCTGTACCCCATCTTTATGGAAGCTCCGAAGCCGGTTGAGCCTACTCCGACCACTCCGGTCGAGCCTACTCCGACCACTCCGGTCGAGCCTACTCCGACCACTCCGGTCGTGACCCCGACCACCCCGGTTATCCCGGAGACCACTCCGACCAATACTCCGGCAAACACCCCGACTGAGGAAACCAATACCCCGGACAATACTCCGACCAACACCCCGGATGTTACCAAGTCCAACACCCCCGCTGATAACTCCAGCAAGATCATCCCGCAGACCGGCGTTTCCAGCAGCAACAGCAACTCTGTTGCAGGTCTGGCCATCGTTCTGGTTGCCGCACTGGGCGGCGCTGCCGCTTACCTGTTCATCAACCGCAAGAAGCTGAACTGATAAGTGTAAAGTGATAGAGCTTTGAATTATTTAAAAACAGCCTTCGGCATTTGCCGAAGGCTGTTTTTGTGGTAGTGCCCCGAATGGGAATTCTTTGGCTGGTGGGATAGGGAATAGACGAAGTGATTTGATTTTGAGATGTTGGATCTTTGCAAACTTTCGGAACGGTCAATACCGTTCCCCACAGAGCATTTGATGATGGGCGGAAAACCATAAAATGGCTGGTAGGGCCGGGGTCACCCGACCCCGCCGAAACCCACCCGGAGCGAACAATAAAAATGGGCGATGTGCCTTGCCCAAAGTAGAGGGGCGATGCCCCACAACGGGCCGGATATCTCACCCTGAAATATCCACAAACACCCGCGGGTGCATAAAAAACCTCTGTTATAGATACATAATGAAAATAAACGCCGGAGCTAATCATTGATGGTCTCTATAATATCGCCCAAATGACAAGCCCTCGCTTCGCAGATACGGAGAAAAATATCTATCGTAATATGGATACTTCTAAAATTTATCAGACTGTTGCCGAAAAGTAAAGTAACCGGAAGGCGTTCTGTGAAAAATAGATTTCATTTTTGCAATAAGAGTTAGCGTTAAATCATAATAAAGGGTAAAGGCCCTGAAGAATCTAAGGCAACACCGCACAATTCCCGCCTGACGGCTTAAGCACCGCTCCGGCGGC
>OGRI01002625.1_pt1 | contig 12613 bp, 8 predicted proteins | sample 1553391 | NCBI WGS metagenome assembly OGRI01 (sample SAMEA2580052, study PRJEB22360) | human gut metagenome | reverse complement strand
ACAAACGCCGGCCGCGGGGCCTTTTTTGTTTGACCTGAAGGTAAGCGCACCGCCGAAGGCTATGTACAGCCCCAGCCCTGCGCAGCGCTCCGCAATCTCGGCGCTGCCCGAAAAGCAGTGCATAACGCCTTTTATCCTTCCCCCGTAGCTTTCCAGCACCTCCATGCAGTCCCCGTATGCCTCCCGAATATGCATGGAAACCGGCATGTCCCGCTCTATGGCCATATCAAGCTGGCGGCGGAACAGCTCAAGCTGTTTTTCCCTGTTGTAGGGCTTCCAGTAGTAGTCCAGCCCTATCTCCCCCAGCGCAACGCATTTGGGATGCTTCAGGTATTCGCCCAATGCGGCCATATCGCCCTCCGTATATGTCTCCGCGAATTCGGGGTGAATGCCGAAGGCAAGGTATATGCCGGGGTTTTTTTCCGCAAGGGCCGCGGAGACCGGAAAATCCTTCGGGTCGCAGGATATCTCTATTATTTTGCCTATACCCCCGGCGGCAAGACCCTTTATAAGCTCCTGCCTGTCATGGTCAAAGGCGCCGTCCGTCAGGTGGGCATGGGTGTCTATGTACATCTAAAACTCCTTCTTTATGCTGCGCATGAAAAGGGCGGTGAGCTCGTCCTTCGGGTTTGCGCCGTCGTACAGCACTTTATGCACGGCGCGGGATATGGGCATATCCACCCCGTACTTTTTCGAAAGCTCCATGAGCGCCTCCACGGTATAGTATCCCTCGGCAAGCTTCCCGAACTTCTCCCCCCTGGCGAAGGCCTCGCCGAAGGCGCGGTTATGGCTGAACTGGGAAAACACAGTGGCCTGATAGTCCCCCAAGTGGCAGAGGCCGTAGGCGGAATGCTCTATCCCCCCCATAGCCACTATGAGCCGGGCAACCTCCCGGGTGCCCCGCGCCATAAGCGCCCCCTTAAGGTTAGTGAGGCCCATGCCGTCCAGTATTCCCGCCGCTATGCCTATGACGTTCTTTGCGGCGGCCCCTACCTCGTTGCCTATGAGATCCCGGCCGTAATAGAAGCGTATGAGGCTGGAGCTGAACTGTGTCACCAGACGCTCCTTCAGCTCCTCCGATGTGCCGTCTATCACCATACAGTTGGGTATTCCCGCCACGAACTCCTGAACGTGGCCGGGCCCCAGCCAGACGGCCACTCCGCTTTGAGGCAGGTATTCAAGAGCGATCTCCGAAAGCCTTTTGCCGCTGCCCTGCTCTATGCCCTTCATGCACAGCACAAGGTCGCCCCTATAGCCCTGCGCCGCTATGTCCGCAGCCACTTCCCTAAAGGACTGGGCTCCCACGGATACCACTATCAGCTCCGTCTTTACGGCCTCCTCCATGGCGGATATGAGCCGTATGCTTTGGGGCAGCGTCACTATGCCGTTGGTGCGGCTCTCCCTGAACTGTTTCATGTGGGGCGAGCCTTCCCGTCCGTAAAGGCTCACGCTGTGCCCTACCTTGTCGAGATACCATGCTATGAATGAGCCCCAGCGCCCGCAGCCTATGACCGTAATCTTCATACCTTGTTCGTTCCTTTATAGGTCTATTATCTGATAATTATAGAGGTTGGCGTATATGCCGCCAAGGGCCATGAGCTCCCTGTGGCTGCCCCGCTCGGCTATGCCGGAGGGCGTCAACACCACTATCTCGTTTGCGCTCTTTATGGTGGAAAGCCTGTGAGCCACGATTATGCAGGTGCGGCCCTTGGCAAGCTCGAAAAGCTCCTGCTGTATCTCCATTTCGGTCTGGTTATCAAGAGCCGATGTGGCCTCGTCCAGTATGAGTATGCCGGGATCCTTCAGAAATACGCGGGCTATGGATATGCGCTGCTTCTGGCCGCCGGAAAGCTTCACTCCACGCTCTCCCACCTGGGTGTCGTAGCCCTCCTCCAGCGTCATTACGTAGTCGTGTATGCGCGCCTTTTTCGCGGCCTCTATGACCTCCTCCTCCGTGGCGTCAAGGTTGCCGTAGCGTATGTTGTCCGCTATGCTGCCGTCAAAGAGGAATACGTCCTGGGCCACTATTCCCACGTTGCGCCTGAGGGATACCCTTGTGAAGTCCCTTATGTCCGTGCCGTCTATGGTTATGCGGCCCTCCTCCGGGTCGTAAAACCGCGGTATGAGGTTACAGAGGGTGGTCTTGCCGCCGCCGGAGGGGCCGACGAGAGCCACCGTCTCCCCTGCGGGTATGCGGAGGTTCAGGTGCTTTATCACCTTCTCCGCCCCCTTGGCGTCGCTGTTTTTATACCGGAAGGATACGTCCTCAAAGGCGATGTCCCCCACCAGCCTGCCTGCGTCTATGGCGTCTGGGGCGTCCTCCTCCGGGGGCTCGTCCATAATTTCCGTAAACCGCTTAAAGCCCGTCGTACCCGCCTGAAGCTGCTCGAACATGTTGACCATCTTTCGGACGGGAGTAAAGAAGTTGGACACCATGAGTAAAAAAGCGGTGTATTCGCCGGCGTTTATGCTGCCCTTAAAGAAGAACAATCCGCCGAAGAAGAGTATGGCAAGGTATGTGAGGTCCATCAGCAGCTCCGCCTCTGTAAAGAACCAGGCCATGGCCCTGTAGTATTTACTCCGTATGCCTGTGAGCTGGCGGTTGAGCACGTCAAAGAGCTTCAGCTCGTGATCCTCTCCGGTGTAGGCCCGGGATACCCTTACGCCTGATATGGCGGTGCCCACATTGGCGTTTATCTCGCCCATCTTTACCCGTGTCTCCTGGGATGCCCTGTTCAGCCCAAGGCGGGCCCTTGTGGTTATGAACACGGTGCAGGGCAGCATTATTAGCAGTATGAGCGCCAGCGGCGGGCATATGGTCGAGAGCCACGCCACCGCCCCTATGAGCATCACCACCGAGAGGAATATATCCTCCGGCCCGTGGTGGGCAAGCTCGGATATCTCCTGAAGGTCGTTGGTCATGCGGCTCATGAGCACGCCGCTCTTGTTTTCGTCAAAGAAGCTTATGGGCAGCTTTTCAAGATGGTCGAACATCTCGCGGCGCATATCCGCCTGTATGCGCACGCCTACGATATGCCCCCAGTAATCCACTATGAACTTCATAACGGCCTTGAGCAGATATATGCCCAGCAGCACGCAGCACCACAGCACCAGCCGCCGCATATCCCTCTCCGGCACATAGACGTTTATTATATCCTTGGCTATTATTGGATAAAACATATTGCACGCCGATATTATCAGCGCGCAAAACATGTCTATATAGAAAAGCCTTCTATGGGGCTTGTAGTAGGACGCAAACCGTTTGAGCATGATCTCTCCCTTTCGATTTCAAAAGAGGGGGCTACGCCACTATGTCTCCCTGATGAGTGATAAGGCTTGCATCGTACACGCCCTCCACCCTGAGGAACTTCTCTACGAAGCCCGTCTCGTTCTCCTTGAGGCGCAGCTCCATGGTAAGCTCTATGCTGCCGGGGCGCACTACCTTGCTCTTGAGCCGGGCGCCGGGAAGCTGCTTGGTCATCTTGCGTATGGCGTCTGCCGCCGCCTCGCTGTAGTGGATTATAAGGAGGTAGCTCTGAGCTCCACCCTTGCCCCTTGAGCCTGAGATCAGCAGCACGAATATGCCTATTATTATGCCGGCGATTATGGCCACGTCGTAGAACTTTGTACCCACGGCTATACCCTCGCCCACTGCCCAGAATATGAAGGCGGTGTCAAGGGGATCCTTTATGGCAGTGCGGTAGCGGACGATGGACAGGGCGCCCACCATGCCAAGGCTGAGGGTCAGGCTGTTGTTGATGAGCATCAGCATCAGCGCCGTAACTATGGTCATCATTACCAGCGTCATGCCGTAGGTGCGGGAATACATGACGCCGCTGAAGGTCTTTTTATATATGAACCATACATACAGGCCCACGAGCAGGCCTACTATCAGCGTAAGGATAACCTGAACGGGGTTCATTGTGATGGTGAAAAGGTCGGAAAAGCTTATCATGTGGTCCTCCTAAAACTCAAACTTTCTGCATATGCAGTACTTGCTCACGGCACTGCGGGTATGGGAATCTATCTGCAAAAGCTCCCTTATATAGCTGGGCAGGTAGTTGTTGAACTTTACCTCCAGCACAAGGTCGCCGTCTGTTATGACGGGATAGGTAGGCTGTGTCATGTCGAAAAGGCTCGTCCCCCTGTATGCGGTGCGTATATCCTTATCGAAGGTTATTCGGACGTCCTCAACGGGGTAAACGTAGGCCTCCCGTGTATAGTCAACTATTACGCGGGGGCGCAGGCCCTTGGTGGCAAACTCCACAAACATGCGCCGGGCGAAGGGCTCTTTGCGGGAGAGGAGAAAGGCTTAGCCCCCGCCGATAAGGCTGTCGCACTCGGCCCTGCTGAGCCGCACCGACTGCTTTGCTATAAAGCTTCCCTCCTTGTGTTTGCACTCGAGCTTTATCACGTCGTCCTGCCCGTTGTATATCCGTATGCGGAACTTGTCCCTCTCGTCCACGCCGGAGAGCTTTTCCCAGAGGGCGTCGTCAAAGGGGCTGTCGAAATACAGGCTCCTTATAAAGTATTCCCCGCCGCTTTTCGCGGCGTTCTCGTCCTGCTGTATGCAGGAGCGCAGCCTTCGGGAGAGTATCTCATAGTCCCTTTGGTTTATGTAGTATTTCAGCTCGTGGCGGTACTGCACCGGCCGCTTTTTAGGCCGCGCTGGCCTTCTGGCCTTTTCCATTTTAGCCGAACACCTCCTTCATGTAGGAATCGCTGAGGCCCAGGTTGCTTTGAAGCTGCCGCTTCAGCTCCTCCGGCCTCTTCTGTGCGAAATCCTTCAGCTTGCTTATCTCGCTCTGGAAGCCCTCGTAGGTTCCCAGGTTTGTATTGGGCTGCTTCACTCCCATAAACGTATCCTTATTGAACTTTTCCCGCTCCCGCTTTATCTCAGGCTCCACATAGCCGTAAAGCTCTTCTATGAGCGCACTCACCCGCTCCGGGGCAAAGGCGGTGTTGAGAAGCTCCCCGAAGCGGCGGCAGAAGCTGTCCCTCCATCCCTTGTTCTGGAGCATGGCGGCAAACAGCTTTGCAGAGCATACGTCGCTGGGCGTCTTGCCCATGCGGAAGGCCAGCGTCTCGTGGCCTGGGTTCTGGAAGCCCCAGCAGAAGTCGTAGAATATGAACTTCCACTTGCCGCCCTTGAGACGGTAATACTGGAAATTGTAGGTGTCCGTGTTGCCGTTGTATATCTCGGCTATCATGTAATCCCGGAAGCTGTCCACGTCCATGCGCTCCGCGACGTAGTTGTAGGCGTCGCTTGCGGAAAGGTCGTGGGTGGTGGCGTATTCGTAAAGGCTCACCCAGTCCGAGTTATCGCCGTAGGTGCGCTGCTTGAAGCCCTTGCCTATGGCCAAGTCCACGTTGTTTTCCGTGTTTTCATGCTGGGCCACAAAAAAGCGGTTGCGCTTTTCCTTCATGAAGTACACGCCCCAGTATTCGCCGTTGAGGTAAAGCACCGTAGGGCGGTAGGCCTGATAGAGTATATTTATGTCAGTTCCCTCTAAAAGCCCGCTGGCCAGCTCGTCCCTTATCTTGCTGCGGTTCTGATCCTGAGCGCCGGCCCGCAGCACCACCGCCTTGTATTCCGTATACGGGCGGTTCTCGAAGAAGGGGTACTCCATGGAGCCCTTGCCGTATTCCTTGCGGGCTATTACGTTGAAGCCCTTCTGGGCCCTGCCGCGGCCAAAGCTGCCTGCTATCCTTATGCCCACGTTCTGGGTGAAGACCTGCTTCCCGTTATCGTCAAAGAGCGAAAACGCCGCGGGCTTTTCCCATATGGTATCCACCTGCTCCTCGGTGGCGAATTTCGCCTGATAGTAGGTGGCGGATTGCAGGGTGTCCGCGTAGGAGGCGGCGTCCGGGTCAAACTGGTCGCCGGTGGCATATATGCCGGTCTTGCTGTTCCAGAGATTGTCCGGGTCTGTAACGAGGGTCACCACCGGCAGGGCATGGTTCACGCCGTCGCTCCTGAAAAGATAGGTTGCGGTAGCCACGTCCCCCGAGAGATACCCGTCCCTGAAGGCTGCGGCTCGTATGACGGAGTTTTTGCTGATGGAAAGCTCGCCGCTGTACACCTCCGAGCTTGCGTTTGGAGTGGTACAGTCGGTGGTGTAGCGTATGGTCTCCCCCTCGCCTGCGGTTATCGCCACGGTGACGGCATTATCGTATATGCCGGGAGTGACGCTGAAGGCCGGGAGCTGGGTTATGCCCTCATACCCCTTGCCGTTCTGGGCGCCGGGGGTTGGATCGGCGTAGTAGTAGCGGTTGTCCGAGCCGTCCCGGCCGTAGCTCTGGCCGGACCTCATGCGCCCTGCGGAGAGCTTGTCTATGAGCTTGCCGTTGGGGTCGAAAAAAAACAGCGCCTCGCCTGTGGAGCTTATGCAGAAATTAAGCTTGAGATTTTTTTTTTGAGCCTTGTCGGCGCTGCCCGTAGCGTAAAGCAGCAGGTATTCGCCCGGCTCTATGGATATATCCGGAAATACCCACTTTGCGGGGTTCTTCGGGTTGTTGGAAATGCCGTAGCCCGCAAGGCTCACGGCGCTGCCCGTGGAGTTGTATATTTCCACCCAGTCGGAAGCCACGCTGCCCGTGGAGCCGCCGAACTCGCTTATGTACACGCCGCTCAGTGGCAGCCTGTTGGCCGCGTCAAAGGCGGAGTAGCCCGCGCCGGTGTTTGGGTAGCCGGGACTGGGCTGGGAATTGGACTGGAACTCGCCCGTGCCGTCGGGTATGCGCGCCACGGAAACGTCAGTCTCCTGATTCTTGAAGGAATAGCTGTCGATTATCCTTCCGGCCCTGTTGGCAATCACCACGTCCTCCCCATATGAGCGAAGGCCGAAGGGCGCGTGCAGCTCCCCGTTCTGCATTCCCTCGTTTCCGGAGCAGAATACCACCAGGTAGCCCTTGGCGGCTATGGTGGTCCCATCCGGGAACCTGTACTTCATGGGCTGGGACAGGTTATCCGATATGCCGAAGCCGGATATGTCCATGTCCGTATCCGTTGAATTGTATAGCTCTATCCAGTCGGAATAGCTGCCGAAGCTGTCGCAGATAGTGGTAGCGTTGCTGGCCATGAACTCGTTGATGTAGAGGCCTATATCCTCCGTCTCCTTGAGGCTCGCCTCGTATTCCGCCATGCCCGCCTCGGTCTTGGGATAGCCGGGGCAGGGCTTTGCCTGTGTCCATACTTCGCCCTCTCGGCGCAGCACCATTCCTGAGTCCACCGAGTTGAGCACAGCCGTATCAAGGGGCCTTCCAGAAGCGTCGAACAGCACCGCCTCCTCACCCGCGCTGAGCTTGAAGGGGGCATGCATGCCGTCCTCCGCCTCGCCGCCGCACCAGACCACCACATAAGCGTCGGGCTCCAGCACCGTACCTGCGGGGAACACATACTTTGCGCCCTCCAGCAGGCTGTCGGACAGGCCGTAGCCGGATATGTCCGCCTTTTCGGAGGAGCCGTTGTGCAGCTCTATATAGTCGGGGTATCCGCCCAGGTTATCCGGCACGGAGCCCTTGTTGGAGATCATTATCTCGCTCAGCGCAACGGCGTCCGCCGGGGCCCTTGAGCTGCCTTCCTTCAGGTTTATCAAAAATACGGCCAATATGACGATAAGCGCGGCGCTTATCAGTATCGACCCGAGCCGTTTCTTTCTCAATGCGTTTTCCTCTTTATATATATATCGGCATATAGCCATGGTTATTGTATCATAAAAGAGCGGATAATGCTATGAAGGAATGGTGAATAGTTGGCAAGCGAACATAAGAAAGCCTCCCTTTATTTTATTAAAAGGGAGGCAGGCTTGCGGGCGGTTTGCCGTTCTAAGCCTCCGGCTGTATGGCCGGAATATACTCCAGCGTGGCCGCTATGACCTTTTCCGCCTTTTCCTCATGGAGCAGGTGGCCTGCGTTGCGCATGGTGGCAAAGCCGGCGTAGGGCATCGCCGTGTGGTACAGCTCGGAGTCGTCCCCCTGGCGCCATTTATCCTCGCTGCCCTGAAGCATCAGCACGGGGGCCTCAAGGGAGCGGAGCCTGGATACCACGCTCTCATCGTCAAAGTTGTGGAAGGAGGCCCGCAGCGCCCAGCGGGACTCACGGTCGGATATGGTCTTGTAGTATTCGCCCACTACCTCTGGGCTCATCATCTGGGCAAGGTCGAAATAGCACTCGGAAAGCACCTTTTCCACCGTGCGCATGCCGTAGAGCATGGAGGCCACGCCGCCCAGTATGCTGCTGTCCATGAGCTTTATGGCCAGCGGCATCTCGGGGGAAATGCCACCGGGAGCTATGAGCATCATCTTGCCTACCCGCTCCGGGTTGTCCAGCGCAAAGCGCAGGGCGTAGGCTGAACCCATGGAAAATGCCATTATGTGGGCGGACTGCACGCCTATTGCGTCCATGAACAGGCCCAGCGTCATGGCCTGCTCCTCAACGGTATAGTTGAAGTTCTCAGGCCTTGAGGAATAGCCGTGACCCAGCAGGTCTATGGCTATCACCCGGTAATTAAGGCTGAGGCGGGAAAACATGTTGCGCCAGGTATAGAAGGACTGGCCTACGCTGTGTACGAGTATCAGCGGCTCCCCGTTGCCCTCTTCGATGTAGTGTATCCGGGCGCGCTCTGTCCGGGGGCCTTCAGGCTCCGGCTCCTGATATTCTTCTTCCTCTGCCTCTACGGGCTGGGAAGTACGGGATGCCTTGGGAGCATCGTCAAACATAGCGGCTACGCGGCGGGCTTCCTGAGAGGCCGGCTTTCGGCGGGCCCGGGCCCTTGGGGGCCCGTCCTCTTCCTCGTCAAGCTCGTCGTCCAGCTCGTCGTCCAGCTCGTCGTCAAGATCGTCGGCGCGCTTTCTGCCGAACAGGCCTCCCCTGCGGGACTTTCTGCGCTCCTCCTCTTCCTCCGCGTCCAGCTCCGCCTCGATCTCGCTGTCTATATCGTCATAATCGTCGTCATCGCCGTCATAATCCGCCCTTTTGCGAATAAAGGAAGCCTTTTTTTCCTTCTTATCCTTCTTGTCCGGCTTCTTTCTGGCCTTCCTTGGGGGCTCCTCGTCTTCGGGCTGGGCTATGGGCAGCTCGATCTCCGCAAATTTGCCTACGTATTCGGTGTTTACGAATTTTTTAACTTCCAGCGAAATAGCCACTTATATCCTCCGTTCAGGGTCAGGGTTGCCGTATGTGCATACGCACCCTTATAATCTCAAACTTAATCAGTTTATTTTACATTTTTCCTGAGACCATTGCAAGTGTATATGTAAACAATCCGCCAAACTGTCACGAATTGTTTACCAAATCCCGGCTGAGCCGAAGCAGCACGGTTTTATTGTTGTCCTCCGGGCGTTTTGCGCAGTGCCTGAGCAGCCCCGCCTTTATGTACCCTATCCTGGGAGAAGGGGGTATGCCAAGGTAACCGGCTATGTCCCCCCCTGTGACGGCAAGCTGCCGCTCTTCAAAGGGCGCCCCCGCCGCTATCATGCCCTCCAGTATGCGCTCCCACCTGTCCGCGGACTCCACCGGCCCCTCTATCCTTCCGCTGCCGTGAACGTCCGCCCGGCGGAGAGCTATGAGCTGGCGCGAGCGCTCTATACCCATCTCCTGAAGCCATAGCCGTATGGTATTCTCCTTTGCCTCGGTACGAAGGTCAAACATGTGGTTGCGTATAAGCGCCGTAACGTCCCGTATGACGGCGGAGGGGTACCTCAGCCTTTCCAGTATTCCCCGGGCAATATCCGCACCCAGTCTGTCGTGGGTGTACATGCAGCCCGTGGCCTCCAGCGCCGCCGGCTTGCCCACGTCATGGAGCAGAGCGGCAAGGCGCAGGGTAAGGCTTGGCTCTATGCAGTCCACCGCGTGAAAGCAGTGGTGAAGCACGTCGTACTTGTGGTACTGGGGCTTCTGGGCCACTCCCCGGCCCTTGGCCAGCTCCGGCATTATCACGTCTATGGCCCTCAGCTCGTCCAGCATCACAAGGCCCCTGTACGGCCCTCCGGGAATGCCGTATTTGGCGTCGGAGAGCAGTATCCTGTCCAGCTCCTCCCGTATGCGCTCCGGGGATATGTCCGCAAGCCCCGCCGCGCAGGCCCTTGCGGCCTCCAATGTGCCCCGCTCCGCCTCAAAGCCCAGCTCCGAGGCAAAGCGCGCCATGCGCATTATGCGAAGGGCGTCGTCTCCCATTATGACGGCGGGATCCCTTGAGGTAGCTCTGAGCAGCCTTTTTTTAAGGTCCTGCATGCCGCCGGTAGGGTCGGTGATCCTGCCTGTCAGTATATTTTTATATATGGCGTTCACAGTAAAGTCCCGGCGGAAGGCGTCCTCGTTTATGTCCCCGGAGTAGCTTACCGCCTGGGGCCGGTGCCCGCCGCCTGTTGGGTATGTATCACGCCTGAAGGTGGTGTGCTGGAATACCCCGCCCATATAGTGCAGCTCCACCATTCCGAAGGCCGCGCCTATGTCCAGATACTTTATGCCCTTATCCCGGCACATGGCCATTACCTCCCCCGGCGTCATGGAGGAGGTAACGTCGTTATCCGTGACCGGCAGGCCCAGAAGCGGGTTGCGCACCATGCCCCCTACTCCGTAGAGGGTATGTCCCGCGGCGGCGAAAAGCTGTGCGAGGCGTATAAGCGGCATATACCATGTTCCTTTACAGACATATAAAGGGGACAGCTTGCCGTCCCCTCTTTTTTATTACTCCCCGTCAGGCTCCACGTGGGGAACTATGGCAACGGAGGCCACCCTGTCCTCGGTGCGCATAAGGCGCACTCCCTGGGTATTGCGGGATATCTCGGATATCTGCTCCACGGGCAGCCTTATTATGGTGCCTTCGGAGCTTATTATCATTACGTCCTCCTCTATATCGGAGGCTCCTACCGCCTTCATGCAGACCAGATCACCGGTCTTTTCGGTGAGGGCCATGGCTATTATGCCCTTGCCGCCCCGGGTCTGGGTGCGGTAGTCCTCCTCCGGCGTACGCTTGCCCATTCCGTTTTCGGATATGGAGAGTATGGAGGCGCCGGGGCGAACCTTCTCGGCCCCCACCACGCTGTCGTTTTCCTCCAGCGTTATGGCCTTTACGCCGGTGGCGCTTCTGCCCATGGGGCGCACGTCCTCCTCGCTGAAGCGTATGCTCTTGCCCTTTTTGGTGCCGACTATTATCTCGTCGCTGCCGTCCGTCATTATGGCGGCTATCAGCTCGTCCCCCTCCCTGAGGTTCTGGGCGATCATTCCGCCCTTTCGGATATTGTCGAACTCCTCTATGGGTGTCTTCTTGATTATGCCCGCCTTGGTGATGAGGTTCAGGTATTTTCCCTCCTCCCACAGCGGGAACAGCGTGGTCACCTTCTCCCCCTCCTTCAGGTTGAGGAGGTTTACTATGGCGGTGCCCTTTGCGGTGCGGCCCGCCTCGGGTATCCGGTAGCACTTCATGCGGAACACCCGGCCCATGTTGGTGAAGAACATTATCTCGTCGTGGGTGTTGCAGCCGAACAGGTGCTCAACGAAATCCTCCTCCCGGGTGGTCTGGCCGGTTATGCCCCTGCCGCCCCGGTTCTGGGCCTTATAGGTATCCATGCTGGTGCGCTTTGCGAAGCCGAAGTGGGTAAGGGTTACCGTCATCTCCTCCGGCTGTATTATGTCGTCCAGCTCTATATCCTCTGTTATCTGGGCTATCTCGGTCCTTCTGGGGTCGGCGTATTTGCGGCGGACCTCCAGTATCTCCTCCCGGATTATGCCCAGCAGCTTGTTTTCGTCCGCAAGGACGCTTTCGTAATAGGCGATGGTCTCCACAAGGCCGTCCCTCTCCGCCTGTATCTTGTCGTGCTCCAGCCCTGTAAGGCGGCCTAAGCGCATATCCAGTATGGCCTGGCTCTGCTTATCCGTCAATCCGAACCGGACGTTCAGCCGTTCCTTGGCCTCGCTCTGGGTCTTGGAGGTCTTGATTATATCCACGACCTCGTCTATATTGGCCATGGCTATGAGCAGGCCCTCCAATATATGAAGCCGCTCTTTGGCCTTTTCCAGATCGTGCTTTGTGCGGCGGGTCACCACTTCCTCCTGGAACTTAAGGTAGTGGTACAGCATCTCCTTTATGTTGAGCACCTTTGGCTCCCCATCCACAAGGGCCAGCATTATCACGCCGAAGGTATCCTGAAGCTGGGTGTGCTTATAGAGCTGATTTAAAACGACGTTGGCGTTCACGTCCTTTTTTATCTCTATTACCACCTTCATGCCGTTGCGGTTGCTCTCGTCCCGAAGGGCGGTTATGCCCTCCACCCGCTTTTCATGCACCAGCTCCGCTATCTTTTCCACCAATCGGGCCTTGTTCACCTGATAGGGCAGCTCCGTTACCACTATGCGGCTCTTGCCGTTGGCCATTGGCTCTATCTCGGTCTTTGCCCGGACGAGTATCTTGCCCCTGCCCGTCCTGTATGCCTGCCTTATGCCCGCGGTGCCCATTATGGTGGCTCCCGTTGGGAAATCCGGCCCCGGCAGGTATGCCATAAGCTCCTCGATGGATATGTCCCTGTTGTCTATGAGGGCCACGTATGCGTCTATGACCTCCCCGAGGTTATGGGGCGGCACGTTTGTGGCCATGCCTACGGCTATGCCGTT